>Ga0067045_1031527_pt1 | contig 12081 bp, 11 predicted proteins | sample TerdegcTABiofilm_FD_59184 | JGI IMG/M metagenome (GOLD analysis project Ga0067045, IMG submission 59184) | Combined Assembly of (Gp0054472, Gp0054536) Wastewater bioreactor microbial communities from Singapore -Terephthalate degrading...
AGGAAGGAGCCCTTGTGTCATAATCACGTCACCTCGTTGGTGATAGAATCGTTTTGACAAAAGCATTCTATCTTCTTGATCTCTCAAGAACAACGAGGTTTTTCACTTTTTTTGACCCGCGATCTAGGCAAATAGACAGTGGGTCAGTTTGAGGATCACCCCAGTGAGAGCTGGAAGCGCTCGTGGCAAAATGCCATGCATGAACCCACAAGAATCTAAGAAGGAGAAACGGCAAACGGACCTAAACAGGCTAGCTATCGGCATCAGCATCACCAAAGATCGACTGCTTGTCCCGTGAGTTAAAAACAGAAAAGAATCCCGTCGCGGTAAAGTTTGGACGCCTTCGGGGGCTGAAGGCTGGAAGTGCCAAGCCGAAGAAGCTCACCCAAGCCGAGCGCGCCGAGAAAGCGCGCAAAGCTGCTCAAGCCCCCTGGAAGAAGCAAGCCCAGCCGTTACTCGTAAGAGGAAGTCATTCGAAACAATATCGTACACTGTACACTTCCGCGCAGAAAGTTCCTACAACGAGGGGAGTGATCGGGTATAGGGGGCGACGACCCGGATCCCAGGCGAGGAGGGACCCTGCTAAAAGCGGCTCATCGCTGGGCAAATGAGGAAATCGCTTAATTTGCAAGAGGAGAGTGGAACTATGGGAACTTCTTGGGCTTCCTAGACAAAGCGAACGCCCAACTCTCAGTTTTGGCGGCCGAGAAGCCGCAAACACTCTTCTTTCGTAATCCCGGCGGTCTCTAGGCAGTCACTCACTACCGAGGGCGACAATTCTTTGTGTTTCGGACTAACAACTGGTCGTTTCGCACCAGGCTTGACATGAGCTCTGTGGCTACCTTTTTGACGCTTAAACTCGAAGCCGTGTTGCTCAATTACGCTTTCTAACTCCTTACAGCTAATGCCATTCAGGCCACCCAAAATCAGATCTCCACACAGGCAATCTGCCCGATAACCTCCAATGGTACCATGTTGCCTGGGGTCCATCCTTCACAACAATGAGGTAACGCCCACTCGGTTCCTTGACGAACGTATCCGCTTTCGGTCAGAACCTCTTCGCAGGTCTCCATTTCTGTTAATGTCTCCATGAAGAGTTCAAGAGCCTCTGTGACGGCCTGAATTGCCGCACTCTCAGTCTCTCCTGAAGTCGAGACCCCAAGCTCCTTGGCTCGAGCCACCACAACAGGGCCTTCACGAAAAAGCTCGACCCGCACCTTGATCGAATGCTCCTCTCTCATCTCCCGGGTCCCTTCCTACTAACCCCAAAGCACCAGCTTGACGCCCCGCTGCAGCGCGCACCGACATTACCGCTGAGCAGACCCGCGGGAGCCAAGACCACCAAATTACAAGATTGCTCCTTATTTGACATCTTATCATACCTCGGAGATCGTCGAGGACCCAACATATTTTATCGAGATCCCACGGCTACTGGAACGTGTTCTGTCATTACAGTGGTATAATGTCAATAGAAACCTCCCTGTTATACAAAATATCGCGTCTAAAGATTTATGTATTGTCCACTAGCTTTTCATCACTCGCGTCGCGCTCATCTCCGAATTTTGCAAACCGCCCACTACCACTGAAAGCGCATATGGGAAGGAGAGTCCCAATCGCGGGAATTCCGACACTCGGCAGAGTGAGCACCCCTGTCGCAGCCTGGTGCTCAGCGACAATTGTTCCGGCTCCGCATGGTGGCGTCCGTTTCCCCCCATTGCGGCCAGCAACGAGAGTTGCCTCAAAGTAATGTGCAGCTCATCAAGAGCTCTACTTTTGGGACAAGGGTTACAGGTTGGACAAGACCGCGGCATCCGCGTCAGGTTGTTCGTCTCGCGAGGTGAATGGTCGGAAGGTTGAATAGGGCGCGTCGAAATAGGTTATCACTTTTCCGATGGGGCCGTTGCGTTGCTTGCCTATAATGATCTCTGCCTGCCCCCTCTTTGGGTTATCCGGGCTGTCGTTGTACACCTCATCCCGGTAAATGAACAAGATCACATCAGCATCCTGCTCGATAGCCCCAGACTCCCTCAAGTCGGCAAGGTGAGGTCTTTTGTCTGGTCGCTGCTCCACCTGGCGGTTGAGCTGGGACAGGGCGATCACGGGAACGTCCAATTCCTTGGCCAGCGCTTTCAGGTTGCGGGATATGTCAGAGATTTCTTTCTCTCGAGAGTCGGCTCTGACATGTCCCTTCATAAGCTGGAGGTAGTCCACGACAATGAGCCCAAGATTTTTTTCTTTCTTCAGCCTTCGTGCTTTTGCTCGCAACTCGAGTGAGTTGATGGCCGGAGAGTCGTCCACGAAGATGGGGGCGTCGGAAATGTTGCCCACCGCAAGGGTCAGTCGGCTCCAATCTTCAGGGCTCAGGAACCCGGTCCTCAAGCTCTTGAGATTTACCCTCGCGCGGGAGCAGAGAATTCGTAAAGCGATCTGAGCCTTGCTCATCTCAAGGGAAAAAACCCCCACCGGTATACGCGCCTCCATAGCGGCATACATGCCCACATTGAGGGCAAAGGATGTCTTGCCCATCGAAGGGCGGCCGGCAATGATAATCAGGTCGGAGCGCTGAAATCCTGCTGTGAGGTTGTCCAAGTCTCGAAAGCCGGAGGGGACACCTGTAATATTTTCTTTGCGTTCGTAAAGGTTCTCGATGGTCTCGAAGCTGGCCTTCATCAGCTCTTGAATGTGAACGAACCCCGGACCGATGCGTGATTCGCCAACGCTGAAAATGAGCTCTTCCGCCTGATCCACCAGCTCGTCCACGTCCTCTTGCATCTCATAGCTACGGGTGGAGATTTCCGTGGCTACGGAAATCAGCTTCCGCAGGGTTGCTCGCTCCTTGACCTTTTCGGCATAGTGAAGGATGTTCGCCGCGCTCGGAACCGCGTCAATCAATTCAGTAAGATAGGGGACTCCTCCCACTGTTTCGAGCAGGCCGGCAGTCTTGAGAGCGGCCGTCAAAGTAAGCCAGTCAACCGGCTCGTTCCTGCTGAAGAGTTGGACGATTGCGGCAAAGATATGTCGGTGAGCTTCTCGGTAGAAATCTTCAGGCTTGAGAATGGCCACCACTCTGGGCAGCATATCATTATCTAAGAGAAGGCCCCCCAGTACCGCGCGCTCGCCTTCCACGAACTGGGGGGGGACTTTCACGTTGGCATTGTTATCAGCCGGCATCCTCGGGTAGCTCCTCCGGTTTCACCACCACAGTCACTGCGGCTGAGACCTCAGGGTGAAGCCGAACGGTAGCTTTGAACTCGCCGAGCTTCTTAATGGGCTCCGACAGGACGATCTTCTTCCTGTCGATCTCATACCCCTGAGCTTCCAGCGCCCTGGCAATGTCCGTGGCAGTAACGGACCCGAAGAGGCGGCCATCCTCATCCCTCGATTTGCGAACGAAACTGAGTGTGAGCTCTTCGAGCTGACGTGCCTGATCCTGAGCGGTGCCCTTGAGCTTTGCCAGCCTCTTCTGTTTCGCCTCGATGAGGGTCCGATAGAAATTGAGATTCTTTTGCGTAGCCACGCACGCAAGCTTCCTGGGAAGCAGGTAATTGCGTGCGTACCCGTCCTTCACCTTGACGGTTTGGCCCACAGCTCCCAGATCGTCGATGTTCTCTAGAAGGATTATCTCCATAATCGATCTCCGACACGATGTCTAGTCTTTTCTAATAACCGGAGGGCTCAATCCCGAAGCCCGATTGCAGGGGACGGCCTGCTTGCGGCAAGGCCGAGAGCCAAGCTGACAGCCCTGCCGGAAAAATGGGAGGCCCTATCTCCGCGGCACGGTGAAAGGCAGCAAAGCGATATTCCGAGCCCGTTTGATGCACGCGGTCAATTGCCGCTGGTGCTTCGCACAATTCCCGGAAATACGCCTGGGAATAATCTTGCCGCGCTCGGTAATGAAAGCCCTGAGTATGTTGGGCTCCTTGTAGTCCATGCGTATGGACGGATCGGCGCAGAAACGGCAAACCTTGCTCCGGGGGAACGGTCGGCGTCGTTGGGGTTTCGCCATTGTCATACCTCCTCAGGCTTCTGTTCCGGCGAGGAGGCCTGGCCCTCGGAGGCCTCTGCCGGAGATTCTTCGCTTTCCTGCTCCTGCCGTCCTTGCTCAGTTGCTGCGATCGGTTCCTGCTCGGTAGCGGCTGGCATGGCCACCTGTGGTCCCTCAGCGGGTTGCGCCTCAGCAGGCTCGGTTGACTCTTCGGCACCGGGAGCAAGGGCCTCAGTGGCTGCCACGGCCTTCGCCTCAGCCTCTTTCTGGGCAGCGGCCTTGAAAGCCTCGAGGTTCACGTCCTCGTCTAGTTTGACGCTGAGGAATTTCATGACGTCTTCGGTAATCTTGAACTGTCGTTCGACTTCCTTGACGAGCGCAGAAGAGCCGACGTAATCGAAGAGAATGTACCGGCCTTTATCTTTCTTGTTGACCTGGTACGCGAGTCTCTTGGATCCCCAGTCCTCGATCTTGATAATTTCGCCGCCGTTGCTCTTGATTACGTTTCCGAATCGATCGGTGAGCCCGACGATTTCATCATCCGGCAATTCGGGATTCAGGATGATAACGGATTCATAGCGTCGCATGCTTTCTCCTTTCGAGTCTCAAGCCCCGCGGGGCAAGGAGTGCGTCACGTAAATCAGTTATTCTTACACAACTATTGTCGCTCGATCAAGAGAAAATAATCGTCCACCGTAAGCATTCACTCTTGAGCGGTGTAAGAGGATCGATTAGCAGAAATCATTGACGATTTTGTTCCGTCCGCCGCGCATAAGTGAATGCTTACGGTCCACCATTTCGTCAGCGCTTGTCGAGCTCTTTGCAGTTTTCGCAATACCAGATTTTTTCTCTGATGAAGAAGAAAAGAAGGCCCACACCGAGGAAGAGAGAGCCGATGTAATACGAGGCAGGAAGCAGGAATCGAGCATACCACGGCGTCTGGTAGAAATTCGTTGAGAGACCGTAGAGCACCATGAGAGCAGATCCCGTGAAAAGCAACAAGAGCCCGGCAAGAGGCGACAAGATCATACGTGAGGATCTCTTCATGACTTCACCGCACTTCTTGCATAGCTTGACCTTGCGCCTGTGGAGTCTGTCCGGGAATGGGGGCACATCTTGCGGGGCGACAACTGCCTGGGGAAAATACGGAGCCTCCTCGGGGCCGTTCTTTCCTAATGAGAGCATTCTGCCGACCTCTTTCTTGCGGATGGGATTCGGTTCCGCGAGGGCCTGTGCCGTCCGCTGCGCGCTGGGGTCGAGACCTTCGACGCGACCGTTTGTGGCTTCGGACTGTTTCAGTGGCACCTTGCGGCCGTGATGCCAGGAACCGTCTGTAAAACTCACAATAAAGCCCTCCCTGGACTTGTCCGCTCACCAGCGCCCGTGACGCCAAGTACGCTCCTGACCTGACCGTCACTGGCAGACCGTGGTCGAGGCCGGAGCCGAGGCCAATCCTAGCAGATCCAATAGCAATGTCAATCCGAAGGCAAGCGGTTTTTTCGAGGGGTATATCCCTGGCTCCGCACCCGGAGCCAGGGATCATGCGCGGGAATGTTAGGAGATGTACGGGTTACCAAAGAGCAGAATGAGTGCGATAACCAGGGCATAGATCGTCAAGGACTCGATCATGGCCAGACCGATGATCATGGTGGTCAGGATTCGACCGCCGGCCTCGGGGTTGCGCGAAGTACCTTCGCACGCGCCACCGATGGCCGTTCCCATTCCAATACCGCTACCGATGGCCCCAAGGCCGATTGCCAGGCCAGCGGCCAAGACCGTGTACTGAATCACGCTCTGCATGCCTTCCTTTGCCTCTGCCGCGAACGCCACACCGGCGATCAGGCACAGAGCGATGACCATCAGTCCGGAAACTGCCAATTTCCTCATAGATAAAAAACCTCCTCTTTTCGCGTTATCAGTGCGCCTCTTCAAGCGATCCGACGATGTACATCATGGTCAGCATGATAAACACGAGGGTCTGGATGAATGAGGTGAACACTTGCAGCACCATCATCGGCAACGGCACCAGATAGGGCACCAATAGGGTCAAAATCACGATAGCGAGATCTTCTCCCATGATGTTGCCGAACAACCGGAAACTCAGTGAAAGGATTCGGCTGAAATGGCCGATAAGCTCGATGGGAAGCATCAGGGGAATCAACCAGGGAACCGGGCCGAGAAAATGCTTCACGTAATGCGTGCCGTGTCTGCTGATTCCCACGTAATGCGTCGTGACGAACGAGCACAGAGCAAGAGCCAACGTCGTGTTGAGATTGTTTGTCGCTGATTGGAAGTAGGGGATGATCCCGATGAGGTTGCAGCCGAGAATGAAGAGAGCAAGTGTCGCAATGAGGGGAAAATAGGGGCGCCCTTTCTCCCCCATGGTTTCGACCACAAGGTCGTCGAGGATCGATACAACCACCTCCCAGAAATTTTGGAGTCCCTTCGGAATGATTTCAAGCTTGCTCTTGACCAGGAGCGCGCCGACAATGAAAACTGCCATGACCAGCCACGTGTTGAGCACGTTGTTCAGGTCCGCGTGCTGGACCCCCCACGTGTTCCAGAACTGCTCCATCGAGTGCATAGCCGGATTGGAAATGACGTCGGTTAACATGGGTGGGTGGATGTTCGCTGACATCTAACTGACCTCCTCTGGTCTCCTGTTTGCTATGTAAATGAGGATAAGCATGATTACGAGCCCAACCGGCACTATAGAGAGGCCGGTCACTACCCCAACGGGATCCAGTTTCAGGTATCTGATGCAAGCAAAAAGACAAACCCCAAGCACGATCAGCCTCACGTAGAAACCGCCAATGAGTGAAGCCATGACCGCGGTCTTGTGGGAAAACTGTGCCGTCCTGACCCTATTGGCCGAAGCCCAGGAGTTTGCCAGAACCAACCCGCCTCCGGCCATAAATCCGAGCGTGAACCCGAAAGGAGCCAAGACGAGGCATAACACCAGCCCTGATGCATATGCAATCCCGGACAGCGTGAGCAACACTCCCGGGATCTTCTCGAATTTCATACAGACTATTTGTCCTTTTCAATCCGAAGCTGCTTTCGGACTTCAATCCACACGTTGCGGGCCGCTGCCGCAACCCCGAACAAGAAAAAGACAATACTCAGATAAGGAAAAGTGCCGAGCTTACCGTCGAGCCAGTACCCAATGAAGGCCCCGATAAATATGGCCAAGACAATGGAAGCCCCGAGCTGTAACGCGTCGCCTACCTGCCTCCATACTGTTCTTATCTGTTTCACGAAGTTCTGTCATTTAGCAGATATCAAAGTCTGCTGTCAAGCTTCTTGTCGGGTGCGCGGAAAAATCCCCTTCTCAGGACAAGTCCTTATATTACTATACTGCAGATGCAGGCATCCGTCAAAGATTTCCTTGCATTTACGCCTGACTCGCCTTTCCCCCATATCCCCACGCGCACATCGAAAACAGACCGCGAGCAGTACAGCGACCAACACTATCTTGCGCTGGAGTCCCGACGAACGTTGACGGCCGCGAACGCGGGTGATAGATTTTTCCACTATCCAGCGCACCGACGTTGCAGATCAGCGGGCTTCACTGCTCGCCCGTGAGCGCAGAAAAATGGGCCTGGCAGAAAAGTACAATCTGGGATTGACGGGCCGTATTGTGGAGGCCTTCCTTGTCTCCAAACTGCCCTTCATTTTCATCATTGCCTCCCTTCTTGCGGGAGTGGCAGCCCTTGTTATCACACCTCGCGAGGAAGAGCCCCAAATAGTGGTCCCGGTCGTGGACGTTCTCATCAATTTCCCCGGCGCTTCTGCTGAGGAAGTGGAAAACCTCGTCACAATTAATCTCGAACGGAGGCTATGGGAGATCGACGGGGTGGAGTACGTCTATTCAAGCTCGAGACCTGGCTCTGCGGTTGTAACGGTTCGCTTCTACGTGGGAGAGAACCGAGAAGACAGCCTGGTGAAAACCCACAGCAAGATCATGTCCTACGTGGACCAGGTTCCTCCAGGGGTTACAGGCTGGGTCGTCAAACCTGTGGAGATTGACGACGTCCCCATCGTGGTGTTCTCCCTGTACAGTGCACGGTATTCCGATTACGAGCTCAGGCGGGTGAGCGAGGAGATTCTCCACAGGATCCAGAGAATTCCCGACGCGGGTCGGGCACATATTGTCGGAGGACGCCAGCGCCAGATGCGGGTACTGCTCCGCCCCGATGAGATGGCCTCCCGTCACATTTCCGTGCTCGACCTCAAGAGGGCTCTCAAAGGAGCTAATGCCAATGTTCGCGCGGGGACCATGGATCAGGCCAATGAAGAGATCCTGGTGGACGTCGGGCCGTTCCTGCGCTCACCCGACGAGCTTGCGACTCTTCTCGTGGGTGTCTATGAAGGGCGGCCCATATATCTGTCCGACGTGTCCCGGATCGTGGACGGCCCCGCTGAAGTAAGTTCCTATACCCGCCTGGTTTTCGGTCCCGCAGCCTCACGGGACCATGATACACGAGATTTGGTCACAGCGGTCCAGGGAGCCTCGTACAATCAGGTCTCCATAGCTGTTGCAAAGAGGAAGGGAACCAATGCTGTAGCGGTGGCCCAAGGCCTTATGCGGGAAGTGAATGAGCTCAAGAAGAGCGTTATTCCTTCTGATGTGGATGTTCTCGTCACGCGGAACTATGGCAGGACCGCTGACGAGAAGGTGAACGAGCTGATGAAGCACCTAGGCATAGCGGTGTTGAGCATTATCGCTCTTCTGACCGTTATGCTGGGGTGGAGAGAGGCCATGATTGTGGCGCTGGCCGTTCCCATGACGTTGGCGGTCACGCTTCTCGCGAACCTCTTGGTGGGATACACGATCAATCGCGTAACGCTGTTCGCCCTGATTCTCTCTCTGGGGCTCCTCGTGGACGATCCTATTGTGGATGTTGAGAACATCCACAGGCACTTTAAGATGAAGACCCATCCGCCTCTGGATGCGACGCTTCTGGCGGTCGACGAAGTGAGGCCCCCAACGATCCTGGCCACGCTCGCGGTCATAGCGTCATTCATCCCCCTGTTCTTCATCACCGGCATGATGGGACCGTACATGCGTCCCATGGCCTTCAATGTGCCCATTGCCATGCTGATGTCCTTGGTCATAGCGTTCACGGTCACACCCTGGACCACGTACCATGCGCTCAAGAGAGAATACGAAAGGCAAGAAGAGCCGTACGACTTTCGGAAAGGGTCCATCTACAGAATCTACAACCGCGTTCTTGCTCCCCTCCTCGACAGCAAGACCAAGAGCTTTTCGTTCCTGGCAGCTCTGGGAATCGCACTGCTGGCATCCATGGCTCTCGTCGCGATCAACCTCGTGCCGGTCAAGATGCTCCCTTTTGACAACAAGAACGAGTTTCTCGTCATAGTGGACATGCCAGAAGGAACGACTCTGGAAAAAACCAACGCAGTAACCGCGGATCTCGAACGGTACTTGGCTACGGTGAACGAGGTTCGGGACTTGGAATCGTACGTGGGAATCGCATCTCCCATGGATTTCAACGGCATGGTTCGCCAGTACTATTTACGGCAAGGCAGTCATGTGGCAGACATCCGCGTCAATCTCTTGGAGAAGGAAGAACGGAGCCTCCAAAGTCATGCCATCGTGTTGCGAGTCAGACCTGACATAGACAGAATCGCTCGGAAGCACGGCGCGAATGTAAAAGTCGTGGAGGTACCGCCAGGGCCGCCGGTATTCTCCACTCTGGTGGCCGAAGTCTACGGACCTATCACTGCCACCTACCGGGACATCATGGATCAGGCCAAGAAGGTGCAAGAGCTTATGAGGGCCGTCCCCAAAGTCGTAGATGTAGACAGCTCCATCGAGGCCCCTCAGGTCAAATACCAATTCGTCACGGACCGCACGAAGGCGGGACTGCACGGGATCACGGTTGAGGAAGTGGCCGAGACCGGGAAAATATTGCTGGGCGGGGAGTCGGTCACCATGATCCACGATCCGAAGGAGCGCACTCCGCTCGAGGTGAACCTTCGACTGCCGCGTTATCTGAGGTCTCGACCCGAAGACATGGGACCCATTCGCCTGCGTGCGCCTGATGGGGTTATGGTCCCGTTCAATGAGCTGGGGCGGCTCGAGGAGACGGTGGCAGACCAGACCATCTATCGCAAGAACATGCGTCAAGTCGTTTTCGTCACTGCTGAGACTGCGGGGAGGAGCCCGGTCAATGCAATCCTCGATCTGCAATCCGCAATGAAGGCAAACCCGCTGCCAGCGGGGTTTACGGTGAACTGGGCAGGCGAGGGAGAATGGAAGATCACCCTGGAAGTCTTCCGGGATCTTGGACTGGCGTTTTTCGGGGCCCTGATCCTCATCTACATCTTGCTTGTGCAGCAGACGGAATCGTTTTCCATCCCACTGGTGATCATGGTCGCGATTCCGCTGACCCTTGTGGGTATCCTACCCGGATTCGCTCTCTTGAATCTGATATTTTCCCAGACTATCGGCGAGTATCGCGATACGATCTTTTTCACCGCGACCAGCATGATTGGCATGATTGCCCTCGCTGGCATTGTGGTGCGGAATTCCATCATTCTGGTCGATTTCATACACATAGGAATTCAGGCCGGTAAGAGCCTACGGGAGGCAATCATCGAAGCCGGTGCTGTCCGGTTTGCTCCCATCCTTCTCACAGCAGGGGCAGCAGTGTTCGGCTCTTGGGTCATCACGTTGGACCCCGTGTTCTCGGGACTCGCTTGGGCGTTCATCTTTGGGATTTTCGCGTCCACTGCCTTCTCGTTGCTGGTTGTGCCGGTGGTGTATTACCTGATCTACGGTCAGCGCTCGACGAACGCGTAGGGACGTCTCTTTGCAATAACGTGCTCGTGCAGATACGCGACAGCCAACATGCCCCCAACCGCCCCATGTTTTGAGCTTCCGCAGGGCGGAGCGCACAGGCTGTGCCATGTTCGATGGAAGGAACGGGAGGACGCATCATGCTGCTGACACCGGATTGCATCATGTGCAATTACAAAGCTTCTCTTGCTGCTGTCAGGGAGCTCACCTCGGACGAAGACATGGTAAGAGAGATCATGATCAGTGTTCTGCAGGTCCCTGCAATGCGCGGGCTCGACTGGTCCCGCACGAGCCCGGAAGTGTTCGAGGTTATCTTCAGAAAAATCGTTGCTGCGTTCGGAAATCGCGATCCGTTCAGAGCCTGGAAGGAAATGCAGAACGAGAAAGGTCTCCAGTTGTACCCTCGCGTCAAGCCGATGGTGCAGAGCTCCCCGGATCCGCTGGTCACCGCTTTGAAGCTGGCAATAGCAGGAAACTCGCTCGATGTCATGTGGTCCGAAGGATCGGTCGATGTAGAGCCCCACATAAAAAGTTGCCTCGAAAGGGTCTTTCCCGAGGAGACTGTGACCCGGTTCGGGGATCGAATCGGTAAGAGCAGGCTCATCGCGTACCTCACAGACAATTGCGGTGAGATAGCGTTCGACAAATTGTTTATCGAGGTCATAAGGCAGTCCTTTCCAGCAGAGGTGGTGGTAGTGGTGCGAAACGAGCCCATACTCAATGACGCCACCATGGAGGACGCGCGGACCATTGGTTTGCCTGAGGTGGCAACCGTGATCGGAAACGGTATTGATGGTCCCTTGCCCGGTACCATTGTCCAGAGGTGCTCAGGAGAAGTCCAGCGTCTCTTGAACGATGCCGATTTGATTATCTCGAAGGGCGGAGGAAACTTCGACAGCCTCAGCGAAGCAACGAGGCTCTCCGAAAAGATTTGTTACATGCTCATGTGCAAATGCCTCCCGTACCAGAGGTCTTTCGGGGTCCCCATGTTCGAGCCCATTCTCTCGGTAGGTCTCTGCCCCAACATCTCGCAGTGAAAGCGACTTCGCTCACCGAGCTGATGGGCAGGGGTATGGAAACTGTCTCAAAACTCGGGAAACAGCAGAAAAAGTGGTACGGTAAGGGGCGATACTGCCCATGGAGCCCTCACCCCACCCTCTCCCAGAGGGAGCATAGGCGTTAACTTCGTGGATGACATCACGTGATTTCAGTCCGTTGACTTAACAAGGACCCCGTCACCCCGGCGAAAGCCGGGGTCCATAACATATTG
>Ga0067045_1000150_pt1 | contig 12078 bp, 14 predicted proteins | sample TerdegcTABiofilm_FD_59184 | JGI IMG/M metagenome (GOLD analysis project Ga0067045, IMG submission 59184) | Combined Assembly of (Gp0054472, Gp0054536) Wastewater bioreactor microbial communities from Singapore -Terephthalate degrading...
GGGCCAATCAAATGATGGGAGATATATACTTCCGACAGGGAGCATACAGCCTTGCCCTGGAATACTTTAATAGATATACGGATAGCGAGCCGACATCGCCTGAAATGCAGCTCTGGAAAGCCATTTGTTTAATTCAACTGAGGCGGTACCTGGAGGCGCTGAGAATCATAGAGAGCTTTAATTCCAATAGCCATCTGTACCCGCTGGCAATGTTNAACAAATTACTTTGTTTTTGGGTTCAGGGCAAAAAACAAAAGGTCCGCTTTATTTTAGCGGAACTCCGCGCCCTTGGGCCTGGCGGAGGACACGGATAAGGTTTTGACTCTTTTTTTGAGTTCACAGGACAAACGGAAAAATGCAGATAGAGTAACCCTGGGGCAGGACGGGGCGGCCCTTTTGCTTGATATAATCAAGAGGTTGCTTGATATGGACGAAACGGACCGGGCGATTCACCTGTTGAACAAGGTCAATTCCGAGAGTCTGGCCGGGCACCTGCCGGCCGTAGCCCGGCTCTTTTATGATTACGGTTTCAAAGAAAAGGCGGAAATGTATTTGAGAGAATACTTGACTGCAAACCGGGACGGGGAGGCGCATTTCCTGTTAGCGGAAATCTGCCGGGAGGCAGGTAATTACGTCGAGGCCGCAAAGCATTACCAGTACGCTCTGGAAATCAACCCGGATAAGCCGAGTTATTATCTCAGGCAAATAAACCTGTATGACAACTGGTGCAAAAAAATCTTGCAAGAGGCCATTGAAAAATACCCTGATTTGGAGGTTTTTATAAAGCTATCGGAGGAGGCCCCGGTTAACTGATGGAAGGTACTATCACCCTGGCAATGATCGTAAAAAACGAAGCCGGGAATTTAAAGAGTTGCCTGGATAGTGTCAGCGGCCAGGTTGACGAGATTGTTATCGTGGACACAGGTTCCACAGACGAAACTCTGGAAATAGCACGAGGGTATACGGATAAAATTTACCACTTTCCCTGGTGCGGTGACTTTAGCGCCGCCCGGAATTTTGCCATTGAAAAGGCCGGCGGTGAGTGGATCTTGTCCCTCGACGCCGATGAGGAACTGGTCCCGGGGACCGGCGACTTGAAGCGCCTTGTGGCCCGGGATAAACACCTGGAAGCCTACCTTTTGCCCCTCAACAATCCTACCGCCGGTTCTCCCGGTGAATACAACCGTTTTTTGGTTCTCCGTCTTTTCAGAAACAACGGGCGCTACCAGTTCCAGGGGAAAATCCACGAACAAATCACCGGTTTCTGAAAACGGAGTGGTGGGAATAGCCGAAGGGCCTGTGATAAGCCATAAAATGCTCCCTGCCGGGGAGCGCAACCGCAAAAGAGGGCGCAACCTCGCTTTATTGAAAAAGGCGTTTTCTGACGACCCGCAGAACCTTTTTTTGCAATATTACATTGGGGTCGAGTGGCTGATGCTGGGCAAGCCGGAACGGGCCCTCCCGCACTTTCAGCAGGCTTACCGCAACCTAACGGACGAGAACCTCCTCTTTCGCGGGCCTGCTTTGCGTTACTTGATTATCTGCTTGAAGGAATTGGGAAGAGTGGACGAGGCAATTTGCCTCTGCCTGGAAGCAGACCTCAAATATCCTGAATATACCGATATTTATTATTTATGCGGGGTCCTCTTTGAGGAAAAGAAAGAGTTTCAGTTAGCCGTAAAGTGGCTGACTCAGGCAGTCAAGTGCGGGACACCCCCGGCGATTTACAGCCACATGAACGGGGCGGGGAGCTTTTTGGCCTTCTACCACCTTGGCTACTGCCACGAAATGCTGGGCCAGGCAGAGGCGGCAAAGGACTGTTACCAGCAGGCCCTGGACACAAACCCCGGATATATTTATCCTATCTACAACCTCTTTCTGATCATGCTGGCAAAACGCGGTCCCCGGCTTACTCTGGAATATTTCAAGGAAAAAGGCTACCTGGGCCACATGTGACCTGGCCCTGGCCGCGGCCGGCTTATTTTTTGATTGGGGTTACCCGGAACTGGCCCGCCGGTGCCTGGGGCACTGTGAAACAAGCGGTAAAAGAGCCGAAGAATTTTATTTTTACCTGGGTAAATACAACATTTACTCGGGGAAGTTGAAGCAGGGGCTTGATTATTTGAAACAGGTTTCAGAACAAAGCAGCTTTTTTATCCAGTCACAGATCCTCCGGGCGGTTGCCCTCCTGCTCCAGGGCCGTTTCGAGATAGTAAGGTCTCTGGCCCTTGAGTTGTGGAAGGACCATGCGGCCAGGTGCCGTGCCCTGGTCCTGTTGAGCTTGGCCCGCCTGGCGGAAAAAGAAGGCAGGTTGAGCTTCCCGCAAAAAGTAAGGGATATGGACCTGTCGGAGACTGCCCTTGAAATCCTTGACCAGTGCAGCCGCTTCCTGCCCGATGCGGATCGGGCCCGAAAGGACCCCCGGTTCAGCCGTCTGATCGATGGCCTGGAAGCGATAATTAAGAATAATTCGCCCCGGGGCCACCTGGCCTTAATTGAGCATTACCGGGATAAGTCTTGCAGCGCCCGGAGCTTTTTTGATTATAAATACGGGTTTGGCGGGAGCAGGATATGAGGGAAAAAGAAACCGTCAGCCTGTGCCTCATAACAAAAGACGAAGAAGAGTCCATTCTATCCTGCATTAACAGTGTAAAACACCTGGTTGACGAAATAGTTGTGGTGGATACGGGCTCCCGGGATCAAACGGCCGGGCTGGCCAGAGAGGCGGGGGCCAGGGTATATGATTTCAACTGGACGTGTGACTTTGCCCTGGCCAGGAATTATGCCCTGGAACAGGCTGTATCCGGCTGGATCCTGGTGCTCGACGCCGACGAAGTAATGGAGCCTGTCAGCGTTGAAGACTTTAACCGGCTGCTCTGCGCCTGCGACGTAGAGGGGTACTTCCTGCGCATTAAGAACTACCTGGGAACGGGTCAAGAAGTGGCGTGGGACCAGGTTGTGAGGTTGTTTAGAAACAAGCCTGCCTACAGGTTCACAGGGGCCATACACGAGCAGGTGGCGCCGGCCATTTTAAACGCCAATGGTGGCAGAGGGCTGGCGGCAGCCCCCCTGGTGATTAACCATTACGGCTATTTAAAAGCCCAGGTCTTGAAAAAAGATAAATTCAAACGAAACACCATAATCATCAAGAGGGCGCTCGAGAACAACCCTGACGACCCGTTCCTTTTATACAGCCTTGCTGTGGAACACTACCAGAAGGGAGAAATTGCTAAAGGCCTTGACTGTTTTGAAGAAGCCCTGGTCCGGATGCGGGGACTGGAAGGTTACTTTGAGGATGTAGTTCTTAATATCGCACTGGGATTATTAAAATTGGGCAGGACGGAAAGGTTAATCGAATTTGTAAACAAGTCACTGGAGATGTTTCCTGAACACCCTGACCTGCTTTTACTCAAGGGTCTGGGTTACCTAAACCTGGGGAAATACATTGAAGCCGCCAGGGAACTCGACAGGACACTACAAAAGGGAGGCAGCAGGGTCTTTCCGGAATCATTTATCCGTGGCTTAATAGGGGAGAGGAGCATGCTTATGAAACGGCGGGTCCTGGCGGCAAGCCCGGTCCGGCAGAAAGAAGCAATCTTGAAGGAATTCCTGGAGTCGCTGGAGATGCTGGATACTTCAGGGCTGGATCTGGATTTCGCCTTTATTGACGACAATAACGGGCATGATTTGCTGGCCGCCTTCGCCCGGGGAAAGCGCAATGTCCGGGTTTTTCCGGCGGAAGCCGGAGACTCTTATCTTTGTGACGAGACTACCCACTACTGGCGGGAGGAACTGATCTGGAAGGTGGCTTCATTTAAAAACCAGTTTATCAAGCTTGCCCTGGAAGAGGGCTACGACTACCTTTTTCTAGTTGATTCGGATCTATACCTGCATCCCAAAACAATCACCCACCTGGTTTCCCTGGGAAAGGACATTGTCTCGGAGGTCTACTGGACCAGGTGGGAGCCGGGCATGGTCCCGCTCCCCCAGGTGTGGGCCGGGGACCAGTACCGCCTGTACCATCTCCAGAGGGGCGAGGTCTTGAGTGAAGAGGAAACAAACCGGAGAACCGCCGCATTTTTGCAGATGCTGTCCGGGCCGGGCACCTATAAGGTCGGAGGCCTGGGAGCTTGTACTTTAATCAGCAGAAGAGCGCTGTCCATGGGGGTGTCCTTCAGCGAAATATACAACCTGGGCTTTACCGGCGAGGACCGGCACTTTTGCGTCCGGGCCGCCGCGCTGGGGCTGGAACTCTATGCAGATACCCATTACCCGCCCTTTCACATCTACCGGGAGTCCGAACTGCCGGCCCTCAAGGGATATAAAGAGCGAATTTTTCCTGCCGGTAATCTTAAGAGCAAATGTACGGCAAGCACACCAGTACAGCATAGGAGAGGGGAAAAAGGAAGCAGAATTACTCTGGCTATGTTGGTAAGAAATGAGGCCGGCAGGTACCTGGAAAGGGTCCTTGAACACGCCGCCCGGTATATTGACAGCGCCGTCATCCTGGACGACGCCAGCGAGGACGACACGGTAGAAGTATGCAGAAGAGTTTTGAGCGGTATTCCCCTGACCCTGGTTTCAAACAAGGAGCCGTGTTTCAACAATGAGATAGTCCTGAGAAAACAACTTTGGGAACTGACCGTTGATACCGGGCCCGACTGGATCTTGATCCTGGACGCCGACGAAATTTTTGAGGACAGGGCTCCCGAAGTTTTAAGGTTGCTGGCAAGACGCCCTGACGTATACTATTATGCCTTCCGTTTATATGACATGTGGGATAAAAACTTCTACCGTGAGGACACCTACTGGTGTGCCCACAAGTGGTACCGCCCCTTCATGGTCAGGTACGTCCCGGGCTTTAACTACCTGTGGAAAGAGACCCCCCAGCACTGCGGGCGTTTCCCCAAAAATATAGAGGAATTGAGAGGTGATGCCAGCCAGCTGAGGATTAAACACCTTGGCTGGATGAAACCGGAAGACCGCCTTAAAAAATATTACCGTTACAAGCAACTGGATCCTGAAAGTATCTACGGTATAAAGGATCAGTACCAGTCCATCCTCGATCCCAGGCCGAATTTGGTGCCCTGGGTGGAGGAACTTTAACAAGTCAACCAAAAGCCATAGCTGGTACCTTTTCCATACCGGGCTCAAGAATCTTTATTAAGCCACAATGTTCATCCAAATGAATTTATAAAATAACCGGTTTATAAAAGGTAAAGATTTGTATTAAGTGCAGGTGAGGCTATGAGAGCACTTGAATTTATTTTGATCTTAATCCTTATCCTTGTGATATGCGCTATGGCCGGTTTCACTCGCTGGCACATAACCGTTGACGGCGAGTGGAGCAGGCTTGAGAACAAACCCAGGGCAGCTATTGAATCAGAGCAGGCGCCGGGCCGGGACATGTACGCCGAGTTGCCCGTTACACGGATAGAGTTCCTGGTTCTTTTGGAAAAAAAACTGGGCCTGGAGCAGGAATACGGCCCGGTCGACTTTACGGATATTCCACCGGACTTTATCACTACGCGTTATATATACCCGGCGCTAAAAGCGGGTTTGGTAACCGGGTATCCGGACAATACCTTCAGGCCGTATGAATTGATTACAAAAAATGAAGCGGAAATAATTATGTCAAAGGCACTGAACCGTTCCGTCCCGCCATGGTATGAAAACAGCACCTGCCTGACCTGGAAGCAAATGCTCTTTATGATGTCTGAACTGGATGATGAAAAGAATAAGAGGGAAAAGCGGCAAGAATATCCATGTGCAAGAGGCGGTGCCAGGTGGTCCGCCTCTTAAAACTTCATAACAACATGTTCACAGGAACCCTCGGAAAACAACTTATCCAATGATGTCTCAACTAAATCACCGTCATTGTTTATGTTAAAAAAACCAATGTTTTTCCTGGACTTGTTGAGGTTATTTAAAAATTCCTTTAACAATAGATAATCCTGCTGCAGCATCGTTTCATTTAGTTCAAAAACGATGATTTTAACAATGTTATTTTTTATCATTTTCTCCATCCCCAAAAAAGCCTGGTATTCCCCGCCTTCAATATCAATTTTTATTAAATCCACGTGAGGAAACTTGTCGATAAATATATCCAGAGGCTCAGCCTCTATTTTTATTTTTTGTATTTCATCTTGATAATGTTTGCGATATTCTTCACCATGTCCGTATATCGAGCTGTTGCCCATGAACCTGCTGCACAGGTAAAAATCTAATGTTGTCTTTTTAGAATAAACGGCTTTGGTATAAACCGTTACCCTGTCGTGTAGGTAGTTTATGGACAGATTATCCATAAGAATCTGGTATAGATGAGGGTTTACCTCGTAAGCGATCACTTTTCCTGACGGCCCGCACAGCGCCCCCATCAATACGGTAAAATAGCCTATGTTGGCGCCGACATCAATTAAAACATTACCAGGCTTGATAGTCTTGAAGAGATAGGCGCTTAAGGGCAGTTCCTGCACACCGCTTATGACAAGTTCCGGCATCAGGGATAAGTCGTTGGAAGGTATCAGCAGTTTGCCTCCCCATGCCGGCTTACACAACAACCTGTTATTGCCGATATAAACACCATGCAATTATTTATACACCACCTATCTTCATGCTTTGTAAACTTAGGTAAATTGCACTTAAAATTTATCTATCTCACAGTAGTATTGCATAAAATTTTTGCTACAAAATCAAGGAGTCCTAAAAATGACATATATGGTGTATACAACCACAAAGTCATTTCTCCAAATGTTTCAGAAGAACAACCACTTAAAGGCAGTCCTTATTCACATTATTACAGAGATGCAATTATTAAAGTATCACAGGGTCATAAATTAAATCGTTTAAGTGCTCCGCTTCGCCTGCCATAACTTGCCTTACAGTTTCTTGATAAATTGCTTTGTAATCGATTTTCCGCCTGCCTTTTGATTTGCGCTGTGGCTGACCGATTTGCGAAAGTCCATTGACGGGCTGGCGGCGCTTGTCAAGGAAGAGTTTGAACTGGACCCCTTCTCCTCCTGCCTTTTTGTTTTCTGCAACCGGCAGCGCGATAAACTTAAAATTCTCCAATGGGAACACAACGGGTTTTGGCTCCATTATCGCCGGCTGGAACGAGGAAAATTTCAGTGGCCGACGGAAACCGGTTCTACACCTATTACTATTAGCCGCCGGGAGTTGCCGCTGGTTGCTCGATGGTCTCTCCGTAAAACAGCCGAATGCACACCCTGAAGTGAAAGCACGCATCATCTTGTAAAGAATTATTAAGGCTGAGCTAACCGCCAAGCCGAACTGGTTTATGGAACAGTTTCGCTTAAGTAAACACCGGCAATTCGGGGTTTCCAGCGAACGGACCACTCCTGGACAACAGCAGCTTTTTCTTTTTAATGAGGCGGAAGTGGAAGCCCAACCGGTTCTAGCTGAGCCGACCGTGGAAACGATCACCTACAAGCGCCGCAAACAACGCGGCCACCGTGAGATGGTGCTCGAAAATCTGCCGGTTGAGACGATCGAATACCGTCTGCCTGTCGAAGAGCAGGTTTGTTCATGTTGAAGTAAATAATAGAAACTATATTACAAAAGGTCCTGGACCGTGAAGGCTGCCTTAATTGGCAGCCTTCACATTTACATTAAAACATAACTGCCTAAGGTAAGATTACCCGCCCTGTAGCCGGCCATCAATGGTTTGTTTCAAATCTTCCGCAATAATGTTGTTGGGGTCGTATATTACCGTTACTTCTTTTTATCCGGACTATACAGCGGTTTTTAACGTAACATTATAGGAACTAAGGTCACTTAAATTATTTACCCCTTAACCTGTTGATAACAGTCGCCATTTCCCCCCACGTAACCGGATCATCCGGATGATGGTCATTTTTTATCAAGCCGTCTGCTTTCAGCTTGGCAATTTCCCCGGCCGGATCCCAAGGAGGCGCCGGAGGTTGGGTAGGTGCCGGGGTTGGAGTGGAAGGGTTTTGCTCACTTACTTGAATGTCTAGCATAGGCGTCAGGTAGTGATTGACGATACTGGAACCGTAATCTTGAGACGGAGCCCACCGTCCACCAAGGTCTTCGATGTACTGCAATGTACCTGCCCAGCCGCTTTTTAAAACTGTGTCCCGACGCGGGTCCAAATTTTTAGTTCCGGGAGGCAGGTCACCACCGCAATAATAAACGTGCCAGTGCTGGAACTGGGCCTCAATACCCTCTTCCGGTGTGGCAAAGGACGCTCCCGGTTTTCCGTCAAAGGTTCCCAACCCGGCAAAGTTGTTTTGTTCGGGCTTGACGTCGCCCCCGAATCTCCAGAACGCCGTTTCCTTGCAAGACTGGGCAAAAACGGCGTCCCAGCGAATCCCGTACCTTGCCCCCATGGCAACGTAAATGTCGACATAGTCTGGAGCGCCCGGGTTTTTGGCTGCCAGGAACATTTTCGCCTGCGCCGGTTTCACTGCCGCCGGAACCTTCACAGGTGTTTTAACTGATTTTCCTTCTTTGGATTTTTTTGGTATGACCAGCGCCTTTACCAGCCCCAATGCTATCTGGTAAGCCAGCCCGTTGCGGAAAGAAGCACTCTTCAGCCTTTTAGCGTCTTTGGGGTTGTCGATAAACAGGTTTTCCAGCAAGACGGCCGGCATGTCGGTATTTCGCAAGACGGCAAAGTCGGCCCTCTTTTTGCCCCGGTCAACAAAACCTGACTTTCTTAAATAATCAGCCACCATATCGTGGATCACACTGCGGTAATTTTCCGTTTCCCTGGCGGCATTAGTATAAATATAGCTTTCAAAGCCGGTGCCTCCACCGGCGTTGNTATGGATAGAACAAAAATAATCTGCCTGCAGCTTATTNGCAATGACGCAGCGCTCGTCCAGGCTTAGGTCCACATCGTCCGTCCGGGTNAGGGTCANGTCAACTTCGTAAAATGACAACCTGTAGGCCACCCGTTTGCTGATGTCAAGGTTGAGGTCTTTTTCTTTCAGGCCGTTGCCAGCAGCCCCGGGGTCCTTACCCCCATGCCCGGGGTCTATCACCAGTTTTATCATGGAAAAATCATCCCCTAATGCTATTATATGCATAAAATGATAGTTTGAAGCCAACGGTACTCAAAATTAAAAGTAACACCATGGCAATAAATAAGATTAGTTGCTGGCGAAGCCAAACTGGGCGTGGGCAAGGAGCAGTTCGGCTGTTTGCTGGGTCGGCGGGTAAAGGGCCGCAGGCCCGGTGGAAACCACTCCGGTGATGGTATCCACCATCAGGGCATCCTTACCGGCGCCGACCACGGCAATCAGGTGGACTCCATCCGCTGTTAGGGTCAGCTGCCTCGCCGCGTCGCCAATATCGACCGTATTTACAACTGTCCCGTCCAGGGACCTGAACACTATATTATTTAAGCTAGCTACATAATTTTGGCCTGTGAATGGATTGACGACGATCTCGCTGGCGTTGGCAAGCTGTACGGTGCTGGTGGTGTCGGTGGATTTGTCCCACCTGGTAACGGCCGCGGTTTCCCCGCTGCCGCTCAGCGCCAGCAACCCGAACTTATTGCCGAACTTATACGGAGCCATTTTTACAGCGTCGTCCGGTAGGTCGAATACCTTTGCCACTTCCCCGGCGAGGTATTGGACGCTGTAAACCGCTTTGGTTCCGGCAACAGAGAAGTAAATCATATAGGCCTCGGGACACATGATCAGGTGCAGGCCCGTACCGGACAGGTTAAAGTTTCTTATTGTTTTCCCTGAATAGGCATCCACTTCCGTCAAAATCGAGCTGTTGTTCTGGGACACAAATATTCTTTGCCCGCTTGGAGAAACTGCAAAGGAAGCCACTGAATCAAATTGGAACGCCTCCGTAACGCCGGGAAGGTAGGGATCTATGATAAATATTTTATTCCCGTTTTCACCCAGCAGGAAAACCTGCCCGGTTTCCCCGGCGACAGTCATTTTCCCGAAGCTGGAAGCACCGACGTTTACAAAGCCTTTATAACTGCCGGACGCAATATCCCAGATACCCAGCCAGCCCACGTCGCTGCTGAAAAGATAGACCTGGCTCCTCAAAACTTCCACCTGGTTGGCTACTTTGGTGTTAATGGATGAAACGGTTGTCGACAGTCTGGACAGCTTGTAGTTTGCCTTATCCTGCTTCTGACTTATTGAATTAAATGCTGAAATTATATCATCAACCCTGCCAAGTTTATACTTCACTAGCTCACCCTCCTTTTTTACATAAACTTATACTATTACAAAATATGCGTTACATTTCCATACAGCTACAAAAATATCATTCAAAGCAGCAATAATAAACATAACGTTTAGATAATAAATATTTAACTCAACTTTCTCAGGACGAAAGTTGAGTTAAATAATAGATCAAGCTATTTGGTTCTTTTCTGTACCGAGATCAATTTTCTCTCGAATTTAACAGTCAAATGGTCGCATATTTAAAGGAAAGTTGACTAAAACCTATTAGATTTACGCTTACTGAGCTAACGACATATTCATTTTTTCAATTAACCCTTTAACCTCACCCATGATCTGGTAATTGGTCAGGTCGTAATGGATGGGTGTGATCGAGATAAAACCTTCTTTAACCGCCCATACGTCGGTATCAGGATCGTCTCCGTCCACGTCAAGAGGTTCACCGGCCATCCAGAAATAAGTCCCGCCCCTTGGATCGGTCCCTTTGTAAAACACATTTACGTAACGCCTGTTTCCCAATCTTGTTACCTTAATGCCCCGTGGCTTCCCGGGCGGTACGTTTATATTTAAAAGAGTATTTTTTCTTAATTCTTTCCCCAGGGCTGTTACCAGTTTTTTAATTAAAACTGCCGGAGTGCGTAAAATCCTTGTACTCATAACTGGCCAGTGAAATGGCAATAGCGGGTATATCGTTAATTATTCCTTCTACCGCCGCCGAAACCGTTCCGGAATATAAGACATCGGTACCGAGGTTCGGCCCCAGGTTGATTCCTGATATGACTAAATCCGGAGGACCCGGCAGCAATGCCTCCAGACCCAGTTTAACACAGTCTGAAGGAGTTCCGTCAACCGCCCAGCCTTTTGAATTCGTACCCGGATAAACCTGCTCTTTTACCCTGAGCGGCCTGTGCATCGTGATCTTATGCCCCGTGGCGCTTCTTTCCCGGTCCGGGGCTACTACAAAAATTTCCGCGTGTTCTTCCAATGATTTCCTTAACTGGTTAATACCTTCAGCGTTAATACCGTCATCGTTACTGATTAAGATACGCATATATATCTCCGCTTTCACGTTTCATAGATCGAGATACTCATGGTATCCCTGGCGGCATCTTTGGTCAGGCCAAAAATAATCCGCTTGTCTTTCAGGGTTTTGTTAAGAAAATCTACTACCTTATACATTTCATCATATGTTTTAAAAGACTTTACTGCGATAAGTTCAAGCTTTCCCGCACTGGAAACTTCCTTATTATCCAACTCCATCCCCCTTACAAGCCGGCTTTTATCAATCTTTAACCAGGGAGAACGCTTCCGCCCTGGTAGCTTCATTCTTCTGGAATATACCCCTTACCGCTGAGGTTATAGTCTTCGATCCGGGTTTTCTGACACCTCGAAAAGTCATACACATATGCTCAGCTTCAATAACCACGAGCGCTCCCTGGGCATTCAGCCTGCGCATTATTGAGTCGGCAATCTGGGAGGTAAGCCTTTCCTGCAACTGTGGCCGTTTTGCAAATCCTTCCACCAGCCTGGCCAGTTTGGACAACCCGGTTACATTTCCTTTCCGTGGTATATACGCAACATGCGCCTTTCCGTAAAACGGCAGCAAGTGGTGCTCACAGATCGAGTAAAGCGGTATGTCTTTTACAATAACCATTTCCTCGTGTTCCCCGGAGAATTTCTTCTCCAAATGTACCTCCGGGTCCTCCCACAAACCGCTAAAAATTTCTTCATACATCCGGGCAACCCTGGCCGGTGTTTCTCTTAAGCCTTCTCTTTCAGGGTCTTCTCCAATAGCTTCAAGGATCATTCTTACCGCTTTTTCGATTTTGGGTTGATCGACCACCGCTCTCCCTCCTAGAGTCACATTTGACCAGGTTAAAGCTGG
>Ga0067045_1031528_pt1 | contig 12077 bp, 9 predicted proteins | sample TerdegcTABiofilm_FD_59184 | JGI IMG/M metagenome (GOLD analysis project Ga0067045, IMG submission 59184) | Combined Assembly of (Gp0054472, Gp0054536) Wastewater bioreactor microbial communities from Singapore -Terephthalate degrading...
AGTAGCATAGTATATTTTAATTTGTATAAATTACTCTTTCTTTATTTTAACATGAGAAATAAAAATGGGAATTGAATAATGGGGGAATAGAAATGAATGGTTATGAGAGAATAATGGCAGCTCTTGAGGGCAAAAAAACAGATATTCTTCCTTATATTGATGGGTTTGATTGTTTGGAAGCTCGCTTAGCATTTTTTGGTCCACAAGTTATGTCTGGAACCTGGGATGAAATCGCTTTATTGGAAGCCGAGCTTTTTCATTCCGATTGGGTGATAGTACCCGCACCTCTCAACATTCCCGGAAGTCCTGGAATATTTTGTGACGTTCTAACCGAGGACCAAACCCATTTATTAGTAAAAACCTTTTTTGGAGGAATTTGGTATTGGCGAAAAAAACCCTATTATGCAAAAGCTTTTTATAATCCAGTAAAAAATAGTGAAGACTTGGAAAAAATACCCGAACCGGATTGGGAAGTCCTCCGAAAACGTATAAAGGTATTAAGAGAACCAATAAAAAGATTAAAAGATCGGGGTTATTTTGTAACAATGGAAGGGAAGGGTTCTTTTGAAGCAACCTGGATGCTTTTTCGAGGTTTAGAAAATACTTGGATGGACATTGCTACAGAGCCAGATTTGGTTCAAAAAATGTCAAAGCGAGCAGTGGATGCAATCATTCAATTGGCATTCATGGTGGTTGATGAGTGTGACGTTGATGGACTTTGGATAACCAACGATATGGGAACGCAGACCGCAGCCTATTTTAGTCCAAAAACCTATCGAGAACTTTTTAAAGAAAATGATAGGAGAATTGTTCAGGCTTTGCATTCGCGAGGAAAAAAGGTTATGTTTCACTCTCATGGCAATGTCATGTCACTTTTTCAAGACTTTGTTGATGTTGGTTTTGATTCCATCGACCCTCTTGATGTTTATGATGGAATGGATTTTCGATTCATAAAAGAAACCTTTGGTAAAAAAATTACCCTTAAAGGAGGTATCAGTTGTACTATTGGACAGATGAAGAAAGAGGATTTATTGAAACATGTTCAAGATATTGTCACGATTGGTGGTGAGGAAAGGTTTATTCTTTCAGGGGCAGGAGGTGTCCCTCCCGAAATGAGCCTGGAAAATTTTAATGCCTATCGAGATTTTATTTATCGGGTTCGAAGAGGAGAGTTAAAGTAGTCAATGAATAAAAATCAAAAGACCACAATTTAATTCAACCTCCTCTTCTTTGATAAGCAATTTTTATGGAATTCTTAATAAATCAGCCATTGGCCATTTATCTTTTTCAAAAGAACCGTGTTATCATCGATAAGAAAGGTATTTTCAAAACAAACCCATTGATTAAAGGGTGAAATTCCTGAACTTCCTTGGGATGGTGCTGGAATAGCATATTCAGCAATTGGTATGGGATAAGGTGGCCAGAAAGTGTTTTCACAAAATCCACAAACCTGACGACTTTTTAAAGTTACATTCGCCCATTCACCATCAATCTTAATTGATCCAGTATTAACTCCATATAGAGGAATACTGCAAGTTTGACCGGTATATTCTGGTTGGGTTGTAAGAATGTTTACAATAATCTGGTATTTGAGTTCAAAATTTCGATCACTTGGACCACCAGGAACCAAACAGGATTTAGCGAGGTCATGATCTTGAACTAAAAGAGCGTTCCCATATCTTTCAATAAGAGCTTCAATTTCTACTCGCTCATAATCGGGAATGGTAGGAGTACAACCAGTAGCAAATAAGATACAACCTAAAATCATGAATATAAGAACTCTTTTCATTTTTCACCTCCTGAAAAAGTTATTTTTCTTCTTATTATTACGATGAATAATTGTCTTTGTTATCAAATACCACGAAATATTGAAAAGGATGAGGTATTTTAGACCTAATAGTAATAATATGTATTATAATCCATTTTGTCTTTTCCCTAATAATTTTTCAAATGATTTCGTCTACCTTATTGTATTTAAAAATACAATTATGATTGAGATTCTGTCGACTTATGAAAAATGAATGGTTATACCCTTTTTATAGGATTCAACTGCTGCTAATCCAATTTTTAAAGAATTAACCGCATCATCCCAATGACTGCTGAGGTCGAGGTCTTCTTGGATTGCTCGTAATAAGTATTCTTGTTCTCGTTTGCATAATTCATTATGGCTCGGTTCATCTTCGATTTGAATAATTCGATCTTCATGAAGGGGCTTCCCTTGATCATCAGTTTCGCTGGAATGTACGATGATAGTATTGACTTCAGTATGTTTTGATACATCAGATGGATCGACATTACTCTGGCTTTTATCGATACTGACGGATCCCTTTGGCCCAATAACATCTTTTACAAAATAAGCTGTTTTACTCATCATCGGGCCCCATCCTACTTCATACCAACCAACTGAGCCATCCTCAAAACCAACTTGAAGCTGTCCATAATTATGTAAATCAGGATCAATTTCATCAGTCACTCGAGCCGCTATGGCTTGAACAAATTTTGGCTGTGATTGGGTCATTTGACACATGACATCTAAATAGTGAACGCCACAGTCGACAAGAGGAGGCATGTTTTTTATGAAGGTTTTATGGACTGACCATTCATGACCATAGCTTTGTTGATTCAAATTCATTCTCATTATGAGCGGCTTTCCTAATTGACGAGCAAGTTGAATAAATTGCTGCCAGGCAGGATGCTGGCGGAGAATATATCCTACAACCAATTTCCTTTTCATATTATGGGCAGTAGTCACTACGTCTTCGGCTTCATCAACCGTTCTGGCAATTGGCTTTTCAACAAAGACATGACAACCTTGATTCAGAGCAAAAATGGAATATTCAGCGTGAGTATCTGGATAGGTATTAATTGAAACGGCATCAGGCTTTAATCGATTCATCGCATCATAAAAATCGGTATACACTGGGATTGTAAGGTGTAAAGATTTAGCTAAGTTCTGAGCTTGTTCAGGTTGCTTGGAATCGACAAAACCAATAACTTCATAATCACTTATATTTGAATAAGCATTGGCATGGGTACTTCCCATACCACCAAGACCAACAACCAAAATCCGTATTTTTTTGCTCATATGCCTCTCCTTTGGGTCAATGATTAGATTAGATTTTACTTGAAAAAAACACTTCAAGATTTAAAATTATTAAAAAATATTCATATTTTTGACGGGACTTTTATGTTCTCAAAAACTGTCCCGCAACATCTAAGGGAAGGTCACTGACTGGTTTTTGGTTTGGATTAAGCAGGATATTTTTTTCGATATTGAGACCAATGATAGTTCCTTCTTTGACTGCCGCATGCAAATTCCTCGGTTCAACTGAGTCACCGATATTTACAACAGGGATAGCTGCTGCTTTGATTTTTTCATAAAGTTCGATATTGGGTCGTGTCCAACAAGAGATGATATGGTCGTATGGTAAACTCATTTTTTGGAAATCTTTGTTCATCAGAATAAGCTCATTTTCAGTTATTTCATCGATAGTGAATTGGTTATATATTTTCACTGGGTACTTATACGGTTTTGATGTCAGGGCTTCAGCATCAGTTTGTTGAAATCTCTTAAAAAGAACATATTTATGAATAACTTCAATTTTTGAGCCGAATTCTTTCTGATCGGTTATTATGGTCACTTCTTTGCCAATGGATGCTAAATAAGCTGCGGTATCAGCTGCAGCATAATGATCGCCCCATATGATGGTTTTGGTACCCTTCAGTGGATAGGGTTTACGATCGTGAGGATGAAATTCACAAGATACTTTTGGACAAGCCATCACTTTCTCAAAGGGGATCACAACCTCTTTTAAACCATGAACTTCTGGCACATATGATTGAGCTCCAGTAGCATTAATGACCAGATCAAAAGAACTGAGCTCTTTTATAGGAGGCGATGTTCTGAGTTTAACTTCAATACCAAGGTCAGCAATCTGGTACCTGATCCAATCAGCATACCATTTCATTTTTTCTTTTCCATTGACCATGCAACAGCCAAGAATCGCTCCACCAAGTTCTCCACTTTTTTCAAAGAGAGTCACGAAATGACCCCGTTCGTGAGCAACTCGAGCGGCTTCTAAGCCAGCTGGTCCTCCGCCAACAACGGCGATATGGACAGGAGTTGCAGTTTTTTTCTTTATTTCAAGATGTTGATTATTACATGAGGGGTTGATGGCACAAGTCACTTCTTTTTTCGCTAAAATTGAATCCGACCAACAGCCAGTCAGACAGGAAATGCACCGACGAATGGCTCTGGTTTTCCCATATTTTGCTTTAAGAGGCCAATAAGGATCAGCTAATAATTGACGGGAAAGACCGATCAGGTCAGTTTTCCCTTCAGCTAATATATGCTCGCAGTATTCTGGATTCCTAAGAGAATGACTGTTTATAATCGGTATTTTGACATGCTTTTTAATTGCTTCTGAAGCGTATATTGTCCAACCTTCTGGATAGTACATTGGGTCAAAGCCAGCCCCTGGCCTTTCCTGAATACATTGACTTAAATCAAGAGCCGCTACTCCGGCTTGTTCAAATTCTTTGGCCACTTCAATTGATTCGGAAAGGTCTCGACCTCCTGGAACCCATTCATCAACCGAGTAACGAATAAGAACCGGGAAATCTTTTCCGCATTTCTTTTGAATTGAATCTACAATGGCTAATGGTAAGCGGAGACGATTTTCAAAACTTCCCCCAAATCGATCAGTACGTTTGTTGAGATAGGGACTCATAAATTGTGAGAGGAGGTATCCGTGGGCAGCGTGAAGTTCAACTGCATCAAAACCGGCTTGTTTTACCCTCCAAGCCGCTTCGGAAAAAAGTTCGATTAATTGAATAACTTCATCAGTGGATAAGACCCGCACTGTTTTTTTGCTTTCGTCGGCATTGGCATAAACAATTGTTCGGCTTTGCGACCAAGGGAGACTCACTGCCATATCGTTGGAAGTAATTTTCCCTTCTCGTGGTAAGGCTGCTTGCCGGCCTGGATGCTGAAGTTGAACGGCACATTTTGCACCATAATGGTGCATTGAATCAGCCAATCGTGCCAATCCAGGGATAAAGTAGTCTTCGTCAGCAACTAAGTTCGTTACAGTTGAACGGCCATTTTTTCCATCAACTGAGGTCGCTCCAACAATTATAAAACCAGTTCCACCTTGAGCTATCGTAGCATGATGATGAATATCTCTTTCGGTGACCGAACCATCAATATGAGAAGAACTGATGTCAGTAGGAACGTGACAGATGCGATTGGGAATTTCGATTTTTCCGATCATGATTGGTTGAAAAAGATGATGAAATTTCTCCATGGTTGGAACCTCCTTATTGTTCAAATAATATTCTTTGTTATTCATGAAGTGTACGATTGCTTATTTTAAGCCTTTTAAATTCCATTGTTGAAACCAATAAGTTTTTAATTATCTTGAAACAAGTATAACAAAATAAGTTTGATGAATTATAATGATAAGGAACGGATCGCTCTTTCACTTTAAAAACCAAAAGTGATCTAGTTAAAATTTTTATTTTTAGCTTTTTCAACTTAAGCAATATAACATCGTGGAACTTTATGGATTAAATTTATCAATTTAAGATTGTTACAATCAGAAAATATTTACATTATAGTAAATAATAAAATAAGAACAGTAAAATAGAAATATCATTATTATCGATTAAAGGGGGATTGATATGAAACCAGGAAATAAAGCAATAATAAAAGGAATTAGTAACTTTTTATGGTGTAATAATTTCGTGTTTGACAAATGACCAATGAGATATTATATAATTTTGGCAAATATTTGTTTCATTTATAAAACAAATTACGGGAGGCTGAAAGATGGGAAAACTAAAGAATTTTGTTGTAATTTTAATGGTTTTTGTCATGGTACTGTCAACAATAGCTTTTGCAGGAGCACAAGAGAATAAGCAGTTGACAGTAGGTTATGTGATTCCGTATGAAATTGGATGGTTTTCAGCATTTGTCCAAGGATTTGAGTTGGTAGCAGAAAAAGAAGGGGTAAAAACAGTCCGTCTTCACCACAATTATAAAGCCGATGAAGAAACCAAAGCCGTTGAAAATCTGATTACCATGGGTGTTGATGGAATCAATATAACAGCTGCAACCCCTGAAAGTGCTGAATATTCATGTCGCTTAGCCAATGAAGCTGGTATCCCAATTCAAGTAACTGAGAGTGGAGTTGCCGAAGGGAAAGGCAAGCCTTTTGCTGATATCGATTTTAACTGGAATGAAATTTATCGTTATATTGCTCGCAACTTAAGAAGTGACATCGAAGGACCTATTTCGATCATCAATATTCAAGGCTTTGCAGGCACTCCTCCAGTAATGCAAGGCATTGCTGGTTTCAAGGATGAAATATCGAAACTCAGCGACATGAAATTATCAACCGATGTCCAATACGGTGATTATGCCACCGACAAATCTTTATCAGTAATGAAAACCCTCATACAATCAGGCTTGGAATTCAATGTTGCGGTCGGTTCCTGCCAGGAAATTACCGAGGGTATTATTCAAGCATTAAGGGAAGAAAATGTTCCTCGAAATCAAGTTTATGTTGTTTCGGTAAATGGTGGTCCGATGGATGTGGAAAATCTCAAAAAAGGAAATATAGATTTTTGTCTCAGCCAATCACCTGGTTTACACGGTATGATCTGTGCAGCTAATTTAATCGCAAAGTTAAAGGGACAGACCTACCAGGAAAAGACTTATTCTCCAGTTATTTGGGTAAATCAGAAAACCTGGGAAGCTGATCTCATCCCATGGGATATGGATGAAAGTTGGCTGCCAGTCGTAAATGAATTTATTAAAACTGGTCAATATAAACCAGAACTGAGAGCAAGATAGAATTTTTAGTTTAATATTATTAATTTCTTAATCAACTTTTGTAAGTTAAATCTCACTGAATAATTAATGTGAGTGTTTTTTTAGAATGGTTTTTTGATCTTTGAAATTCGAAGTAAAATGAAAGGGGACTTTTGAGAATTGTTCAAAAGTCCCCTGATTGTTTTGTGAATGAGGTTTCGATGGGGGGCAATAAATGGAGTCTTTGACCGTCCTTCAAGCTATAGGATTCAACAAAACCTATCCGGGTGTGAAAGCTTTGGATGGAGTTGATTTCGATCTGCAATACGGTGAGGTTCAGGCTCTTGTTGGTCAAAATGGGGCTGGTAAATCAACATTTGTTGAAATTATTGCTGGATCGATTCGACCTGATTCAGGGCAAATAAAGATTGATAATAACGTTTATCCATATTTGGATCCTTCCAAATCGATTGAATTGGGTATTCAAACTGTTCATCAAGAAAACCAGTTGGTTGAGGAGCTTTCAATTGCTGACAATATATATTTATTTAATCTTCCTTCTAATAAAATTGGGTTGGTAAAGGAGTCCAATTGTACTCAAGCTGCCAATGAGCTTCTTCATGAATTAGGAATTGATATTCCGGCTGGGAAAAAAATAAAGCAACTTACATTTGCAGAAAAAAAGTTGATTAGTATCGCAAAAGCTTTCTCTCGGAAGGCAAGAATTCTTATTCTCGATGAACCTACGGCATCTCTTGATGAAAAAGGAAAAAAGATACTGTTTGATATCATTCGTAGATATACCCAAAAGGGATTAAGCGTCATATATATTTCCCATAATATTCATGAAATATTTGAAATTAGCGATCGGGTAACGGTTTTCAAGGATGGCAAAAAAGTAAGTACTCAACCAATAAAAGAGATCAGTTTAAATGATATTGTTCGTCAGATGATTGGTCGTTCTACCACCAACCTTTATTCGAGGGAGAAGGGAAAATTCCAGTCAGCCGAAGCTGGGATACTCGAAGTTATTGACTATCATCGAGAAGGAGTCATAGAACATGTTTCTTTTCAAGTTAAAGCTGGAGAAATCTTTGGTATTGGTGGTTTGGTTGGCGCTGGAAGAACCGAACTAATACGCATGATCTTTGGGTTAGATCAAAAAGATTCAGGAAAACTCATTTATCGAGGAAAAGAAATCACCCCAACTAATCCAAATGATGCCATAAAAAAGGGAATAGGATACTTAACCGAAGATCGTAAAGATAGTGGTTTAATTATGATGAGACCGATTTTTGAAAATATCAGTCTGGTTAAATTAGCCAAAGAGGCTAATCGAATGCTGAATCTCGCTATTGAGCGAAACGAAACCCAATTCATTTCTGAACAATTGAATATTAAGACACCAAGCATTTCTCAGTTGGTATTGAATCTGAGTGGTGGAAATCAACAAAAGGTGGTTTTGGCAAAATGGTTATTTGCAGGAGCGGAAATATTATTATTTGACGAACCTACTGTTGGAATAGATGTTGGAGCCAAAAGTGAAATATATAAATTAATCGATAATTTAGCAGCACAAGGGAAAATAATTATATTAATATCTTCCGACAATCCTGAATTAATTGCTGTTTGTGATCGGGTTGGAATTATGAGAAACGGCCAACTTATAACAGTGCTTGAAGGAAATGATATTACTGAAGAAAACATTCTTCGCTATTCAATGGGCGTTAACGAAAAGGATTAACGACAATGATAAAAACCAATTTAAATTCAAGAAAAATTATTGGCAGAAACCTTAACCAATCAATTATTCTTGTTTTATTAATTATTGTTATCTCACTGTTCGCTACCCTTATTAATCCAAGATTTATCCGGGTTACGAATCTCATTAATATTTTTCAACAAATTTCAGTATTGGGAATCATTGCCAGTGGCATTGGAATGCTGCTGATATCGGGAGAATTCGATATATCGGTAGGTTCTCAGGTTTCACTCATTGGTATGATCTTAGCCATGATAATTCAAAAAGTAGGAGGTTTACCAGAAGGGAGCAATCCCAATGGATTTAACTCTTCCTCAATTCCATTAGCGATTGTTGTTTCGTGCTTAGTGGGTATCGTATTAGGATTTATTAATGGAACAACTGTGATTAAATCAAGAGCTGCTTCTTTTATCATTACACTTGGATTTAGCTCAATATATAAAGGCTTAGCTTTATTGCTGAGCGGTGGTGCTTCATTTATGTTATTTGGAAAATTTGAAACTGTTGGCCGAGGTCGGATAATGAATTATATTCCGATTGCTATCTTATTTTTTATCGGCGTAGTCGTCATTAGTCATATTATATTAAGCTATTCAAAATATGGGAGATACCTCTATGCTATTGGGGGAAATAAAAAAGCAGCGTACGTGTCTGGTATAAATACTGACCGAATGACTTTAACTGCTTATGTAATGGTCGGTTTATTGAATGCCGTTGCTGCTTTGATATTGATCTCACGTGTTGGTTCAGCTCTGGCGACAACAGGAGATGCTTACACTCTTGATGCTTTAGCAGCGGTGGTTGTAGGAGGAGTGGCGATTACCGGTGGAGAGGGCAGTGCGTTAAGTATTTTTCTGGGAGTCGTTCTAATTGGATTAATTGGAAATGCCTTGGTCATTATGAATGTCAATCCCTACCTAAGAGACGTTGTTATTGGTTTAATTATTATTACTGCAGTAACTATTAGCCGTATAACAAGTCGGAGAAGATAATGAATAATCTGTAAAAAAACATGGAGGCTAGCTAATGAAACAAATCAATTTACTCAATACCATTCAAGGATCGTTGTTTGAAAACTTCTTCCCGTCGGCGTGGGATCTGAAGAAGATTGATCAATGTTGCAGCAATAAACCAGAAGATGTTAGTAAGAGAGAAAGCTGGTGGCATAAGGATTTTCAGCCGGTCAAAGCCGAAAGTTTAGAAGATTTTAACACTCTCATGGGACACGAAATCGCTTATCAAATCAAATTAGCAAAAGACGAAGATCGAGACCTTATTTTAATTTTATCCGTTGGACCAATGGGAATGTATCGATGGGCAGTTGAATTTTTAAAACGCTGGAACGTAGATTGTCAACATGTCCATGGATTCAATATGGATGAATGGTGCGACGAAGAAGGGAATACTCTGCCTTCCTCCAACCCTGGAGCTTTCAGGAATGCCATGGAAAATGCTCTTTATGGTCCATTGGGTAACTTGACTGTACCGGTAAATCAACGTCATTTTGCCACCCGCGACGAGCTTCCTCGTTATAGTTCTCAGATTATGGATTTACGTGCAAAGGGTGCGAAATTTGTAGTTATTTATGGGATTGGATGGGTGTTCCATATTGCTTTTTGGGAACCCCATTTTGCAGCTGATTATAAAAACATGGATGAATGGCTTCAACCAACACATCGAATTGCTGCAAAACTTCACCCCTTAACGATAATTCAAAATTCCATTACCAGCTTCAAAAGTAGAATAACCTTGGTTCCAGCACGTGCCAACACGATTGGTCCAGGAATATTTATGAAAGCCGATTATACCATTGGTGGAGTAGATGGATTCCTTCCTGTGAGGAATATGGTTTATCAAGGAATGACCTTTTGGGTCACATTAAAGTATGGCCCAGATATGTGGATTCCATCTTCGGTTATGCCCCAATTGCCAGGGAAGTTGTTTTACATTAAGGATCTTGCCGGACCCCTTGAACCTGATGTCAATTAAATGGAGGAATGCCGCTAATGGCTGAGGAGTTATTGATTTGTAACGGGAGAGTCATTTCAGAGACCCATGATCTTCCCAAGGGTTATGTATTCATCAAAAATGGAAAGATAGCTTCTATTGGTGAGGATTGGTCGGAGATACCTGCTGAAAAAGTAATTGATGTCCAGGGAATGATTATTTCCCCTGGTTTTATTGATATGCATACTCACGGGATTAAAGATGTTGATTTTATGGAAAGTGACCCCGAAAACATCGTCAGAGGTTTATCTGAATACGCACGTTTTGGGGTTACTCGTGTCGTTGGGTCAACTCTTTCCAACCCATTCGAACAAATCATGAGTCAAGCAAAAAGAATACGAACAGCGAGAGAGAATCGAGATTATGGTGATATTTTACTCGGCGTTCACATTGAGGGACCTTGGCTAACTCCTTCTCAACGAGGCGGTCACGCCTTGCAATATCTCCAAATCCCAAAAAAAGATGATGTTAACCGACTTTTAAACGAAGTTGGAGATGTTATCCGCACTGTCACCTTCGCTCCTGAACTTCCAAATGCAGTTTGGCTTGCTGAGCAACTTTCTTATCGTGGAATAGTTGGTGTTTTAGGTCATACCGAAGCCAGCTATGAAGAAACTGAAAGAGTTATCCTTGCTGGAGTGAGACATGTTACCCATTTATATGATGCCTCACATGGTTTTAAAGAAAATCCCAATGAAGCCTTAGTTATGATGCCAGGATTAGAAACCGCAGTCGTTATGTTTGATGAGGTGAGTGTTGAACTGATTGGTTGCCCAGTGCATGTGCCCAAACCATTTTTCCGGTATATCAATAAGGTGAAACCACGCAATAAAAAGGTCATTGTTACTGACTCTTTAGTTGGTACTGGAATGCCTGATGGAACCACTTTAACTTATCGGGATGGAAGGAAGGTCTACGTTTCTGAAGGTGTCTTGAGAATGATTGACGATGATCCAAATATCCATGGGAATCTAACCGGCAGTGCTGTTACCATGAATGTTGCTCTTCGAAGATTAAAAGAATATACTAGCCTTTCTACTTCAGAAGCTATACGGTGGGGGAGTATCAACCCAGCAACGACTTTAGGAATCGATCAAGAAACCGGCAGTATCTCAGTTGGAAAATTTGCTGACCTGGTTATCATTGATGATGAATTTAATGTGAAAATGACTTTTTTAAAGGGAAGATTAATTCATAAAACTCAATGATTGTATGAAAGGATAGGGCAATGAAAAAATACCGAGTCGGCATGGTCGGTTTTGGATGGGTAGCCGAAGGACATTTATTATCCTTTTTAAGGAGCAACCGTTACCAACCTATTGCCTTAATGTCATCCCGGCAGTTAGATCCAGTGGAATTTAAAAAGCAATGGGGTGTTGACTTAAAAATCTATAACGATTATGAGCAGTTTTTAGAGGACCCTGAAATTGATGTTGTTGATATTTGTACCCCTCACTTTTTACATCCTGAACAAACTATACAAGCCAGTGAAGC
>Ga0067045_1031530_pt1 | contig 12075 bp, 9 predicted proteins | sample TerdegcTABiofilm_FD_59184 | JGI IMG/M metagenome (GOLD analysis project Ga0067045, IMG submission 59184) | Combined Assembly of (Gp0054472, Gp0054536) Wastewater bioreactor microbial communities from Singapore -Terephthalate degrading...
CCCGCCGATCAGTCCTGCGGAGCACTGGCGTGAGGCCATCGAGTCCGCGGCGGGCGAGGAACAGGCGCTGAAGGCGGCGTACGCGCAGTGGTCGGAGCAATTGTCGAGTCTTCCCCTGGATGCCGGCGATGAGAGCTGGTCGCTGGCGCAGAACCACGCGGCGGTGGCGGAGACGCTGGCCGATGCGCGCACATCCGCCGCGGCTTTCCTGTCCCGGTGCGCGGATCTCAGCGACCCCACAGCCGCCGAGTGGCTGGAGCAGGCCCGGTACGCCTATGAGGAACTGGCGGACGTGGTGGACGCCGCGCCCGGTCTGGACAGGGAATCAGTTGACCGGAGTATTGACGCCGCCTATCGCGACCGGTGGCTCGAAGCCCTCGCCCGGGCAGAGCACCTGGACTGCAGGGCTATCGGGTGTCTGCGCCGGGCGTTGACGAGCACCCTGTCACCGTCGGAGATCGCCGACGAGCCGGAGAATCCGGCGAACTGGACCTAGACCCCATCCTGCGGTTATTATTCAAGGCATGAAATAACTCCTTGCCCTGCGCGTTACGCGCTCGGCCCGGGATGTCGGACACCAGAAAGGGGCCTTGACCGTGGAGCACCAGATCCTGTACCGGCCGTCGTACTCGCTCCTGCAGCTGCTCATGTCCCAAGGAGAGTCCATTCAGGCGGAAGCCGGCGCAATGGTGTCGATGACGCCGAACATCCAGATGCAGACACAGGCGCGCGGCGGAATACTGGGCGGGATCAAGCGCTTGGTCGGCGGCGAGAGCTTCTTCGTCAACAACTTCACGTGCGGCTCGGGCGACGGGGAAATGACCCTAGCGCCGCCACTGCCCGGGGACATCATGGACATCCCCCTGGGCGGCGTCATGTTCGTGCAGTCCGGTTCGTACATCGCGAACACGGGCGGCATATCGATCGACACCAAATGGAGCGGCGCGCGGGGGTTCTTCTCGGGCGAAGGCCTGTTCCTACTCAAGGCCGAAGGCACAGGGCAGCTTTTCGTCAGCTCTTACGGGGCGATCCATGTCCTGGAGCTTGCCGAGGGCCAGCGCTATGTGGCGGATACCGGCCACATGGTCGCCTTCGACAGCAGCGTGACCTACAGCGTGCGCGGGTCTGGCGGCCTCAAGGAGACCTTCCTTTCCGGTGAGGGGCTGGTGTGCGAGTTCACCGGCCCCGGCAGGCTCTACCTGCAGACCCGGAGCATGGACGCCTTCCTGAAGTTCCTGATCCCGAAGTTGCCCAAGAACCAGTAGGGCGGGCTTCCCACAGACAACGGAAGCGGGAGGATGATTGCCGTGACCTGTCCGGGGGGTCTTTGCCGCGCGTTGAGCGTGATAGTGGCGTTGTGGCTCTGCGTTCCGTCAACAGCGCAGTTCTTCCCTGGCCAGCCGCCGGGGCAAATCGGGCAAGCGCCTCAGGTCAATGTGCCGGTACCGAACCTCACGCCGCCGGAGGTCACGGACCCGTTCTTGATCCTCTTCCCGCAACTGAAAAACCTTCCCGCGCCGGACTGGGTGCGCGAGGGTCTGCGGGTGACCTATTACTCCGCTGTCGCCTCAGTCCGGGGGAACTTCGTCTTCGACCCGATGGATGGGGCGGCCCGGGCGACTCCGGATGACCCGCCGGGGGGATCGGGAGACGGATTCTGGCAGCATGATCTGGTGGCGGTGGAAGGTAACACTTACGCGCAGAATCAGGTCCTGTACTCGCTTGTCTCGAACCGCCAGGCGCCGTCCCCCATGCTGACCCTGATGTCCCTGGGGATGCCCGGCTATGGCGCAAGCTGGGCAAACCCGAAGGCCTTCGACGGCGCTGAGCAGCTCCAGGCCGAGGGCCTGCGGATCGCGAAGATGCCGTATGAGGTACAGGGCCGCAAGTATGACGCGATCCGGATCGAGTCGACGACATTCGAGGGCGTGGGCAGGCCCAACGGACGCTACGTGTCGGTCTACGACCTGCGCACGGGTCTGATGCTGTACAACAGCACCGCCAGCTACTCGCCGGCCTCGGACTCGACGCTCCTGTCTCACCTGGAATACCGGGGCCAGCGAATGCTCAACCTACCCTGGCAGGACGGTGTGACGCCGGAGTGGGTGAAGCAGGGCGGCAGGCTGACCCTGGAAGGGAACATGACTATGGTCATGCCCGGCAGCCCCGCCTTGCCACTGCAGTGCCGCGCGGTGGTTGAGACGCAAAGGCGCGGCGGCAGGTGGTCCACCCACAGCACTGCGCTGTACGTGGGCAATGCGCTGAACAGTCAGTACAGAAGTATCACCGGCGCGTCCCAAGTCTTCGGCGGCAATTGGATCCCGGCCACCGCGCTCCATGTTCTGCGCCAGGGGCTTGTGCTGGACCAGGATCCCATTACGGGAAGCCGCATCGTGGTGAATGGCGTCGGCACAGACGTGAGGGGCACACCGGCGATCCAGATCACCGAAACGTGCGGGCAGTGGTCGCTCACTCTCGGCTACGACCGGCGGGACGGATCGCTGGTATCCAGCTACAAGCAGACGCCAATGCCGTTCAGCACCATGGTTGAGGACCTTTACCGGACCGGCCCTCCCAACTGAGGGCAGATAACCGTCGTGCCTTCTTGGGCGCAACACGCAGGAGATCGATCACATGTTACTTGGTCTGATGGGTGGGGGGGGAGGCAAAGGTTGGGGCCGCCGCGGCGGTTCCGACGACGCCCTCAAGAAGACGAAGCCACTGAAGATCACGGACCGGCGCATGCTGGGTTGGTTCTACACCAGCATCGCGCGCGAGCACTGGCCGAAGATCGTGCTCGGCGTAGTGGCGATGATCGGCAGCGCTTCGCTCGGACTATATGTGCCGATGGTGATGAAGTCGATCTTCGACGACGTCATCCAGGACGGCAGGCGCGACCTGCTTGCAGGTCTCATTTACCAGCTTCTCCTGTACCAGGCCGGCAGCCAGGTTCTGGGCGCGGCGCGGACCACCATCATGCATCTGTTGGGCCAGCGCCTGGTTCATGTCCTGCGCATGCAGTGCTTCAGCCATCTCGTCACCCTCGGGATGAGCTACTTCGAGCGCGAGCGCACCGGCGACATCATGTCCCGGGTCAGCAATGACGTGCAGGCGGTTGAGAACCTGGTGGTCCACGCCACCGACGACGTGATCAGCAACATGATCCGCGTGCTCGGCACTGTGGGCTTCATGTTCTACCTGAGCTGGAAACTCGCGGTGGTGGCGTTGGCGCCGCTGCCCATTTTCGTGGGCTGCCTGCTCATCTTCTCCCACTACATCCGCCCGGTCTTCCGGAAGATCCGCGATGAACTGGGCGACATCAACGTGAAGCTGCAGGAGCGCATCTCGGGCATGCTCATCATCAAGAGTTTCGCCCGCGAGGAGGACGAGGTCAGGAGCTTCGAGCAGAGCAGTGGCGAGTACTGGCGTGCGAACTCCAAGAGCATCTGGATGTGGAGCACCTTCTTCCCCTTCGTCGGCCTGATCACGTCTGTCGGCATGGTGGTCATGATCTGGTACGGCGCGGAACTCACCACGACGGACAGCCGGTTCAGCTCGCCTGGCACGATCGTCGCGTTCCTGGCGTACCTGCAGCAGTTCTACGGCCCGGTGGGCTCGCTCATGCGGGTCTACAATACGGTCCTCAATGCGCTGGCGTCGATGGCCCGCATCTTCGAACTGCTTGATGAAGTTCCGGACGTTGCGGACAAGCCGGACGCGGTTGAACTTGAGCGGGTTGAGGGGGCGGTGAGCATCGAGAACGTGAGCTTCCGCTACGCCACCGGCGAGAACGTTTTGCAGGGCGTGAGCGTCTCCGCCGAGCCCGGGGAGATGGTGGCGATTGTCGGCCGCAGCGGCGCCGGGAAAACCACCCTCGTGAACCTAATCCCGCGCTTCTACGACCCCTATGAGGGGCGCGTGGTCATCGACGGCCACGATGTGCGCGATGTGACCCAGAAGTCGCTGCGCAGGAACATCGGCATCGTGCTTCAGGACACCTTCCTGTTCAATGATACCGTGCGCAACAACATCCGCTACGCGTGCCCGGATGCGGACGATGAGCGCGTCATCGAGGTGGCGAAGGCGGCCCACGCCCACGAGTTCATCAGCGAACTCGACCAGGGCTATGACACGATCGTGGGGGAGCGCGGCGTGAAGCTGTCCGGTGGTCAGAAGCAGCGCATCTCCATCGCCCGGGCGCTCCTGGCCGATCCGCGAATCCTGATCCTTGACGAGGCCACCTCCGCGGTGGACACTGAGGCCGAGCAGATCATCCAGCGGGCCCTGATGAACTTGCAGGTCGGGCGCACGACATTCGTCATCGCCCACCGCCTGTCCACGATCCGGCGCGCGGACAAGATCGTGGTCATCGACGAAGGGGAGATCGTGGAGCAGGCCGACCACGAAGGGCTCATGGCGCGCAATGGCCTGTACAAGGAGATGTACACGCGGCAGTTCCAGATCGAAGAGGACTGGAACTCGGCCTCAACCGGGCTCGGCGGCGGCATCTCCGGCCCGTCGGCCGGCAACGGCCCACCCATGTAACCAGCGCCGGTCCGCGCAGCTGAAAACCTCAGGAGGACATGGATGATCCAAAGTTGCATGGTATGCGGCGGCACCAGTATGCGCTACTGGGACACCCACAAGGGCATCGATGTGTTCATCTGCGAGGGTTGTGGCCACGGGGTGTCCGATATGCCGCCCGGCCTGTCGGACGAAGCTGGCGAGATTTATGACGGCGAGTACTACGCCGCGATGAGCTACGACCGGAAGTGGCGGTTCCGGGTGGGTCGCGCTGCTCGTTGGATGCGTTACCTGATGGAACTGCGGCGCCCGCCGGGCCATTCCCTGGACATCGGCTGCTCCCTGGGCTACTACATGGCGGCTGCTCAGCGGCTGGGTTGGACCCCCCACGGCACCGACATATCCCGGCACGCACTGCAGGTGAGCCGGGAGCGTGGCATGGATGTTTTCTACTCCACGCACCCGGACGAATTCCCGAAAGACCTGCCGCCGCTGGATATCGTCACCGCGGCGCAGGTGGTCGAACACTTCCCCGACCCCATCGACTACCTGATGGCGCTCAAGGCCAAGATGGCGCCCGGCGGCCTGATCTACATCCAGATACCGAACTTCATGAAGCTCATCCGGCAGGGGCCCCAGGCGCCGTACGTAGGCCCGCCCGAGCACGTTCACTTCTTTACGCTCGACACGGCGCAGGCCGCCCTGGAAAAGGCCGGTTGGGAACTGGTCCGCCCGCCCATCATCCGCCCGTCCACCATCGGCTGGCGCCTGTGGATGTGGATCCCTGAGCTCATCTACGAGATGCCCCGGGAGATCATCCGCGACCCGATCACCCGCAATGGGAAGCTGTCCAACATGCACCTGTTCGCCCGGGCCGTGTGACGTCCGGGCCCGGGGGAACGCCATGAACGAGTCCGAGAGCGCCCTGATCCAGGCTGTGGCGGATGATCGCGACCGCATCGTCGATCTGTGCCGCGGCCTGTGTCGCATCAACACCGTGAACCCCTATGCGGGCGATGCCCGGGCCTGCGGGGAGAAGGCCGGGCAGGAGTTCCTCGCGCCGATCCTCGAAGCCATGGGCGCCCGCGTGACCCTCTTCGACTGTCCCGATGATATCTATGCGCGCATGGGCGTCCTCGGCCCGGCGGAACGCAACTTCCGGGACAGGCCGAACCTCGTGGCCGAGTTCGATTTCGACGAAGCCGGGCCAACCGTGGTCATCAATGGGCACATGGACACGGTGGGCATTGACTCCATGTCCATCGACCCGCTGGCTGCGGAGGTGCGCGACGGGCGCATCTGGGGACGCGGCGCCAGCGACTGCAAGGGCGGCATCACCACAGCCGTGAGTGCGCTGCATTGCCTGGCTGAGTCCGGTGCGAACCTGTGCGGGCGGGTGATCTTTGAGAGCGTGGTGGACGAAGAGTGCAATGGCAGCGGCGCGGGGACCCTCGCCTGCCTGGACGCCGGATACACCGGGGATGTGGCGGTGTTCGTAGATGGCAATGATGACGCCCTCACCCTCGGGTGCAGCGGTTGTCTCACCGCGGACCTGCACGTGGAGGGGCTCGAAGGCCATGCCGCATACGGCACGGGCGTCTCGGCCATCGAGAAAGCGCTCGCGGTGAAGGCCGCGATCGACGAGTTCAAGCGCGACCGGGAGCGTGAGCGGCCCGATGCCCGGGTGAATCTCGGCATCTTCCGCGCCGGCGTGCATCCCGCGGTTGTCCCGGGCTCCGCGCATCTGTCGCTGAACTGCGTCTATGAGGTAGATGAGGCTGCGCGGGCGCTGGAGCGAACGGGTATCTGGGGAGCGGGGCCGATCCGGGAGGACTTCGAAGCGCGCATCCGGGTGGCTGAAGCGACTGACCCGTGGCTGGTCGAGCACCCTTCCCGCATCACGTGGGTCAAGGATCTCATCCCCTTCAGCGGCCCCGAAGATATGCCCCTCGCGAGCCGTGTTGAGGCCGCATACTCCGCCGTCAACGGCAAGTTGCCCACGCGCCAGCATATGCTGGGCTGGAGCGACGCCTCATACTACTCCGCGCTTGGCCGTATGCCCACCGTCCTGTACGGTCCCGGCGTCACCGGCAAGCCCCATTCCCCGGACGAATACGTAGAGATCGACAACCTCGTGCGCTGCACCCAGGTGCTTGCCCTGTTCCTGCTGAGAGAGCTTGCCTGACAAAGGGGAACGCCCGGACAGGCGGGCGTCTGTCCGGGCGTTGGGGGGGGAGGGTACGGCTTGCTGCGAACTGCCGGGGGCTATCCCGTGTACCACTCGCGGGGGTAACTGGAGGACCGGGTGAGTGGCTTCACATGGCCGTCAGCCCACAGCACGTTGCATGTATCGTTGTGCCGCCACCATTCCTTGCGCTGCGACTCATTCGGGTACTGCGTAAGGTTCGTGGTCTGACCCGCGGCCGGACAGAGGGTGTCGCCGTTGTCGTCCAACCGCGTCTCGCCTGCATCATGGGCCAGGACAAACTCGGCGGGCTTCTCCACACTCCACATCCGCACCTGGTTGCCCTCAGCGTGGTAGTTCAGACCGTAGCCGTAATTGGCCTGGATCGTCTTTGAACTCGGGCAGCGCCAGATCTGCTGGTTATTGGCGTACGGCTCGTAGTAGTGTCCCCAGTACCATCCACAGCCGGCCGCACCTGTTGTCCACGAGTTCCCGTTGGCGCGCGCCTGTGGATGAGCGGCACTGCAGGGGTGGTTGTACCCGTCGTAGTCGTTTTGGTACATGGACATCGCAAGCCCGATCTGCTTCAGGTTGCTCTGGCAGGAGGCCTGCTGCGCCTTCTCTCGGGCCTGGGCGAAAACCGGAAAGAGGATGGCGGCGAGGATCGCGATGATCGCGATGACCACCAGCAATTCGATAAGGGTGAAACCGTCTCTGCGCATGGGCGTCTCTCCGTTCCTGGATTATGCGTCACGTCGCACGGTCAGGAGATTACATGCGCGGTGTTAAGCAGGGCTTATCTCGAGGATAAGGGCAAATGAGGAGGAAGTTAAGAGAGGAAGAAAGCCGGTCAGTCCGCGCCTTCGGGTTCGGCGAGGAAGACCTCGCGCGGCTCCGCCATTCTCAGCGCGACAACCAGGGCGGCCAACGAGACGACGGTTGCGAAGCCGAACAGGGGCAGGTAACCGGTTCTCGGCGCCAGCCAGCCCACCGCAAGGGGCAGCAGGCTCAGGGGCAGCAGGAAGGCATTCCCGAAGCCGATGTATGACGGGCGCTTCGCGGCAGGGGCGATGTCCAGCAGGTAGTTGAACTCCCCGGTCTCGCGCCCCGATGTGATCAGCCCGAAACCGCAGAACACGCCGCCGAGAAGGAATATCTCCGCCCGGCTCGCGGGAGTGCCGGGGCCTGCCGCGTAGTCCAGCCACGCGCACGTCGCGGCCAGCGCGAAAGTGGCGAAATTGACGACGGTGGTCGTCACGATCACCGCGCGGTTCCCCAACCGGTCGCTGATCCGGCCGAACACCACTGAGGAGAGCATCTCGCTGACCAGTTTCACGCTCAGGAACAGGGCTGCCCACTGGTCCGCGAGGTCCAGCGCGACTTTCCCGAAGGCGATGAAAAACGCCGGGAAGGCCTGCGTGATGCCCATGGTCAGGCGCAGCCACTGAAGCCGCTGGTAGAGCGGATCGCGCTGGAACACCCGAATGCCCCGGGCGAAGTGGTGGCGCAGGGTAAGTGTCCGGCGCGCGGCATGTGCTTTGGGCTCGCGGGTGAGGGAGAACGTTCCCCAGGCGATGGCGAAGAAGAGAATGCTGGTCAGGTACAGCGCCCCGTAGTTCGCCGGGAACTGCAGCGGCGACCCAGGCCCGAGAAAGTGATTGACCAGCGGAGTGGCGATCAACAGCGCGAGAATCATGCCCAGGAACTTGCGCCCGATCATCAGGCTCCCGCGCCGGCTGCTGGGCACCGAACGCGCAGTGACATCCATCCAGGCCAGTTCGGCAACCCCGTTCAGCAGCATCCACAAGAAGAGCCCTGACAGGAAGGCCAGCAGCACGAGGTGCGGGTCGCGGTCGACGCCAAGGAATAGCGCAGATGCGCACAGTCCCATGGCCAGAACGCGACCGACCGAGCCGGACATGTACAGCGGCATCTTGTGTGGAACGGCGTCCATCACCCGGGACATCAGCAGTTGGGTGGACACGCGCCCCAGGTCCTGAACCGCTTGCACCAGCCCGACCGCCCACTCGGCGCCCGCGAGTTTGAGCACCAGCAGGGGCAGGACCGTGCCTGCGTCCGAGGTGCGCATGGCCACCGCCGAGAAGGCGCCATTGATGACGTTCAAGATGAAGTTGCGCCGCTGCAGGGGAACGGCGATGTCGGTGCGATGTTTCGACTCGGCCAAGGTGATCTCGCAGTCTCGTGTGATGCGCGGGTCGGGACGCCCCCACCAGGCAGGACGTGCTTACCGGCTCAGACGCTGGATGAGTTGGGCGTCGGACTGGTCGGCGGCAGTGGCCTTACCCACCTCGGTGAGGGGAGTGGTCGCCAGCTTACCAGCAATCTCCCCCACCACCACGCCGCCTGTGCCCTCGGATACGAGCTGGACCGCATACGCACCCAACCGGGACGCCAGGATCCGGTCGCGGGCAGTCGGCGCGCCCCCGCGCTGGATGTGCCCGAGAATGCAGGTGCGGAACTTCAGGTCGCTAAGGTGCTGCAGGCGCTGCTTGAGGGCCTCCGCGCCCCCGAGTTCGTCTCCCTCGGCGCAGACGATAATGCTGCTGGCGCGTCCCGCGGACTTGCCGGCGTTGAGGCGCTCCGCCAGCGCGCGGTAGTCGGTGGGCGTCTCGGGTATGCACACTTCCTCCGCTCCGCCCGCAAGGGCAGCCGCCAGGGCAATCGCGCCTGACCCGCGCCCCATGACCTCCACGATGAAGGTGCGCTCGTATGACTCGGCGGTGTCGCGGATGCGGTCGATGGCCTCCAGGGCGGTGTTGACCGCGGTATCGAAGCCAATCGCGTAGTCCGAGCCGCTTGCGTCATTGTCCACGGTGCCCGGAATCCCGACGCACAGGCCGTCCCACAAAGCACTCAGGTCCCGCAAGCCCCGGAAGGTTCCGTCGCCGCCGATGGCTACGAGCGCGGTGACCCCGAAGCTGCGCAGAGTTTGGGCGGCTCTGGCAAGCCCCTCGGCCTTCTCGAACAGGTCGCACCGGCCGGCCCCGAGAATCGTGCCCCCGCGCTGAACCGTGTTGGAGACCGAGTTGTGGCCCAGGGGGATGAGCTCGCTGGACACCAGGCCATTGTAGCCGTGGCGGGAGCCGAACGCTTCCCAGCCACGGTTCAGGGCGCAGCGCACGACAGCCCGAATGCAGGCGTTCATCCCGGGTGCATCGCCGCCGCTTGTGAGGACCGCAATCTTCATCCGCACACCCCTCCATCTCCCCGAGCGGGTCGATTTCGCCCGCCTTGAGACAGCGGGTGGATTGTACCACGCCCACCGGAGCGCGCAAGGCCCGAGAGTGTGGAGGGTCTGACCGCGGCCAGTGGGTGGGGCATACCGTCCGGGCGCGATCCCCTCGCCGACCCCGCGCCGCAATGCCGCAGGCCGTTGCCGTACCCTCACAGACCGCTCCGGGGGCTGTGAGGCAAGACCCAGGACCGTAAGGCGCGGAAATGCTCAGGCCGGCGATCAGATGACAGGTGACTACCCGCGGAATCGAGTCCGACCCGCGTGTGGAGGGAGGATCGTGGAACGGCTGTCTCACCCCTCGGCGCCCAACTCCTTCTCGGCAAACTCGAGCGGTCGCATCGCTTGGGATGAGGGGGGCGGGGGAGACGCGCGACCCGCGCGGCAGGGACTTTGTGAAGAAAAGCACTTGCATTTCCTCTCGCCGATATATAGACTTATTACTGTCCGGCGGGCGAGCGCCTCAGGCGCTTTCCGCGCTGGACAGGACAACTCACGGAGTCCCGCCCGCAGCCAGGGGAAACCCGCAGCCAGGGAGAGACGCCACCGCTGCTCACGCAACGACCAGCGCCCCACGCACCGGCGCTCTGTGGCCGTCTTCCCTCGCGGGAGACGGCTTTCGTGTTTTGAGGGAGTGCATGAGCAAGCGAGTCGGCGTCATTGTCTGCATCATCGAGGAGCCGGAGCAGCACTCCGACCTGTTCAACGCTGCTCTCCACGGCTTCACCCACCTCATCCGCGGGCGCATGGGCTGCCCCTTCCATGAGCACGGCATCGGCGTGGTCTCCCTTACGGTGGTTGCCACGGTGGACGAGATCAACGAGCTTACCGGGCGGCTTGGCAATGTGCCGGGCGTGCAGGCCAAGACCGCCATCAGCAGGCGTGAGATCGACGATTGACGGGTCGGCCGCATGGCCGGGAAAGGGATGCATCGAGCATGGCGACCGCACAACTTCCTCCCAGACTGCAGCAGTGGGTGGACGGGGTCATCAAGCCGGAAGAGATTGACCGCTACCTCGACAACGGCAAGTGCTTCATCGACGAGGCCGCGATCTGGCGGACCCTCGAGGAGAACCGCAATCCAGACGAGAAGCGCATCCGCGACATCATGGACAAGTCGCTGGCAATCCAGCGGCTGGACCCGGATGAACTGGCCGCCCTCCTGCACTGCACCGATGAGGACCTCTGGCAGGAGATCTACGCAACCGGCCTGGAGATCAAGCGCAAGGTCTATGGCCGGCGCATTGTCTTCTTCGCGCCGCTGTACGTGGCCAATCTCTGCGTGAACAACTGCGCCTATTGCGGCTTGCGGCGGGAGAACAGCGCCATCGTCCGCCAGCGCCTGAACATGGACCAATTGCGCGGCGAGGTCCGCGCGCTTGTGAGCAAGGGGCACAAGCGGCTCATCATGGTCTACGGCGAGCATCCCAGCACCGATGCGGATTACATCGCCGAGACGATCAAGGTCGCCTACGAGACCAAGGTGGGCAATGGCGAGATCCGGCGGGTCAATGTGAACGCCGCCCCGCTGAGTATCGAGGACTTCCGCAAGCTGCACGAGGTGGGCATCGGCACCTACCAGGTGTTTCAGGAGACCTACCATCTGCCCACCTACGAGAAGCTGCACCCCGCCGGGACACTCAAGGGCCACTACCTGTGGCGCCTATATGCCCTGCACCGGGCCCAGGAGGCGGGCATCGACGACGTGGCAATCGGCGCCCTGTTCGGCCTGTATGACCACCGCTTCGAGGCCATGGGCCTTCTCGCGCACGCCATCGACCTGGAGAAGCATTTCAACGGCGTCGGCCCGCATACCATCAGCTTCCCGCGCATTGAGCCCGCGGTGAACACCCCGTACCTCGAGAACCCCGAGTACAAGGTGCCCGACGATCAGTTCAAGAAGATCGTCGCTGCCCTGCGCCTAGCGGTTCCGTACACCGGGATGATCCTGACCTGCCGCGAGACCCCGGAAATGCGGCGCGATGTGATCAATGTGGGCATCACCCAGATTGACGCCGGTTCAAACATCTCCATCGGCGGGTACCAGGAGGAGCAGGCGCGCGGCGAGAAGCAGCAATTCATGCTCTCCGATAGCCGCCCGCTGGATGATGTG
>Ga0067045_1004189_pt1 | contig 12074 bp, 11 predicted proteins | sample TerdegcTABiofilm_FD_59184 | JGI IMG/M metagenome (GOLD analysis project Ga0067045, IMG submission 59184) | Combined Assembly of (Gp0054472, Gp0054536) Wastewater bioreactor microbial communities from Singapore -Terephthalate degrading...
TATTATATAAGAAATACAACAGTTATTGACACACCAACTGCATATACAATTGCAAGAGGTACCTACCAGTTATCATTTCTTGGGTATGATAATGGCGGGGTTGAACTAAAAGCATTTATTGGACTTCACAACAATTTTTTTTTGGGGGCTTCACTGGATATTCAGAGTGCAATTGGTAAAGATGACCCTGACCCCAACGTGCCGGGTGTTGTAGGAAAAATTAAATTTACTGATGGATGGGAAATGTTCCCAATTTCGTTTGCCATTGGGTATGATTCTTTTTATATTGGGGAAGAAGGTAAAACATATAACAGTAAAAATGAACTCAATCAAATGATATATGGCCCGTATTTTGTAATTACCAAACCCATATATTTATTCAATGATGAGCAGCATATACATTTTGGTATGCGTATACCAACTCAGCCAGAATATGTTCCGGAAGATACATCTTATTTTTTAGCTCTGGATATCCCACTTGGAGAAATATTTATATTCAAAGCTGAAATGGAACGTGTATATTATAACTTTGAGAGAGCTGATGAGTGGTTGTACAACGTAGGTATGAGATATTCCTATATGCAACGATTGGGAATTGAATTTGACGTATTATTCCAGAAAGATGAAAATCCAAACCGGATTATACGTATTGAATATATAAATGAATTTTAAGGCCATAAATAAAAACCGAATAATGAAAATGGTAAAAAAAAGAAGTATATTTGTATTGATACTAATAAACGCAATGACTTTTGTTATAGTGNAGANATATTATTTTAATGAAAAGCTTGTTGGTTATGCNCAAAATAAAAGAAATTGTGTTATATACATTATTAATACAATGAATAGNNCNATTAATTGTAATGTAGAGATTGCTGCAACAGGTGAAGAGCATGCTAAAGGACTGATGGGAAGATCAGAAATATGTGATAATTGCGGGATGCTATTTGTTTTTGATGATGAGGATTATAGAACATTCTGGATGAAAAATACAAAGATACCTTTAAGTATTGCTTTCATAGATAAAAATGGTATAATAAATGATATTCAGGATATGAAACCATATCAAACCTACCCAACATATTCATCAAAATACCCTGCTAAATTTGCTCTGGAAGTAAATCAAGGCTGGTTTAAAAAAAATTTTATTACAACCGGATCAAAAGTAATATCAAATGGATGCATCAGTAAATAGAATCCCCATTTCTGAAAATGAAAAGGCTATTCTTTTGGGAATAATTTTACCGCAAGATAATGAAGAGGAAGTACTTCATTCCCTTAATGAATTAACACAACTTGTGATAACAGCGGGTGCTGTTGTTGTTTCTAAGCTGATAGTTAAGCGGATTTCACTTGATTCAGCATATATTATTGGTAGCGGTAAACTTGAAGAGATAAAGGGAATAGTTCAGGAACAATCAATCAAGCTTGTGGTTTTTGATTTAAATAGTATACGGCCTGTTCAAATACGCAACCTTGAAAATTTTCTTGGTTGCCGTGTTATTGGCAGAACTGAGGTTATACTGGACATCTTTGCACGTAGGGCAAAAACTGTAGAATCAAAGATTCAGGTTGAGCTTGCACAACTTAATTACATTCTTCCACGACTTAAAGGTCTGGGAGGTGTATTATCCAGGTTAGGAGGTGGAATTGGGACAAGGGGTCCAGGGGAAAAAATGTTGGAAACTGACAGAAGACACATTATTAAAAGAATACAAACCCTTAAAAAGAAACTATCGCACATATCCATGCACAGAAATGTGCAGAGGCAGGAGCGTCTTCAAAATGAAATAATTGGTGCAGTAGTTGGATATACCAATGCAGGGAAATCAACTCTTGTCAATATGCTTGCCAAGGATGATTTGTTTGTTGAGGATAGGTTGTTTGCTACACTTGATGCATATACCAGGATTGTGTACCTGGATGAAACACACAAAGTCTTGTTAACTGATACTGTAGGTTTCATAAATAATCTCCCTTCACATCTTGTTGAATCATTTAAATCCACATTGGAAGAGATCAAATATTCAGATTTTATTATACATGTTGTAGGTTTGGATATAGATATAGAAAAAGCTGTAAATGTTGTGAATCACGAATTACAAGTATTGGATTGTAGTAACAAACCAGTAATAATGTATTTTAATAAACTTGATATTACAAAAGATGAAACAATACAGTATGTCCGTTTACGTTTTCCTGATGCTATACTGGGTTCAAGTTTAACAGGTGAGGGTATTCAATTATTGAAGGAAAGAATAATAGAAATAACTGAAAGGTTGGATAAATATAAGCAAAAAATTTCAGTGTATTAATAAAAAAGGTCACTCCTGGTAAGATACGATTTTATTTATCATTCAAAACGCAACTCACCATCTATTACTGAATTCATATTCTGAAACGAACCTGAAATAAATATCGAACATGGTTAATAATGGCTATAATTGTGATTATTTAATTTATTTATATTAATACAATTATTATCTAATTGATTAATTCTATAGCTGGCGTATGTCGATTAATATAATACATTGGTACTGGGAGTTTAATATTTTGTAGGGTTAATGTTACAATGTATGACTTTAAACGATATTCCTTCCCGGAAGAAAGGAAAAAGAATTCTTTTATTTATGGTTTTTTTTCACTGTTATTTATACTTGTGATAGTGATATTTACATTAATTGCTGATAAACCACAGAATAATAATAAAAAAATTGTTTCATCAAATCTGTCATCAGTTGAAAACAAACTTATTATTGATGGCATAAAGATGGAAGATGAAACTCCCCCAGCTGAAACTGAAGGTGAGGTTATATTTGATGATAATTTTGATGATGATATAGACCTTTCAAATACTGTTGTGGTAGATACCTCCAAAAGTAAAAAAAAAGAAAAAAATTATACTATTGAAGAATTGAAAAAAAAAGATAAGCGCTGGCATCATACAAAATATCAAATACAAAAAAATGACAATATATGGAAGATAGCTCAAAAATTTGATACAAATTATAAATTGATACTTTTAGCAAATAATATAGACAATCCAGATATTCTAAAACCTGGGAAGATAATTATAGTTCCTAACAGGAAAGGAGTATTCCACAGAGTTAAAAAAGGTCAGTCATTAATGGCAATAGCTTGCCTTTATAAAGTTCCTTTACACAATATCATCATTAATAATTCATTAAAAAATTCAAATTGTGTTTTTCATGGACAAACCATTTTTATACCCGATACACGTGTAAATGTAAGTAGTATTAAAGAAGATACGTATATAGCAAAAAAAGAGAAATCAAAAGAAAATAATCAGATTAAATCAAACATATCGTTACTATGGCCGGTAAATGGCAAAATTACATCCAGTTTTGGGACCAGAAGAAATCCATTAGGGAAAGGCCGTCAATTTCACTGTGGGCTGGATATCAGTTGTGATGTTGATACACCGGTAAGGGCTGCTATGGATGGGACTGTAATCTATTCAGGATGGAAGGATGGTTATGGAAATGTAGTTGTCATAAAACATAATAAAGGGTATATTTCTGTATATGGGCATAACAGCAATAATTTAGTTAAAGAAGGCGATAGTGTACAGAAGGGGCAGGTTATTGCAAAAAGTGGCATGACTGGTTCAGTAACCGGAGCACATGTACATTTTGAATTCAGGAAATATATAACGCCACTTAATCCTTTACGATATTTAAAGGAAAAATAATGGGATTCATTAATAATCATATTATCCATGTTCTAAATCGTTCTATTTGTATAATATTTTTATTAGCAAGTACCATCTTTGCTACCGGCCAGATGAAATATGATAATCCTGACCGGATTATACCTGTTTTTTATACTCAAAATGATTATGTTGCATGGAAAGCGATAGTTAAGGGGAGAATTATAAGCATCGGGGAAAGGGAAGATACGGCAAAACAGGAATTAACCCGTACAGTACAACCTAAAACAAAAGTAACTGTAAGGCTTTATAATACTGACGGTATACATAAAGGAACAACGTTATATGTTATAAATACCAATAATTTAATTGTTTCACGTTTTACAGTTGAAACTATTTTCCGTTCACAATCATTTGGTGATATGTTGGTTGGGTATGGATATTTCAGGTTGTCAACAATAGGTGATAGGGTTGTTCAACGATTTGAAGGTGCATATCCTGAATTTGCAAAAATTCATAAAGCACGTGGTGATTATTATAAAAACACTGGCGAATTTGGCAATGCCATAAAAGAATATAATCAGGCAATTATTCTTGATGCTAACTATCCTGAAGCGCATATTGAATTAGGTAAAATATATTTCAATGATAATGTTTTACAATTTGCTTTTAATGAATTTGAACAAGCATACAAAAATAAAGATAGGATAATTGATAAGCAGGATATGTATGCGTTATTATATTACATGGCAAAAACACGATTTATAGAAGCATATGAAACAAATATCCCCGCTTCACTAAAAGAAAAATATATCAAAGATGGTATTAACTATGCAAAAGAAGCATTAACCATTATGCCTGATTCAGTTGAAGATTTATACATGCTTGGTATCATGTATTATAAAAACACAGATCCTGATGATGTTGAAGCCAAGAAAACCTTTGAAAAAGTTATTGAGTTAGATCCAACCCATACAGGCGCATATATAGCATTGTCTGAATTATATTTAAAACATAAGAATAATAAGAAGGCAAACTATTATTCTAAAAAAGCACTTGAAGTGGACCCAGCAAACGAACGTGCGCGATTTTTATATAGAATAACACAAGAAAAGTAAAGCAGATGATTATATTTGACTAATGATTATAACAAAACCATTATAAATATAGTAAATATACTTGACTATTATCAATAATGCTGCATAAACTGTTTACCCCACATTATTATATTCTGTTATAGGATAGTTTCTATGAATGAATTCTTGCAAAATGAAATTGTGCGTTCTTTATTACCATTAATTTTCATTAATACACTAGCTTTATTAAGCTTTATTGTTTTTTTATTTATCTATCCTAAAAGGCCCAAGGATCCTGAAATAATAGCAAGAATGCATGAAACATTTATTGGGCTTATTTTCAGGGAATTTTGGTATTGGGTTAATCAGCCATTTATTAATTTCTTTATTTATTTCAAAATAAAACCTAATACTATTACTGCAATTTCTCTTATTCTGGCTTTTGTAAGTGCTTATTTTTATTATATTGGGAATTTTGGTTTGGCGGGGTGGATACTCATAGTGAGTGCAACATTGGATATAATAGATGGACGTGTTGCAAGGACTACCAATACCGTAACAAAATCAGGTGCTTACTGGGATTCATGTGTTGACAGATATAGTGAAGGAGTTGTGTTTTTAGGTATAGCAATGTATTATCAGCATAATTTTATTGCATTACTTGCCACAATAGTAGCTTTAATAGGGTCAGAGCTGGTAAGCTACACTAAAGCGCGGGGTGAAGCAATAGGTGTTACTACAAAACGGGGAGTAATGCAAAGAGCTGAACGATTATTTATATTATGTGTTATTTCAGTTTTACATCCATTCTTCCAGGTAATATTTACAAATTCATCGGTTAATCCTGAAATAGTTATGATTGGTGCTATGATTGTTATGGCAGTTACAACAAATCTTACAGCAGCAACCAGGATGCGAATTATTTTCAGGGAGATTAAACAAACCGAGAGCAATGTATGAAAAAACGTTTTCAATAAAAACATTAGGGTGTAAATGCAATCAGTATGAGTCTGCTCAGATAGCTTCACAATTTTTATCATCAGGATACAAAGCAGTCCCATTTGGCTCACCTGCAGATATTGTTATTATCAACACCTGCACTGTTACCGATAAAAGCAATAAAAAATGTCGTAACTATATCCGCCAGGGTGCAAAATTTTCAAAAACTGGCAGGGTTATTGTTACCGGTTGCATGGTGGAAACACATAAAGATGAGCTTGATGCTATGCCTGAAGTACAGGCGTTATTTACAAACCTGCAAAAGGATCAAATACCAGTATTATCAGGAGCCATTGATTCAAGTACTGCAAATTCAATAAATGCAATATATACTAATTACGCATTGCCGTTTATGCGTACACGCGGCTATATCAAAATTCAGGATGGATGTGATGGAGGATGCTCATATTGCATTGTACCCAAAGTGCGCGGCAATCCAACATCACGGCCGGTGGATGATATTCTAAAGCATGCACAATTATTAATTGAACATAATTGTCCTGAAATTGTATTAACTGGCATCACTATTGGTAAATATCAGTATCATGATGATACATTAGCATCCATAATAAAAAAAATAATTGCTCTGGATGGCAATTTTAGGGTACGGGTAACTTCGGTTGAACCTACACACGTTAGTAATGAACTCATAGATATTTTGAAACATGATAAAGTTTGTAAACACATTCACCTGCCGTTACAATCAGGATCAGATTCTGTTCTTAAGCATATGAACAGACCTTATACAGTCGATTTCTATGCAAAGCTCATTGACAGAATAAGGACATCAATACCTGAGATTGCTATTGGCACCGACATTATCGTTGGGTATCCATCTGAAAAAGAAGAAGACTTTACAGCAACGATAGATTTGGTGCGTATGCTGCAATTTGCCTATGTTCACCAGTTCAGCTATTCACCCAGGGAAGGAACAATGTCCAGTAACTATCGCCCGTTACCATATGATAGTATTCATACACGAGCACAACGTTTGCGGGAAGTTTCACAAGAGTGTTCATACCAATATCGTTTGCAGTTTTTAAACACTATACGCCCTGCGGTTATAGAAAAAGATGGCAATTGTTTAACAGCACTTACCGATAACTATCTTAAAGTTTCCATTGAAGATAATCATTTTAACAGAAGTAGGTTAGGTACAATAGTACCTGTAATGATAACATCAGTATCTAAAGAAAAAATTGAAGGCTCAATAGAAATTTAAACATGAATTGTTGCTTTAAAACTCACGGTGGGCACTTGGCGCAAATTGATTGGAATAATGCAGTGGAGAGGTATCGGTCACCTCTGTCGGGTAGAATTGTAACCACTGTCCCCTGTTTTAAAGTGTTTGCAACCTGAATGCTACCTGCAACTGCAGCACCGCTTGACATTCCACAAAAGAGCCCTTCCTGTAAGGCTAATTTGCGTGCATATTCAAATGCAGTTTCATCATCAATGGTAATGATGTCATCAAGCATTCCGGGATTATATATGTCAGGAACTATCGCTTCCTGCATATTCTTTAAACCATGAATGGAATGGCCAACTACAGGTTCAACACCAATAATTCTGATTTTGGGATTATATTCTTTTAACCTTTTAGCTACACCCATAATGGTTCCTGTGGTTCCCAGTCCTGCTACAAAAGCACTTATCTGCCCACCTGTTTGCTTCAGAATTTCAGCGCCAGTTGTTTCATAATGCGCAAGTACATTTGCAGGATTGGAAAACTGATTGGGCATAAAATAGATATCCGGATTTTCTTCATACATTTTATGTGCCTGGATTATCGCACCATCTGTACCCATACACCCTTCGGTTAATACTAACTGTGCGCCAAACGCAATGAGTGTTTGCTGGCGTTCAACACTGACACATTTTGGCATGCAAAGAACAACTTTGTATCCTAATGCGGAACCAACCATTGCAAGCCCTATGCCAGTATTTCCACTTGTTGGTTCAAGAATAGTTTTGTCAGGTGTTAAAGCGCCCGATTCAATGGCTTTTTTAATCATATACCAGGCGGTGCGATCTTTTATGGAACCGCCAGGATTTGCACCTTCAAATTTTGCTAATATTCTGCTTCCTTTAGGTGAAAGTTTAGCTAACTCAATGAGGGGAGTATTCCCTATAGCAGTAATAAGGGAATATGAAGTAATATTGATAGAATGAGAATTAGTCTTTTGCATATCAATAACTGTGATAAAAATCTAATGGCACATAATATTATGTGAATGAATATGTCAATTGTTATTATATCGCTATAAAAAGGAAATACATATTTTTTATTGTGGGCGATAGTTACCGATGAAGGGATGTATGAAAAAAATGAGCGGGTGATGGGACTCGAACCCACGGCGTTCAGCTTGGGAAGCTGACATTCTACCACTGAATTACACCCGCGTTTTAAATACCGATAATTTCATTACCTTTTGTAGAGCAATCATATCATTTTTCAAGAAATTTTTTAAAATTTTTCAATAATATTTTTTTAGAAGTAAATAAAAAAAATAAACAGCCCCACCGCATAAAGTGATAGGGCTGTTTATTTTTAATATGGTTTCTTCATTGTAAAATCCCTTTTTCTTTTAACGCCTTATATTTTGCTGATCTATCAATATACTGAGTATGGAGTAACTTATGAGCTAAATGAGAATTGGGATGCTCTAAGTATTCCTTATATATTACTTTTATTTGGGGATTATCTTGTGATTTTCTCAGTGGCATTGATTTATCATAGGTATATACACCTTTTGTCCTTTTACTTTTTATGGTAGTGTAGGTGGAAGCAAAGATGTTTGAAATATATTTAAAACTTGATATCAAAACTATACTCATCGTTGATAAAAGTAAAAATGATCTTCTGGTACGCTTCATATTTATCACCTCTCAATTAAAATAAAAATTTTTATAGAATAAACACATTGTCAGGATCCAATGGTTGACCACCGCCGTTGACACATCCGCCAGGGCAGGTCATCACTTCGATGAAATGATATTTTGATGTACCATTTTTAACCATTTCAATAACAGGTTTTGCATTTTTTAACCCAGATATGACACATACATTGATTGTTAACCCACCCACAGGTATTGATGCTTCTCGTATTCCTTGTTCACCTCGTACAGATTCAAATTCAATGTTTGTAAGTTGCTTCCCCGTTACCGCTTCATAGGCAAACCTCAATGCAGCTTCCATAACGCCACCCGTAACGCCAAATATGGTAGCAGCACCGGTAGAAATACCCAACACTGGATCAGGATTTTCATGGGATATGTTTTTTAAATCAATGTTGTTCTTTTTAAACATATAAGCAAGCTCACGAGTATTAATTGTAGCGTCTATATCTCTATAACCGCTTGCATTGAGTTCAGGACGCAGCCCTTCAAATTTTTTTGCAATACAGGGCATGATAGAAATTGTATAAAAATCTTTTGGATCCTTTTTGATCTTTTTTGCTCCATATGTTTTTGCTAATGCACCTAACATACCAATTGGTGATTTGCAGGTAGATAAATGCGGAATTAATTCTGGATAAAATGTTTCTACATATTTAATCCATCCAGGACAGCATGAAGTAAACTGTGGTAATGGTTTATCCACTTTTTTGGTAATGCGCTGAATAAGCTCAGTACCTTCTTCAATTATAGTAAGATCTGCTGCAAATTCATTATCCCATACAATATCAAAACCTAATTGCTTTAAAGCTGCCGTCATTTGTGGCATTGCATTGTATCCCGGTTCAAAACCAAAAGGCTCGCCAATTGCATATCGTACCGCTGGAGCAACCATTGCCACAACGGTTTTTCTTTTGTCATTAATTGCATCTTCTATATCAGTAATAAATGATACCTGTTCTTGTATAGCACCATATGGGCAATTGATAAGACATTGACCGCAATTAACGCACCCATCATAGTGATGAACAGTATGTTTGCTTGTGCTCTTCTTATCTTTGCCATCAATAATACCCGTGGGACATACTTCTGTACACGTGTGGCAGGCATGACACCTGCTTTGATCAACCTGTACGTAAAACGTTTTATCATATTCATCAACCGATGGAACATAGTTTTTTATGGTAATTCCTTCGGTTTTAGAATATCTGTTACAGGATGCTAACAGCGGTAAAAGAAATGTACTTTTGAGAAGATCTTTTCTGGTGACATTCATTTGATTTCCTCCTTAACAAGTTGTAAAAAAATATACTATTAAAATATCTATAAATTGTTTATGAACATCTGTATAAAATGGTATTACAATTGTCAAATAAATAATACTATTAATATAAAATTAATATAAAAATAGCATTAATTATATTGACAAAATGTATATGAAATATAAAAGGTGTATAAATATTTTAAGGAGGTGATATTTTAATATGGTTGATTCTATATTACAGGGATTAAATCCTCAAAATAAGGATTTATTGCTTGTTGCATTACAGAAGTTATCTGTACACGGCAGGCTTGATGAACATGTGTTAAGCAAGGTAGCACAACATTTCAATGTTTCACCTGCAAAGGTATATGGTGTGGCATCGTTTTATTCATTTATACCATTAGTATCAACTGGTAGATATGTTATTCGTATATGTAAAAGTATATCATGTGATATGGCAAATAAAGATGAGATAGTAACTACAATAAAAGAATATTTAGGTATTGATAGTGGGCAAACTACCAGCGATAAGATGTTTACATTGCTTGAAACAAATTGTCTTGGATGGTGTGATGAAGCACCTGCAATGATTATCAATGATGTTCCTTATACCCATCTTACAAAAGAAAAAGTAATAGCAATTCTCACGAAACTTAAAAAGGAACAATAAACTATAAAACTTCAATCAGGAGAATATATATGAAAAAAGTTTTAATTGTAGATGACGATCAGGATGTTGTTGTTTCGTTAAAAGCAATACTTGCATCAAAAGGATATACCGTATACGAAGCATATAGCGGAAAAGAGGGCATTGAAGTATTTAAAAATGTTAAGCCAGATGTTGTACTTTTAGACTTAATGATGGAACAGGTTGATACAGGGATTACTGTGTGTAAACAGATGCGTGCTGAAAATGCCAATGTAAAAATCTATATGTTGAGTGCAGTTGGTGATGAGGCTGCATCCACTATTGATGTGGCAAAAGCTGGCTTTAATGGAGCTATCTCCAAGCCTATTTCACCTGATGAATTATTGCGCCTGGTGGAGTAAAGGAGGATAACAATGGAGAATACTCTTGAAAAATTGCAGGAAAAATTTTCGTTAATTTTTTCGGTTTGCGATCATAGCAAAATAGTCAACGCAATTGTAAAAAAAAGTCCTGAAGAAATTATAGATGAAATTACAAAATCGGGATTGCGAGGAAGAGGTGGGGCAGGATTCCCAACCGGTATAAAATGGAAAGCAGCAAAAGAGGCTGAATCACATCAAAAATATGTGATATGTAATGCTGATGAGGGAGAACCTGGAACTTTTAAAGATAGAAAAATATTACAGGATCACAGCGAACTTGTGCTTTTGGGTATGTGTGCAGCTGCAAAGGCTATTGGTGCTACAACAGGATATATATATCTACGTGGCGAGTATGCATTTCTAAAACCACAAATAGAAGAAAAAATCAAAGAATATAATGAATTATTTAAAAAGCATTCTATTGATTTTACAGTCCGTCTGAGGATGGGTAGTGGCGCATATGTATGTGGTGAGGAAAGTGCACTTATTGAATCAATAGAAGGTAATCGTGGGGAACCTCGTAATAAACCACCATTTCCGGTTACCAGAGGTTTATTTAATTTTCCAACAGTTGTGAACAATGTAGAAACATTAGCCTATGCAGCAATCATTGTAGATGAAGGCGCTTCAAAATTTGCATCAATAGGAACTAAAGATTCAAAAGGATCAAAGATGTTCTCCATTTCGGGTGATGCAAAAATAAAAGGTGTCTTTGAACTCCCATTGGGTATGAAGGTACAAGAACTTGTGGATTTGTTTTCTGATGGCGATACAAAGGCTGTTCAGATAGGAGGAGCATCGGGATTTTGTGTTCCGCGCAAACTCTTCAACGAAAGAATTATTGGATATGAAGGGGTACCAACCGGGGGTTCTATAATTTTGTTTAATAGCTCACGATCAATGTATAGGGTTTTGATGAATTATCTTGATTTCTTTAAAGAGGAGTCATGCGGACAGTGTACACCGTGCAGGTTAGGTTGTCAGCAACTGTATTTAGGGATAAAGGCAATTCACAGTGGCCAGAAACCATTACAGTATTTACATGAATTACAACGGCTGGCCAGTACTATGGCAATAACGGCAAAATGTGGTTTGG
>Ga0067045_1004862_pt1 | contig 12070 bp, 6 predicted proteins | sample TerdegcTABiofilm_FD_59184 | JGI IMG/M metagenome (GOLD analysis project Ga0067045, IMG submission 59184) | Combined Assembly of (Gp0054472, Gp0054536) Wastewater bioreactor microbial communities from Singapore -Terephthalate degrading...
CTGTAAACAGGCTCTTGGGGACTGAAGAAAGGATCTCTTGCAACATAGTTTTCGTCCATCTGATCCATTACCTGACCTAAAATTTCTTCTGTCAGATCAGTTTTTATCTCTTTTACATCCGGCTTTTTTGATTCATCAAATTTCTCATCACCGGCGGGAGTATCTTTCCACATTTCAATAAGTGATTTTTTATCAACCTTTGTTAAAAGTGTATCAATTTCTTTCTCAATTACTTTTATATGTTTCTGGTCCCATTCACCTTCGTCGGCTAATTGACTTTTCATGAACTCCCAGAAAGAACCTGTTTTTTTTCCCGGCTGAGGAAGTTTTTTTAATGTAGTTATAATTTCGGCAACAGTTTTTTTCATCGTGTATTGCATTGTCATCTCCTTACTGGTAATATTCTCATAAATAAGTTAGTAAAATCCTTCGAAAGTCAATATAGATAAAAAAATGACGTGTAAGCGAATATGAATATCTAAGGAAATAAAAATTTTTTATTACTATTTTCCGAACAACATTGAAATAAAATACTGTAAACAAGGTTGTTCTAATTCTATTTGAAAATTACTAAACGTAAAGAGAAAAAGAAATAATTGCCCCCGTAGCTCAGTGGATAGAGCAGTGGCCTCCGGAGCCATGCGCACAGGTTCGACTCCTGTCGGGGGTACAGGTATTTTCGTTTTGTGTATTTAATAAATCATATAAAATCTAATGCAAACCTCAAATCGGGGGAATAATGAAGCCGCTTAAAAACTTACTGCTAATTCTTTTTGTTCTATTAAATTTTTCTATCTCAGCTCAACAAGAGGATAAGTCGCTATTAAATCTCGACCGCATTTTTAAGAACTATGAATTCTTCGGCGACCGGTTCGGTCCGGCACGATGGATTGATGACGGCAAATACTATACAACAGTAGAAACCTCAATAGAAGTAAAAGAAGGCAGATATATAGCAAAGTATGAAACTGTTACAGGTAAAAAAGAAGTAATGGTTTCGGCTAATCACCTAATACCCGAAGGCCAGGATAAACCTTTGGCAATAAATGATTATATCTGGTCGCCTGATAAAAAATTATTGATGATCTTTACAAACACTGCACGCGTGTGGCGTTATAATACAAAAGGTGATTACTGGGTACTTAACCTTGAAACAAATAAATTAAAGAAATTAGGTGGCGATGCAAAACCTTCTACATTGATGTTTGCAAAATTCTCTCCGGATAATAAGAAAGTAGCATATGTAAGAGAACACAATATATATGTTGAAAATCTTGTTGATGGAAAAATAACTCAGCTAACATTCGACGGATCCGAAACAATTATTAACGGAACATTCGATTGGGTTTACGAAGAGGAGTTCGATTGCCGAGATGGTTTCCGTTGGAGCCCTGATAGCAAGCACATTGCATACTGGCAACTCGATGCTTCCGGAATAGGTGTTCATTACATGATTAATAATACAGATTCACTCTATGCTAAAATTATTCCGGTTCAGTATCCTAAAGTTGGAACGCAAAATTCAGCTTGTAAAGTAGGAGTAATAAGTGCCGATGGCGGCGAAACAATCTGGATGAAAACAACCGGCGACCCAAGAAATAATTACATTCCGCGCATGGACTGGCATGATTCATCAAAGGAAATATGGTTCCAGTATTTCAACCGTGCTCAAACGAAAGTTGAAATTTTTCTTGGTGATGTAAAGACAGGTGATACAAAATCGATACTGCAAGAAGAAGATAATGTCTGGATCGACGTTGTTGACGATATGAAATGGTTGAACAACGGAAAAGAATTTACGTGGATAAGTGAACGCGACGGATGGCGCCATATCTATCTAATATCTAAAGACGGGAAAAAAGTGCAGTTGATTACACCCGGTAATTTTGATGTTATTGATATTCAAAAGATTGATGAGAAAAAAGGCTGGATCTATTACCGCTCATCCCCCGATAACGCAACTCAACGTTATCTATATCGTGTATCGCTCGACGGCAAAGGGAAAATTGAGCTACTAACACCGCGTGAAATTACGGGTGTTAACTCCTATCAGGTTTCCGATGGAGCTAATTATGCAATTCACACCAATTCTACATTTGATAATCCTTCTACAATTAATCTTATAGAATTACCTTCGCATAAAGTTGTTAGAACACTTGTTGAGAATAAATCCTATAAAGAAAAAATAAACGCACTAAAAAGATTACCGACAGAATTTTTCAAAGTTGATATTGGTAATAATAATGTGCTTGACGGATGGATGATGAAACCGCCCGATTTTGATCCGGCAAAAAAATATCCGGTTTTATATTACTTATACGGAGAACCGGCGGCGCAAACAGTTCTCGATCAGTTTTTTGGAACACAGTATCTATGGCATCTTATGCTTGCTCAACAAGGATATATAATTATAAGCGTTGATAATAGAGGAACACCCGCTCCTAAAGGAAAGGAATTCAGAAAAGCTCTGTATAAAAAAGTCGGGACTGTAACATCACAAGATCAAGCAGAGGCGATGAAAGCAATAATCAACAAATTTAGTTTTGTTGATCCATTACGGATTGCCGTATGGGGATGGAGTGGTGGAGGTGTATCAACGCTTAATCTGATGTTCAGATATCCGGAATTATTCCAGACTGGATTAGCCGTTGCAGCAGTTAGCGATGAACGTCTGTATGATACAATTTATTCCGAACGTTATATGGGATTAATAACCGATAACGATGATGCATATAAAGAGAGCGCCGCTATTACATTTGCGCATCAGTTGAAAGGTAATTTACTTATGGTACATGGTACCGGTGACGATAACGTTCATTATCAGAATATGGAATTGTTAATCAATGAACTGGTTAAGCACAACAAACATTTTACAATGATGGCTTATCCCAATCGTTCTCACGGAATTTATGAAGGCGAGGGAACAACAATTCATTTGTATACATTACTAACAAAATATTTGAATGATAATACTCCGGCTGGAGGAAAATAAATTATAACTCTGCGCTCCTTGCGTTTTCTCTGCGAGCTTTGCGTGCAAATCTTTTAAAGTTCGCAAAGACAACCCAAAGAGCGTATTTTTTATTGGAGAATGTAATGAGAAGATTTATTCCGTTCCTTTTTCTGCTCTCCTCTTTAGTTCTATCGCAGACTAAAATTGCAATCCTCGATCTTAATAATTCATTCGAAAACAACAGTGAATTAAAATCGATAATTAAATTTCTTGAACAAACAGAAGATTTTAAACCTTTACGACAGAACAAAAATGACATTCTCAATTCTCAATTCTCAGTTCTCAATTATAGTTTGTTGTGGCTTCATCGTGCTGATTCAACTCAATTCACTAAAGATGAGATTGATCCCAACGTTTTATCAAAACTGAAACAGTATGTTAACGAAGGCGGAAAACTTTTACTTACGCTTGATGCGGTTAAGTACCTTAATTTACTTGGTGCTGAAACAGAACAGCCCACAGTTCAATATGCAGATGCAATAGATGACGGTTACGGAAGAAAGCTCGGACTTCATTCATTCCGCACACATCCGGTGTTTAATGGACTTAATGGCGGTGCCTACATGTTCAATCCGACAACAGATATGAAGACAAGACAGATTGGATTTTTCGGTTCATCGGTTCCCCAAAACGGTAAAGTTGTTGCAGTGGATTGGTCTTATATAACATTAAAAGAAGATTCAAAACTTGTTGTTGAATACAACGTTGGTAAAGGGAAAGTATTAGCAGTTGGCGCTTATACATATTATTCAATACCAAATAACAGTAAAGAACATCTTGAACTCTTCACAAAAAACTGTTTGAATTATTTAGCCGGTAAATTTGATGATCAAAAAAAGTATTATTGGAATTATTCGCCCAACACGGTAAAAGAATTTTCGTTTGAGGAATTAACAAATCGTGTTTCACTTGATTCTCAATCCGCTAAATTAATGGCGGACAAGTTCTCAATCCGCCAAACTAACGGTGGACAAGTTCTCAATTCTTCTTCAACTACCTATCAGCAACCGAATAATAATTTATTGATTACTAACCAATTCGCATCAGAAAACTATTGGAATGTTGCCGGCGAACGAATGCTTGTAATGGGAAAAGAGAAAGGCGGCATCGATGAAATATGGGCTCATCCATTTATGGCTTTGCGTGATTACGAAGTTGGAATTCAATTTTCATATAGGGATTCGGTTTACTGGTTGAATGATCAGCGTCCGCAAATAGAAGTAAGACCCGAATCGTTTACACGTATCTATAAATTTAGCAGAGCATACTTAACAGAAATTGTAACAGCATCAAATGATAAACCATCGGCAGTTATTCATTATGAATACCGTGGAGTCTATCCAGCAAAACTCATAATAAAATTTAAAAGCAATATGCGTTATATGTGGCCCTATTCCGAAAAAGTTTTTAGCTCTCTTAATTATGCATGGGATAAGCACACGAATAGTTTTGTAATTATGGAAGAAAGCGGAGACCACGCTCTATTTGCCGGTGCAAATCGTAAACCAAAGCAGCAAGCAATCGGACAATTTTTCGGTTTTGAAAAAAAGGATTCTACTATAAAAGGTATTTCTACCAGCGACTTTATGGTTGCCGCACTTGCACAATATGATCTTGAAATGAATGATAATATGGATTTTGTTATTACTGCAACAAACGAAGGATTATCAACAACTTATCAGGAATATTTGAGCGCATTAAATAATCCACAGAAAATATTTACCGATGCATCAAATTATTATAGAAAAGTTTTAGATCAATCATTAATGATAACATCACCGGATAAAGATTTTAATGAAGGATATAAATGGTCGTTAATTGGAACAGATCGTTTTTTTGTAAACACACCTGGCATAGGCAAAGCTCTTGTTGCTGGTTATTCTACTACTGCCAAGGGATGGAACGGCGGACATAAAGTAAATGGACGCCCCGGATATGCATGGTACTTTGGACGCGATGCTGTCTGGAGTTCATTTGCATTATTAGATTATGGCGACTTCGAAAAAGTTAAATCTCAGTTACAATTCTTTAACAAGTATCAGGACCTGAATGGAAAAATATTTCACGAGTTAACAACTTCCGGTGCGGTTCATTACGATGCTTCGGATGCCACTCCACTCTACATAATTCTTGCCGGAAAATATTTATTGCATAGCGGAGACATAAAGTTTATAAGAGAAACATGGCACAACATTAAAAAAGCAATTGACTTCTGTTTTTCAACCGATACGGATAAAGATCACTTAATCGAAAATACAAATGTAGGACACGGCTGGGTTGAAGGAGGCGGATTATATACTGCTCATACCGAAGTTTATCTTGCCGCTTGCTGGGCAGAAGCTTTGCGAATGGCTTCTGTAATGGCGGAGAGGTTAATGTATAGTGAAGAATGTAAAATGTATAATGAAGAGTATAAAACCATTAAGAAAATTATTAATGAAGATTTCTGGAATGAAGAGAATAAGTTTTTGAGTTTTTCGAAATTGAAAGACGGAAAATTTAATCCCGAGAAAACAGTTCTTGCCGCTGTTCCGGTTTATTTTGAAATGATCGACGATGACAAAGCAAAAAATGTAATTGATGATTATGCCGAGAATTATTTTTCAGCCGATTGGGGCGTAAGAATTTTACGTGATGATTCGCCGATTTATAATCCGCGTGGTTACCACACAGGTTCTGTCTGGCCTCTATTTACAGGTTGGAGCGCATTGGCAGAGTTCAAATACGGCAACTCTCTTCAGGGATTTACTCATTTGATGAATAACTTGCTTGTCTATAAAAACTGGCAGCTCGGATTTATTGAAGAGGTTCTTCATGGATCGGAGTACCGTCCTTCCGGAGTTTGCTCGCATCAATGCTGGAGCCAGACGATGGTGCTTCAACCCGCAATTGAAGGAATGCTCGGGCTAATTGTTGACGCACTGAATAATCAAATTATGTTATCACCCAAATTTCCTGCTGACTGGAATTATGCTAATGTGGAAAGAATAAAAATTAATGGAAGCTATATTAATTGCAAGATGAAACGAGAATCCGGCAAAACAGTTTTTACTTTTTCAACTGATTCATCCAAACCGATTCAGATAAACTTCAGTCCTGAATTTCCTCTCGGAACAAAATTCTCAAGTGTAACGGTAAATAATCACCCAATATTGTTCAAACGAGCAGATGATAAAACGATGAGCGTTGTATTTTCATTAAATCAAAAAGCAGTTATTGAAATAAATCATGAGGATGGAATTGCAGCATTACCTAATGTTGTTTTGCCAAAACCGAATTATCAATCGGAAGGATTCAGAATATTAAATGAACGAGTTGATGGCAGCAATTATGTTGTAGAAGTTCAAGGGTTGAACGGAAGCAGTGAAGAATTAAAGATCTGGAAAAAAGGGAAAATAGAAACTGTAAACGTCGAATTTACCGGTGAAAGTAATAAGTATGTTAATAAGAAAATAAAAGTTAATCTAAATTGATGTTTTTTAATGCAAGGAAAAGATGAAATGGAAAGTCGGGAATTGAATCAGATAAAATCACAACTTCTCTGGCGGAAGAACAAAATTCAGGGAGTAATTTCGGGACATATAGTTCCAATGCATCTTGTTAATTTGCTTAAGGAAGTTGATTCGGCACTTGAAAGAATTGATAACGGAACCTATGGAATGTGTGTGGTTTGCAACAGTCCTATCGAGAGAAACAGATTGCTTGTAGATCCTCTTCTAAAAGTTTGTCTCGATCATCTTACAACAAATCAGCAAAAAGAACTTGAAGAGGATTTAGTAGTTGCAAACAGTATTCAAAAAGCGATGCTTCCTAAAAATGATTTACAACTAAAAGGTTATGAAATATTCTATTATTATGATGCTGCCGGAATTGTAAGTGGCGACTACTGTGATATTATTAATACAGGTGAGAATAAAGATTCTCTCTTTTTGATCATAGGAGATGTTTCAGGAAAGGGAATAGCAGCATCGATGCTTATGACACATCTACGGGCAATGTTTCAAAGTCTTGTCCCTCTGGATTTATCATTATCACAGTTAATGGCGCGAGCCAGTCGATTACTCTGTGAAAGTACATCGTCATCACATTACGCAACAATGATTGCAGCAAAAACAATGAATGATGGTAAAGTGGAAATTTGTAATGCGGGGCATTGCTTGCCTCTGTATATTGGAAATTATGGTGTAAAGAAAATTGAATCGAATGGAATGCCGATTGGAATATTTTGTGAATCGGAGTATAGTTTAACATCCCTTAATCTGGATAAAGGAGAAATGATTCTTCTCTATTCCGATGGTTTAACAGAAGCTTCGGCTGAAGATGAAATGTTCGGAATAGAGCGACTTGAAAAATTTGCAAATGATCATAAGGAATTGTCACCTAAAAGTTTTATCGATCAATTGTTGGTTGAAATGAATAATTTTCTCGGCACTACTCCCAAAAGTGATGATTTAACAATCATGGCACTAAAAAGAAAATAAAAAATTGTTCAGCATTCCGATTAATCTTTATATTTGCCCCAATTAATTTAGAGAGTATATGTTCAAAGACAATTTCACCTCAGATACTTTAAAAGAAAAAATGATACGGTTAGAGGAATATATTAAACACAATATTCCCTTAACCAACTTTATAAATTTCAGAATAGAAGAACTTAATTATAATTCTATTAGAATATCTGCGCCGTTAAAACCAAATGACAACCATTACGGAACTGTATTTGGCGGTAGTCTTGCAATAATGGGAATACTTGCCGGATGGGGTCTTCTTCATTTTAATATGACGGAAGAAAATATTAAAGGAACGCTGGTAATTAAAGAAGGAACGATGAAATTTATTCGTCCCGCTCTCTCTGATTTCGAAGCTGTTAACCGCTCTTTACCGCCTGAAATCTGGAGTGATTTGAAAAATGAATTTATTGAAAAAGGCAGAGCAAAAATCAGAATTAAAACAGAACTCTATTCTAAGGGAAATTTAGTGGCTCTTCACGAAGGCACATATGTAATGCTTTCACAACCCGTAAGAGAACATAGATAAATAGTTGAAATAGAGAAAAAATCTAAGTTCTTCCGGATGCCCGTTAAAGGCTTGTTTTTATTGATTGAAAAGGACTTCTTAATATCTCGCAAAATATTTTAACAGAAAATTCATTCCTAATTGTAAACTTTCTTCAAATTTTTTTAGTCATTTTAAACCATGATACTTGTTTTAATGTCCAAATTACGACAGATAAAATATTGGTCATTTTCATATTTTAATCCCCCTTCACACTCCCCTTAATCCATTCCGCTTTATAGCGGAGTGGATTATTTTTTCTCCACATTATTAGTTTTTGTATAATCTATAACTTATGTACAGCCATTAAATTTATTTTAGCTCTTAATAAAATTATTATGTTTTTTCATTTTTGGTTAAATTGAGATGGAATTATGCAGAAGAATAGTTGATGAAATTAAATATAAGAGAGATTGGATTCACAATAATTAACATTGTTAGAAAAACTTATCGTGCAATTTTCAGAACCGATTACACTTCTTTTATTTTCCTTGCAATAGTAACTGGCGCAGTTGTTGGTTTGGCGACAGTTCTTTTTCACCATTCGATAGAATTTTTCAATGAAATATTTTTTGAACAGACAGCCGGCGGATTATATTTTTTAGGTGCTGCCGCTGTAATTGCGCTTCCGGCATTAGGAATGTTTATTCAAAGTTTGATGATAATGGCTGCACCAGATATTGCATCAAAAAAGGGCGTTGCAGAAGTCATTAAATCTGTTGCTACGAAAGGATCAATAATTCCATTCCGCAATACAATTTTTCATTTCTTTGCACCCGTAATAAGTATTGGATCGGGGAACACAATGGGTCCCGAAGCACCGGCAGCTCAACTTGGCGGTGGTGTTGCAAACAAGTTAGCTCACTTATTCAAATTATCGGATTCGCGTAAAAAAGTTTTTACTGCCGCCGGATCGGGAGCGGCTATTGCTGCAATATTCAACACGCCATTAGGAGGAATATTTTTTGCTCTCGAAATAATTTTACTTAACGAATTTCAGACCGCAACATTTTCTGCATTAATTCTTGCAACGGTTACTTCAAGCGCAATATCAAGAATCTTCCTTGGTAATAAGTCGGTATTTATTTTTCACAGTCCTGATGTCGGCGGATATCACTATTTATACTTATATGCCATACTTGGAATAATAGCCGGATTGATTTCACTTCTTTTTATTCGCTATTCGCATGCGTTAGATACTTTGTTCAATAGAAAGATATTAAAAAAATATCCCCAATGGATTGTAATGACACTTGTTGGTTTAATAATGGGAGTTTGCGGATATTTTTATAAGGACATATTCGGAATTGGTTATGTTGGTATAAATAACATTCTTGCTAATGTGTTGTCTTGGAAAGTTGTAATAATTCTTCTCGTACTAAAAATGGCTCTTGTTCCACTCATATTGAATTCAGGCGGATTTGGCGGAGTATTTGCACCATCACTTTTTATTGGGGCCAGTCTGGGCTATCTGTATGCGGTTGGACTTAATTACTTCTTCGGATTCCAATTTGATGTTACAGCATTTATTCTTGTTTCGATGGGTGCTGTTCTTGGTGGAATCAATTCAATACCAATCTCTGCAATACTTATAATTTTTGAAATGACAAAAGATTATTCTTTTATCTTGCCATTAATGCTTGCTGTTGTTGCAAGTACAATGGTAATGCAAATAGCTCTTAAAAAATCCGTACACGAAAAACATTTGGAAAGACAGGGTTACCGTATTTCTCAAACGAAAGAAGGTTTATTATTAAAATCGATTCTCGTTCAACAAGTAATGAAGAAAGATGTAATTCTGTTTCCCGAAGATACACCCTTGCCCAAATTGTTAAGCATGCTAATGGATAGTAAACACGATACATTTTACACTATTGATAAAGAGGGAAATATTATAGGTAAAATAACCGATTCCGAGATAAGACCTATAATTACAGAGTATGAACATATAAGAGAAGTTCTTGTAGCGCGCGATATCGCTTCAAAAAATATTACAACGGTAATAGAAAATGATGATTTAGATTATGTTATGAAATTATTCGAAAATAAAAACTCGGATGAATTCCCCGTAATTAATCCCGATAACGGAAAAATTATTGGAATAGTAAGAAGAGAAGATGTTATTGCAGCATACAACAGAGAAAGTTTCAAATATAATGTTGTAGAAGGATTTGCAAGGGAATTAAAATCAATCAGCACTAACAAATTAACACGGGTAATGGATGGGTATTCAATTGTAGAAAAAAAACCACCTAAAAATTTTATTGGCAAAAGGATTTCTGATATTAAACTTAGAAATAATTTTGGTCTGGAAATATTAATGATCAAGCGGAACAATTCGCCATATAATGAAGACGAATCCGATAGCGGGAATTTTATTCTTCCAAATCCTCAATACATAATTGGTGAAGATGATGTTCTGATTTTATTTGGAGCCGATGAAAAAATAGCTTTAACCGAAAACTGGGAGGTAGACTGATAAGTTATGAATAGAAACGAGTCGCTGGCCGAAGAGTGTTACAGTACAATTTTCGGAGATCCCTGGTATGGTTCTTCTGTTAAAAGTATTTTGGACGTTGTAACAAAGAACAATTCCAAAGTTAAGATAGCACCTAATACACATTCTATCGAAGAGATTTTACTTCACATGTGGTCCTGGACGGAGGAAGTTAATAGCAGATTATGCGGCGGTTTACCAAAAGAACCGGTTATGGATGATTGGCCGAAATTATCCGACTTTCAAAAACTAAGCTGGGCTGAATTAAAAAAACAATTTTTTAATGAATCAAAAAGTATTATAAATACAATAAGAAATTTTCCCGAGGAACGGCTTGATGAAACTGTCGGCATAGAACGGAATGCACCTCTTGGTACCGGAATTTCATTCGCCTCTATGATATCAGGACTTATTCAACATAATGTCTATCATGCTGCTCAGATTTCTTTACTGAATAAGTGTATTTAATAATACACTATTGGCAACCCCAAAAATTATGTTGAATCGAAAAAATCATTACAATAATTTGCAAGTGTGTTTCGTTAACTAATGTTGGATTTATAATTAAACCTATACTTAACGGGGGAGATCATGAAAAAAAACAAATTCTTATTGTTGTTTGTATTGGCATTTCTATTAACATCTCAAATCCATTCACAAGTTGAGCAAAGTTTAATTAAAGAGGGTGCTCCAAAAGTCTATATTGATTGCACTAATTGTGCAATAAACTATATTAAGGAACAGATTCAGATAGTTAATTATGTTAACGACAGAAAAGATGCGGATGTTCACATTTTATTTGTTTCGCAAAGAACCGGTGCTTCGGGTACAGAGTATTCACTTTTCTTTATTGGGCAAAATCAATTCAATGGCCTTAACGACACAATTAAATTTGCAACTGATCAAACAGACTCTGAAGATAAAGTAAGAGAAAAAACTGTTAATGCTCTTAAGCTTGGTTTGGTTAAATATATTGGAAAGTCGAAAGTTGCAGATCAGGTGACAATTTCTTTCGCAAAACCAAAACTTCAAGCAGAAAAACCGAAAGATGATTGGGATTTCTGGTTTTTTCAGGCAAGTGTAAGTAGTAATATTAATGGAGAAGAAAAATACAATTACTATTACTTGAATGGTTCATTAAGCGCAAGTAGAGTTACTGACGATCTTAAAATAAATCTACGGCTTTCAAATTCCTATTCCGAAAACAATTTCAATTACTTTGATGGAACATCGGACATAAATATTAAAAGTGTTTCGCGTAACCAAAATTTCAAAGGCGCTTTCTATTTCTCACTTGATGATCATTGGTCTTGGGGACTAAATACTTCTGCATTTCGTTCTACCTATTCAAATATTTCATTCAGCGGATATTTTGCAGCAGCGCTCGAGTTTAATGTGTTCCCTTATTCACAATCCAATTCAAGACAATTGAGAATTAACTATCAAATCTCTCCAACTTTCAATAAATATTTTGAAGAAACAATATTTCTGAAAACGAGCGAAGG
>Ga0067045_1031526_pt1 | contig 12065 bp, 20 predicted proteins | sample TerdegcTABiofilm_FD_59184 | JGI IMG/M metagenome (GOLD analysis project Ga0067045, IMG submission 59184) | Combined Assembly of (Gp0054472, Gp0054536) Wastewater bioreactor microbial communities from Singapore -Terephthalate degrading...
GGTGACCGACTACGGCTTTCCCATCGTCAAGGATGCGATTGCCGCCGCCGTCAGTACGCAGCCCGCCGATGCGCGGGAATACCTCAAAGCCACATGCCAGCGCCTCAAGGGAGAGCGCCGCAATCGCCAGGAAGACCTGGAACTTTCAAACCTAGCCGCTGCAGAGCGCTTCGCAGGAGGGCAGTGACATGCACGACGGTGACAAAAAGAACTTCGCAATGCTGATCGCAGGCATGTACGCCTATCACCGACTGCCTTGCTCTGACGCACTGATCCTGATGTATTGGCGCGGCTTGCAGCGCTGGGATTTTGAGCAGATCGAAACGGCTTTGAATCGGCTAACGGAAGACGCAGAGGCTGGAAAGCACTTGCCCAAGATCGGTGACTTCACCCGTGTTCTTGAAGGCACTGCGACGGACCGCGCCGCGCTTGCTTGGGGAAAGGTGCACGACGCGATGGGATCAGTTGGCGCTTATCAGGATGTCGTGTTTGACGATCCCGCCATCCATGCCGCCATCGAAGACCTGGGCGGCTGGGTGAAGTTGTGCCGCGCAGAGCTGAAGGAGGTCGGCTACCTACAGCACAAATTCTGCGAATCACACCGCGCCTACACGCGCCTGCCGTCCTTCGATTACCCGCGCAAGTTGGGTGGGGCGGCCGATGGTGCGGCGCAGTACGCGCGGTGGGGCCTGACTGCACCAAAGCCTGTCGTGGTTGGCGACATCGAGAAGGCCCGCCAGGTCATGCGCCTGGGCAGCTCTGGCGGCAAGACCGCCATCACCACGGAAATCACGGCTTTGCTGGCATCGCGCAGCGCGCAGCAGCGCCTTACGAATGACGAGAAATCACATGGCAAAGCAGACACTTCCGTTGCCTGAGTTTTCACTTGAATGGCTTTACGCCAGAGTGAAGGAGGATGAGGGTGGCTGCCTTATCTGGACCGGCTACACGTCGGCCGCTGGGCAGCCACAGGCGCGCATCAACCATCAGTTTTTTTTGGTGCGTCGATCCGTTTGGGCACAAACCCATGAGAAGGAGCCAGACGCCAAGCTGTGGATTGGCGCCCGCTGCAAGAAGCACGGATGCGTGCACCCTGATTGCATGTTCGGGCGGTCGCGCTCGAAGGCTCTAAAAGGCAACACGCTGCCCATCACAGTGCGCGCGAAGATTTCTGCATCGCGCTGCAAAAACTCCAAGGTGACGCCCGAGAGCGTGAAGGCCATGCGTGTTGAGCCCGGCACGCTGCATGAGATTGCGGCACGGCACGGAGTTGATCCGTCGTATGTGTCTCAGCTCAGGCGCAACAAGCTTCGCTTGGACTACAGCAATCCATTCGCAGGACTGGGGGCACGCTGATGTGCACTGCATGCGATGAGGCGCGGCCAGCGCCAGCATTTTTCAGGTTCTTTGCCGAGGGCTGCGCGTTCTGTGCGGCCCGGCGAATTCAGTACATCCAGCGCACGTTGAAGCTTTCACCCACCGACACGCGCGACCGCTGCCGCAAGGCGCTCGCCCAGGCGCTGGAGCTTGGGCTTGATGAAAAAGAAATTCGAGCGACCGCCAAGGCATCGGCATGGGCGCTTGCACCAACTCAGGAGGGCAAAAAGCCATGAAGTCTGCATTCGAGAAGATGCGCGCCAACCGCGCTCAAAGAATCGCAACCAAGGATGCCACTGACAACTTGCTGTGTGCAGAAAACAACCTGGCTCTGATTTTTGGGGCGGAGCCCAAATGCATGGACGCCAGTAACTACAAAGCTGCGCATGAGGCATGGGAAACGCTCGCAGCGCGCCGCGAAGCGAGGGCAGATGTTCATCGTGGTGATTGGAAGTCGCACAGATGGGTGGCCCCATGAGCGGGATAGTCCTTGGCATAGACCCAGGCCAGCAAACTGGTATGGCCATCTATCGGCATGGAGCGCTCAACGGACTGCTCACGCTGGACCCGTGGGACATCACGGCCTTCATTGAGCACCAGCGTGGCGCGTGGGGCATCAACCGCGTGATCTTTGAGGACTCACGGTTGCAGTCGCACATTTTCAGCGCTCACAAGCCCGGCAAGCGTGTTCTGAGCCATCCCGAACAGCTCAAGGTAGCGCGCAACGTCGGCCAGATCGACGGTTGGTGCCACCTAATTTTCAACGTATGCGCCGAGCGCGGCATCAACTGCCACGGCATCAGCCCAGCGAACAAAGGGGAGAAGCTGGATCACAAGCAATTTCAGAGCGTGACCGGCTGGGCTGCGAAGTCGAACCAGCACGAACGCGACGCCGCAATGGTGGCCTGGAAATACCGGAGAGCTGTATGAGTCACGACCACGACACCCAGGAGCATGGCGGCGTGACCGACCCCAACAAGGCGGTCGATTTCATGATCCTGAATTCCAAGAGCTTTGCAAAGGCCAAGGCAGAGCGCGTGTATCTGGAGGAATTCCGCAAGTCCAAGAAGGCCCTGCTGATGAATCAGTGCACCGAGAAGGCGTGGGCTGCCAAGGAGGCCTATGCCTATTCGCACCCGGAGTACCTGGAGCTGCTGGAGGGCATACGCGAGGCGGTGCGCTTTGAGGAAGCGCTGCGCTGGCGCCTGACAGGCTCCCAGCTTCGCGTGGAGGTCTGGCGCAGCCAGAACGCCAACAACCGCACCCAAGACAGGACGATGCGATGACAAAAACCCGACGCAAACACAACTCGACCGTGCCCAACGGGCGCTTCTTGAAGTCGGCGGATGTTGAGCGCCTGCTTTACGGCGAAGCGGTGCCGGATGCGCAGCGCCGAGTAAACGCCAGCGCGGCAGCCCAGGAGGCACGGGGCTATATCGAGCTGGGCAAGGCGGCACTGGCACAGCAGGCTCAACGGGCGGAGAGGTAATCATGAAGGAATTTTTTGCCGTTTTGGCCATCGTGTTGATCGTTGCTGGGGGCGTCGTCTCATGCGACGACCAACTGAGTAGGTCAAGCGAGTGCCGCGCCGCTGGTGGCGTCTATCTGTCGCGTGATGCTGTGTGCATCGACGCGAAAACGATTGACCTGAGCAAGCAATGAATCGGGCAAAACCACTCAATAGGTCGGCCTTCAAGCGCCCCACGCCGGCCGCCTGGATCAAGCCAGAGCGCTCATACACCATGCCAACAGTGACAGATCCAACGGCTTTCCGCGTGCCAGTAGCCGTCACCACTGCGGCCGAGCCTATCGCAAAGGCAGAGGTGGTGCGCTGTGAGCCCTACCGCCGCGCCGTGGCTGGCCTGCGCTGCATCCACTGCGGCGTGCTGGGCTACAGCCAATGCGCCCACGCCAACACCGGCAAGGGCGCCAGCATCAAGGCGTGTGACCTGCAGAGCTTCCCCTTGTGCACCGTTCACCCAGGCCCTGATGGCACGTTGGTGCAGGGATGCCATGAGCGATTTGACCAGGGCGCTCTGTTCAGCAAGCTGGTCCGGCGCGATCTGGAACCGGCATGGATTGCAGACACGCAACGCAAGATTTACAGCATGGGCCTGTGGCCCAAAAAGCTCCCCTACACCGATGTAGTGGACGCCATCATCAAGGAGATACGCGCATGAGCCATGGACCCAAGGAAATCACGAGCACCCAGCTTGTATTGGACGCAGCCCGTGATTTGCATGCCATGGGCGAAGAAATCACGCGCGAAGGGCTTATGGCCGCAACAGGCCTGAAACAGCACATCGTTGATGAGCGGTTGCGCGTGCTGACCGGCGATGATCGTATGAAGCGGGTGGGGCGCGGTGCGTACGCGCTGGGTGAGCAGTACCACGAGAGCAGGGCGATGAGCAAAACCCTGCTGCCCAGCGGCGAAGTGAAATACGAAGTGGGGGATCAGTTGCTAGAACTCACGTCCTACGAGGACGGCGTGTTGATGCTGCTGGCATGCGGCCCCATCCACCAGATGACACTGGCCGACGCCACCAAGCAAGCGATGGTTGCGCACAAGATTTTCAACCTGGCAGAGCCGCGAGCGATGAGCAAGACGCTGCTGCCCAATGGGTTGATGAAGTACGAGATTGGCGATGTCGCTCTGCTCCTGTCGCCAGCGGAAGACCGGATGTTGTGCATCCTCGTAGCGGGCTCATCAGTCCACATCGCAACCATCGAAGCTACCCGGCAAGTTGGCATGGTGCAGGCGCTTTTTGCGCAGCGCTTGGCGCACCTCGAAAAGATCACGCGCGACCGTAACCGCAGAGCCGATTCCAAGGCTCTCTGAGTTTGAAAAAAGTATTACACAAAACACTTGACCGATTAGATTTGCGTAACGCATAATTCAATCACACCAACGCAAAGGAGTGATTGAAATGAACGCACAGCGGCGCCAAAAAATCGCAGAGCTAAGGGGTCGGATGTCGGAACTGCAGAGCCAGGTGAGTGAACTCATCACCGACTTGCAGGACGTTATCAACGAAGAACAGGACTACCTCGACGCGATGCCTGACAGTCTGCAGGACGGCGAGAAAGGCCAAAAGGCGCAGGCGGCCATCGACTTGATGGACAACCTCATCGGCGAAATGACCACATTCACAGACCTCGATACGGGTGATCTGGATACAGCCTCCGAATGAGGGTCAATGCCATGAACAACTGGAACAAGGCCGCAGTGCTTGCGCTGCTGGCCGCTGAAAACTTCTGCTGGATCGCCACGCGCGCCCCGGCTTCCATTGAACCCCTGGCCCTCGCCTGAAAGCCTTCCATGGACCGCAGTTATTTTTGGCCCCTTGTGAACAAGCCCATCGTCATCACCGGCCCAGGCACCTACCGCACCCGCGCTGGCGAGGCGGTGGAGGTGCACATCTCAAGCATGGAGCACGCCCACGCCTGTAAAGGCACCTACGCCAGCGGCGCCCTGGATTCCTGGCATCGCAGCGGGCGCCTGTATGCCCATGTGGAAAGCGCCAACGACATCGTTGCCGCAATCCCCAAAACCTACCGGCTGTACGGCATGGACTTCGCCATCGTTGCGGAATACCCAGACACCGAGCAGGGCATGACCCAGGCAAACGCATTCATGGAGGCCAACCGCAACACGGGCCTTTTGGCAGTGGACGGAGGCCGGATCATCCTGGCAGCACTAGGAGATAAGGGAGCCAAGCCATGAGCACTGATTTCCCCAACCTATTCAACGCCGCTCGCGAGAAGATCGCGGAACGCCTTCGGGACATCCGCGACAACAATCACAACTTCTATACCCCAGAAGACCTAGAGGACGCCGAGCTTGAGCAGGCGCACATCGAGCAGGAGATTGCAGCCGTGACCAAGACACTGGCGTTGGCTGATGTCGCCTGTTCCACCTTGGAGAACATCCTGCTCGACCCCAAGGCCCGAAGCGCTATGACCCCCGGCGACCAGCAGGGCCGCGACAAGCTGGCCGACGAGCTGCGCGCCCATCTGGATGCCATTGGAGCTTGATGCCATGACCTCCATCCACTGCAACGATGACATCATCATTGCCCAGGCCTTGGATATTCTGCACAGGCGCATCAAGCAAGGCCCGCTCATGGACAGCCCGAAGGCTGTGCGCGACTACCTGACGTGCCATGCTGCCAAGTCGCCGGACGCCGAGCTTTTCACCGTCATGTTTCTCGACAGCCAGCACCAGCTAATCGAGTGCCGGGACATGTTCAACGGCACCCTGAGCCAATGCAGAGTGTACCCGCGTGAGCTGGCCAGGGCGGCCCTGGAGCTGAACGCATCGGCGGTGATCCTGAGCCACAACCACCCCAGCGGCAGCGCGGCCCCCAGCCGAGCGGACCAAGACCTTACGCGGAGAATCAAGCAGGTGCTGGAGCTGGTGGATGTCCGCACAATCGACCACATCATCACAGCGGGCGGCGCGAGCCAGTCCATGGCCGAGATTGGCCTGATGTAGCGGATGTCCCCAGGGACAATACAAGCATGTCCCCAGGGACACACCAGCGATGTCCCAAGGGACAATGCAGGGACAAGTGAAAATGGCTGTTCAGGCCACGCATCATCATGAGCAAAGCACAAACACCAGAACCCGCCAAGCGCCCGCCCAACGACCGTGGACAGGGCCGCAAGCCCATCCCGCCCGAGGAACGGGCTGTGAACAAGAGCATCCGCTTAAAGCCTGCCCACTGGGGCATGTACGATGAGCTGGGCGGATTGGATTGGCTGCGCTCAGCAATAGAGGCCGCCCACAAGCGCATCAAGAAGGCAGACTAAACACCCCATAGAGGTCGCGCCCCTCTAGTGTTCGACAGCCATGCCGGGAGCAAGAAGACTCCCGGCCCATGGCAACCACACCCCCCTCGCGCAAGAGGGCCGCGCCTAAGAAGGCCCCCAGCATCAGCAAGAGCAAGACGCCTGCAGCGCCCAAGAAGCCTGCAGGCGCTGCCGTGCCCGCATCCAAGGCATCCCCCACCAAGGGGAAGGCAACCGCGCAGGCGAAGTCAGCACGCCCAGCACCAAAGACAAAACAGCTTGTCCCCAGGGACACAGCAGGGACAACGCAGGATGTCCCAAGCGACATCACAACCGCGATTGAGCTGAGTCCACGGGTACAGAGATTCGTTGATGAGTACCTGATCGACCTCAACGGCACCCAGGCTGCAATTCGGGCCGGATACAGCGCCAGGACGGCAAACGAGCAGGCTGCGCAGCTCTTAGCAAAACTTAGTGTTCAGCGCGCCGTTGCAGCCGCACGCAAGGCCCAGCAGGAGCGCACGCAGATAGAAGCGGACAAGGTTGTTCTCGAAGCGTGGAACATCATGACCGCCGACCCGCGCGAGCTGGTGCAGGTGAAAGTCGGCTGCTGCCGCCATTGCTGGGGCGAAGGCCACCGCTACCAGCGCACCCTGGCCGAATACAACCATGACCGGGAGAAGTTCCGGGAAGGTGGCAAGCCGCCAGAGGACTGGGAAGAGCAGGGCGGCATTGGCTACTCGCCCCTGCGCGAGGCACACCCGGCGTGCCCTGAGTGCCATGGCGATGGATGTCCCCGTGTTGTCCTCGGGGACACGCGCACCCTGTCCCCAGGGACACGAGCGCTCTACGCAGGCGCCAAAGAGGGCAAGTACGGCATCGAAGTGCAGATGCACGACAAGGGCGCGGCCATGGAGAAGCTTTTCAAGCACCTGGGCCTGTACGAGCGCGACAACCAGCAGAAGACCGACCCGCTGGCATCGCTGCTGCATGCGATTGCAAACGGGAATAGCAATGGCTTCACGCCCAAGGCGGTGGATCCTGAGCGGCCAGTAGCTCAGGCAAAGCCCAGCGCGTTCCTGCCGCGCCCAGATGACGAGCGGGATTGATCGTGGCAAAGACCGTCACCATCACTACGGACCTTCCGCTTGCGCCACTTCCGACCAACGCGGCGGAGCTGGAGCGCTGCCTTGCAGATCCTGAGTGGCGCCTGTTCTCCGGGTGCCTCTACAAGATCATGGTCAAGGGCGACGGCAAGGACGAAGACGCCGACGAGGCAATGGTTCTGCCCTTCCGGCCAAATAAAGCGCAGCGCCGGTTCCTCGTGCGGCTGTGGAATCGCAACCTGATCCTCAAGGCCAGGCAGCTTGGGTTCACCACCCTGATCGCGCTGCTGTGGCTGGATCACGCGCTATTCAACGGGAATCAGCGTTGCGGCATCATCGCCCAGGACCGTGAGGCGGCCGAGGCCATCTTCCGCGACAAGGTGAGGTTCGCCTATAACAACCTGCCCGAAGAAATCCGGGTCCGGTTCCCACTCGCGCGGGACAGCGCGACCGAGCTGCTTTTCGCGCACAACAACAGCGCCGTGCGCGTGGCAACGTCCATGCGTTCGGGCACGATTCACCGGCTGCACATCAGCGAGTTCGGGAAAATCTGCGCGAAGTTCCCGATTAAGGCCGCCGAAGTCATCACGGGCTCAATTCCTGCGGTGCCGCTGGAAGGCATCTTGGTCATCGAGAGCACGGCCGAGGGACGCGAGGGCGACTTTTACGACATCACGCAGCGCGCCAAGATGCTGCACTTCGACCCGACGCGCAAGCTGACGGAGCGCGACTACCGCTTTCACTTCTACGCCTGGTGGCAGGAGTCCAAATACACCATGGACCCCACCACGGTGGTGGTTTCAGGCGAGCAGCACGAGTATTTCGAGGGCGTTGAGCAGGAGATGGACTGCAAGATCGACGCCGGGCAGCGCGCGTGGTACGTGGCGACCATGAATGCCGACTTCTCTGGCGCCGAGGAAAAGATGTGGCAGGAGTACCCATCGACGCCGGATGAGGCCTTTCAGGTGTCCACGAAGGGCAACTACTACGCCAAGGATCTCGTCAAGCTGCGCAAGCGCGGCGGCATCACCAGCGTGCCGGTGCTCGACCTTCCCGTGTACACGTTCTGGGACATCGGCAACAAGGACGGGTGCGCGGTGTGGTTCATGCAGGAGCTGCGCGGCGAGGCGCGGTTCATCAACTACTACGAAGAGCATCTTGAGGATCTGCGGCACTACGTGGCCCACCTGCAAGACCTTGGCTACCTGTACGGCGCCCACTTCTTGCCCCACGACGCGGACCACAAGCGCCTGGGCGACTTCAACAAGTCCACAAAGCAGCAGTTGCAAGACCTGATGCCGGGCCAGACGTTCTGGATCGTTCCGCGCATCACGGAGCTGATGTCAGGCATCAATGCGACCCGCAAGCACCTGAAAAGCGCGTACTTCGACACCGAGGGGACGAAGCAAGGCATTGCACGCCTCCAGGGCTACCAGAAGAAGTTCAGCCAGTCCGAGAACCGCTACCTCGACCAGCCCAACAAGCACAACGGCTGCAGCGAGGGCGCCGACGCCCTGCGCCAGTGGGCGCAGGCAAAGGACTGCGGCCTGCTGGACGGCATGACACAGACATCTACCTACAAAGAGGCCAGGGCGGGCGACTGGCGAACCAATTGATGAGGACCACACCATGAGCACAAGCAACCTACGCAGCGCTGGCGGCGGGATGACCATTGAGGAAGAAATGGAGGCGGATGGGCCGCTGACCCTCATTGAGTACACCCAGTATCTCGATGAGATTGAGCAGCAGCCCGCCTATCGCAAGCAGGCCGACCGCGAGATGGACTATGCGGACGGCAACCAGCTGGATTCCGAACTGCTCAAGGCCCAGCAGGATCAGGGCATCCCACCTGCCAAGGATGACCGCATTGGCCCCGCCATGCTCGCGCTGCAGGGCTATGAGGCCACGGTACGCACAGACTGGCGCGTGACGCCCAACGGTCAACCAGGCGGCCAGGACGTGGCTGATGCGCTGAACTGCAAACTGAACGAGGCCGAGCGCCATTCCAAAGCCGACATCGCGTGCACGGGCGCATTCCGTTCGCAGGCTGGCGTGGGCATTGGCTGGGTAGAGGTGGCGCGCGAGAGCGATCCCTTCAAGTACCCGTACCGCTGCACCACTATTCATCGCAATGAGATTGCCTGGGACTTTGCCGCAGGCGACGACATGAGCGATGCCCGTTACCTGCGCCGAACGCGCTGGCTGCACCCCTCGCGGCTCGCCAAGACGTTCCCGAAGCACAAGAAACTGATTGCCGAGTGCGGGCGTAATGGTTCGAGCTGGTGGGGCCAGGGCGGCCATAGCCTGCTGGACGGTGGCGCATCCACTGGGCTGGAGACTGGGAGCTGGGATTCCGCTCGCGGCTGGACGGTGGCAGAGAACCGCTGGTACAACTCCATCAGCAAGGAGCTGTGCCTTGTGGAGATGTGGTATCGCCGCTGGGTGAATGTGATCGTGCTCAAGACTCCAGACGGGCGCGTAGTCGAATACGACAAGAACAACCCAGCCCACAACTACGCCCTGGCCACCGGCACAAGCAAGCCCACACAGGCGACGGTATCGCGCGTGCGCCGTAGCTACTGGATTGGGCCGCACTGCTTGCACGATGGCCCTTCGCCCTACGCCCACAACCATTTCCCGTATGTCCCGTTCTTTGGGTTCCGCGAGGACGGCACGCGCGTGCCCTATGGCTACATCCGGGGAATGATGTTCCAGCAGGACCGCCTGAACAGCGGCATTGCTATGGCCACATGGGGCATGACCGCGTACCGGATTGAGAACACCAAGGGCGCGGTGGACATGACCGATGAGCAGTTGCGCCGCCAAGCTGGCCGACGCAACGCGCACATCGTGCTCAACGCAGCCGCGATGTCTCAGCCGGGCGCGCGGTTTGAAATCAAGCGCGACGTGCAACTGACGGACCAGCAAATCCAGATGATGAACGACGCTCGTGCGTCAATCGAGAGCGTGAGCGCGGCGCCGAGCGCCTTCACTGGGCGGCAGGGCACGGCCACAAGCGGGAAGCAGGAGCAGACGCAGGTGGAGCAGGCCAACCAGTCGCTGGGGCTGATGATGAGCAACTTCCGCGCGGCACGCTCCATGGTGGGAGAGCTGCTGCTGTCGATGATCGTCGAGGATCTGGGCGACAAGCCGCACACCGTGGTGATTGAGGGCGATGCCGTGACAGAAGACCGCACGGTGGTCATCAACAAGCCCGAGGTGGACCCCGAGAACGGCTACACCTACCTGTCCAACGATCTGCAGCGCACGCGCCTGATGGTGGCCCTTGAAGATGTCCCAAGCTCTGCCAGCTATCGCGGCCAGCAGCTCAACGCGATGTCCGAGGCGGTCAAGTCGCTGCCAGCGCAGTACCAGGCGGCGGCCATGCCGTTCCTGGCAAGCCTCATGGATGTGCCATTCAAGCGCAAGCTGGTGGAGGCGCTGCGTGCGGCAGGCGAGCAGGAAACCCCCGAGCAAATCGAGCAACGCATTGCCCAGGCGGTGCAGGACGCGCTTGCAAAGTCGGGCATGGAAGTCAAGATGCGCGAGGTCGCCATCAAGGAGAAGAAGGGCGAGGCGGAAATCGAAATGATGATGCGCCAGGCCGTACAGATTGGGGTGCAGACCGCGTTCTCTGCCATGTCCACGGGCGTGCAGGTGGCCCAGATGCCAATGATCGCCCCAGTTGCCGACAAGGTGATGCAGGCCAATGGCTGGCGGCCTGCGCCGGGTGGCGTGGACCCCAACATACCGACCGCAAGCACCACGGCGGCCATGAATATCAAGTCCCCATACATCCAGGGCCAGGGGCCAGAGCTGGCCGCCGAGGCGGGGGCCTTGGAGGGCACCCCAGGGGCAGAAGTTCGTCAGAACACGAGCCCTCAGTTTCCACCCGTGCCACAGGAAAGCGCTAGCCCGATGCGGGGCATTGAGACACAATCAACCTCGGACAATCTTCAAGGAGCGCCAGCATGAATCAAGAAAGCACAACCTCCATCCAGAATGATCTGGCTGAACACACGAATGATCTGGCAGAACTGACAATGGCGCACATGCAGGGGAAGGTTGGATTCTTCGGTGGAGTGCAATGGAGCACCCCAATCGGAGGCTTTAAAGACCTAGCTCCGGAGATTGAGCCCAGCCTGCACCAAGTCCCTGGCTTGCCTGCAGCGTAGTCCGCACCACATCGCACCTCCCATCAAAACCGCCCACCGAGGCGGTTTTTTTACGCCTGTACGGCGCTCAAAGGTTGCGCGCTTTTCTAGTGTTTAGTGATTTGCCTTGTTGTTTCGACACTGCCCACCAAGCCCAACGCGCGAGCAGCGGGTGAGGTTCGCGGCCTTCGGGTCGCGGCATCGCAACTGGACCTTGCGGCCACGGCGACATGTGGCGGGACAGCATGACAACAACCACCGAGTTACCCCAGACCACCGACACGGAAAGCGCTCTTGCGCAGTATCACGCCGCCATGAAGGCGGATTCGGGCGACACCAGCACCACGCTGGAAAAGGACGGCGCGCCCACGACCGTCAGTGATGCAGACAAGAAGCCTGCCGATGAGGTGAAAACTGCCCTACGAGAAGATCAGCAAAACGCATCCAACAGCGTTGTGCTCGCGAAGGATGGCAAGCACACGATTGATTTCAGTGTGCTGGCCGACACCCGCGAGAAAGCGCAGCAGTTCCAAGACCAGGCGCAGCAGCTCCAGGCCAAGTACGAAGCCGCACAGCAAGAGTTGGCCGCCCTCAAGGCAGCCGCTCAAGCCCGTGCTGACAAAGGCGAGGCCCCGAC
>Ga0067045_1004191_pt1 | contig 12057 bp, 11 predicted proteins | sample TerdegcTABiofilm_FD_59184 | JGI IMG/M metagenome (GOLD analysis project Ga0067045, IMG submission 59184) | Combined Assembly of (Gp0054472, Gp0054536) Wastewater bioreactor microbial communities from Singapore -Terephthalate degrading...
TTCTGGCTGTGAGCTCTAAACTGGTTACAAAATCACTCAGCTTTGATCCTGGCGGAAGATGTTTGGAAATCTCAAGGTAAAGCGGATCAGACCAAGATGACAACTGATCAATGTAGTTCGAATTGGTCTTCAGAATGATATTGACTAAACCAGCAGAGAGTGCCATCTTCTCGGTTTCATCTACTAAGACAGCTCCAGCGATACATCCTACCAAGGCACGAACCGATTCTTGAACGGCATCTGGTAACGGTTTTAAAAGTGCCAAGTCAGAAACTGAAACCCGTCCACCGGGTTTCAAGACCCGAGCGATCTCACGCCAAACCTGGGGTTTGTCAGGGGAGAGATTGATAACACAATTGGATATCACCACATCGATACTTTCATTTTCCACCGGTAGATGTTCGATTTCGCCCAAGCGGAATTCAACATTATTGAGACCGCTTGATTCTTGAAAAAATGGTATATTACGCCGTGCTTTATGGACCATATCAGGAGTCATATCAACTCCAATGACTCGGCCAGAGGGCCCAACTTTTTGTGCTGAGATGAAGACATCAAAACCACCTCCTGCACCAAGGTCAAGGACGACTTCTCCTGGTTGAAGCGAGGCAATGGCGATCGGATTCCCGCAAGAAAGCCCCATATTCGCTCCTTGGGGAAGTTGACTGAGTTCTTGCGGGTTGTAACCCAGGCTTGAGGCAATGAGTTCAGCTGATGTATTCCCACAGCAGGAAGATCCACAACCGCAGCTTTCCTGGTTGGCAATTTCGCTATAGGCTTTACGAATGACCTCTCGTAAGTCATGATTTTTTTCTGGATGACATTCATTGTTCATACTATTTATTTCCATCCTTTCATGAGTTGTATATTCAATTTATTAAATTATAGAGAATAGGCATCTATGCTGCACGGCAGCAGGAGATAAAGTTGAAAATAGTTTATCTCCCTCACCTTGACCCTCTCCCACCAGGGGAGAGTGAAAAAAGAATCTCCATATATTATATAGGAAAAAGAAAGATAAAAGATAGTATTCTTAAGGGATTGCCACGTCGCTGCGCTCCTCGCAATGACGGAGCAGGAATAATTTCAAATCCCCCTAACCCCCTTTTTCTAAAGGGGGAAATTCTTTTTCCCTTGCCCCTCCGGAGGAGGGGAATTTTATTCGTCATTGCGAGACCTCGCTTTTTGAGGTCGTGGCAATCTCTTGAGTCATCTTTAATTATTTTTAGTATTGAGGAATTGTAGAATTGGAAAGGATGGGATTGCCACGTCGCTGCGCTCCTCGCAATGACGGATTTCAATTCCTTCTCCCTTGATGGGAGAAGGTCAGGTGAATGGGAGGCAAATTACAAGCTTGAGTTGCATGGTCATTTGAATCTCTTTATAATATCTCTGAGTGAAGTCAGAAAAAGAGAGTGAGAAAAAGGCTGGATTTTATACCTCGATGGTGAAAATCGAGGTATATTTTTTCTATTCACCATGAGGTTGATATGAGTTGGGAATAAACTCATTTTGAAGTGCATTTCACATAAATGGTAAATAATGGTAAAATCTTCAAATTGTATGAAAATATCATCCTCCTTTTGAATTCACAAAGAGAGAACGTTTCTCTGTCTTCAGAGGGATCAATGAATTTGATTTACAGATTGGAAAGGTGGAAGTTGTATGGTTCAATTTAAAAAAGAAGAAAAGGAAAAACATCTTTATGAATATGAAATAACCATTGAAGAAGAAAAGGTCAAGGAAGCTCTGGAAAATATTTATAAAGAAGCCAATCAACGAGTTGCAGTTCCTGGTTTCCGGAAGGGGAAAGCCCCACGGGTTATACTTCGAGCTCACCTCAATCCGAATTTTATTCAGGATGAATTAACTCAAAGATTAGTCCCTGATGCTTTAAACCAGGTGATCAAAGAGGAAAATATCACTCTTTTTGGTGAACCGGATATTGATCTGGTAACGGTGAGCGAAGAACAACCGCTGGTATTTAAGGCTTTGATCTTAGAAAAACCCCAAACAACTTTAGCTGACCTGAATGACATTGAAGTCCGAAAATATAAGATCATAATTCGCGATTCCGATGTTGAAAAAGAGATCGAAGGTCTCCAAAAATCGAAAGGCATCTGGAAAGAAAAAGGCGACCTTCCGGTAGAAACGGGTGATATGGTTAAAGTTAAAGTTGAGGGCAGAGAATTTGCGGTTATGGCTGGCTATGCTGATGATAAGATGTTATTAAGCCATGCAGTAATTGGGTTGAAAAAAGGTGAGGCTGGAAAATTTTATTCTCTTGAAACAGAAGCCGATAAACCAGTCGAAGAAATCGAGTTTATTGTGACTGAAGTTATGAAAAAAGAAATCCCAGAGCTGAACGAAGAATTTTTAACTCAACTCAATCCCGAACTGAAATCTCTTGATGATTTACGATTGAAAACCAGGGAATCTTTGGAAAAATGGGCTGAGGATTTGGTGCAGATCCGTATGGAGAAAGAGGCAGTGGCCATGCTTACCAAAAAATCTGAAGTAGCGATTCCTAGCGTTTTGATTGACCACGAAACCAAGCACCAAATCGATCATTTTATTGAACACATTCAAAAAGATGGAATGACTTTAGAAAAATACATGGAAATAACCAATACTGATTTTGAGGGCATTGAAAAAGATTTCCGGAAGCAGGCCCTTTGGCAATTAAAAAAATTGTTTGTGCTTCAAGAGTATGCCAATAAAAATGGAATATCTGTAAGAGAAGAGGAAATGAATGAGGATCTTGAAAGGATTGCCCAGAGAACTGGAAAAGAAGTCGAAGATATCAAGCAAATTTTAAAGAAAAATAATAAGATGGATGATTTAATGGACCAGAAGTTTCAACAGAAATTGGTGGTAGATATCCTGCAAAAGGTCAAGACTAAAGAAATGGAAGAACCGATAAATATCGATCAATGGAAAGCTCTTGAAGACCCAGAAGAGGAGATGGTGGAATGATGCAGGATTTAAAAGATAATTATTTGGTTCCTATTGTTGTAGAACAAACTCCGCGGGGAGAAAGGTCCTATGATATCTATTCGCGCCTTTTAATTGATCGAATCGTCTTTCTTGGTACCGAGATCGATGATGTGGTTGCCAACCTGATCATTGCCCAGCTGTTGTTTCTTGATGCCCAAAGTTCTGAGAAAGATATTAATCTTTACATTAATAGTCCGGGTGGGTCAGTTTCTTCAACACTGGCTATTTATGATACGATGCAGTATCTGAAATCAGATATTTCAACGATTTGCATTGGAATGGCTGCCAGCGGTGGGGCAGTGATATTGGCTGCCGGCACTAAAGGGAAGAGAATGGCTTTACCCAATTCGCGAGTCATGATACACCAGCCTTTGGGTGGAGCTCAGGGACAAGTCACTGATATTGAAATTCAGGCACGTGAAATGATAAAAATAAAAGAAAAACTCAATAGTATTTTGGCTTTCCACACCGGCCAACCACTGGAGAAAATAAAAAAAGATACCGAGCGTGATTATTTCATGTCGGCAGAAGAGGCTCGATTATACGGTTTGGTCGATCAGGTTATCGTTCCAAAAAAAGAGAAAAAAGGAGAAGCAAGCGGGAATGGCACGTTATGATGATGAAAAAGGAAAAATCCGCTGTTCTTTCTGCGGAAAACCGCAGGTGGAAGTAAAAAAACTGATTGCCGGCCCCGGTGTTTTTATTTGTAATGAGTGTATTGAACTCTGTAACGATGTGATTCGTGAAGAAACCAAAACTGACAAAAAACAGCCGGAATTCAGTTTGGGAAAACTGCCAACGCCGATAAAGATGAAAAAATTCTTGGATCAATACGTCATCGGCCAGGAGCGGGCTAAAATTACCCTTTCAGTTGGAGTCTATAATCATTACAAGAGGATTCTTTTTGCCCAAGATGAAAATGATGTTGAAATTGAAAAAAGTAATATTTTATTAATTGGGCCAACCGGTTCGGGGAAAACTCTTTTAGCCCGAACCTTAGCCAAAATGTTGAATGTCCCTTTTGCGATTGCAGATGCGACTACCCTAACTGAAGCTGGATATGTCGGTGAAGATGTTGAGAATATCTTGCTTCGCCTTCTGCAGAATGCTGAATTCAATCTAAAAAAAGCCGAAAAGGGAATCATCTATATTGATGAGATCGATAAAATTGCTCGAAAATCTGAGAACCCCTCCATTACCCGCGATGTATCGGGAGAGGGAGTACAGCAAGCTTTATTGAAAATTTTGGAGGGAACCATTGCCAATATTCCTCCTCAAGGTGGCAGGAAGCACCCTCATCAAGAATTTATCCAAATGAATACCACGAATATTTTATTTATTTGTGGCGGAGCTTTCGTGGGGTTGGATCGAATTGTTGAAGCCCGAATGAAGGAAAAGAAAATCGGGTTTGGATCTTATGAAATGAACCAAAAAAAGCTTCAGGAAAATCCTTTGATCGAGGTACAGCCGCATGACCTGATGAAGTTTGGAATGATCCCTGAATTGGTGGGGAGAATTCCCATCATTTGCGCCTTAGATGAACTCAATGTTGAAGATTTGGTTCGGATATTAACCGAGCCAAAAAATTCTCTCATAAAACAGTACCAACATCTTCTCCGCTTGGATGGAGTTGAGTTAAGTTTTACTGAGGGTGCTTTAAAACGAATAGCCATCGAAGCAATGGAGAAAAAGACCGGAGCTCGAGGTTTAAGGGCTATTATGGAAAAGTTGATGACCGAAGTAATGTTTGAATGCCCCGATCGGAAAGACATTCAAAAAATAATAGTTGATGAAAATATGGTTCTTAAGAATCAAACCTCTGATTTCTTTTTGACAAATCAACTCATTCAAGAGAAACTAGCGTAAAGAAAGGACGAAAAATGAATAATCGGACACCGATTCCGCAGGTATATGACGCTTCTCAAACTGAGACAAAATGGTATGACTATTGGGAAAAAAACGGTTATTTTTCTCCCGATCCACATCGTTCAAATCCTTTTTGTATGGTAATTCCTCCTCCGAATGTCACTGGTTTCCTTCATATGGGTCACGCTCTCAACCTAACTCTTCATGATATTCTCACCCGTTATCGGAGAATGAAAGGCGATCAAACGCTCTGGTTACCAGGAACAGATCATGCTGGTATAGCGACTCAGAATGTTGTTGAAAAACAGCTGGCGAAGGAAGGATTAGATCGCCACCAATTAGGTCGAGAGGAATTCATTCGGAGAGTTTGGCAATGGAAAGACCAATACCACGACCGGATTGTAAAACAGCTGAAAAGTATGGGTGCATCCTGTGATTGGACTCGAGAGCGGTTTACCTTTGATGAAGGGTTGTCAGCTGCGGTAAAAGAGGTGTTCGTTCAACTTTTTGAAGAAGGGTTAATTTACCGAGGAGAATATATTGTTAATTGGTGTCCGCGTTGTGAAACTGCTATTTCCGATATCGAGGTTGATTACCGTGATATCCCATCATTTTTGTATTATGTCCGCTATCCGATCAAAGAGCATCCTGAGCAGTATTTGGTGGTTGCTACTACCCGTCCGGAGACTATTTTGGGGGATGTAGCCTTAGCCGTTCATCCCGATGATATCCGGTATCGTCACGTAACGAGTTTGACAGTCGTTCTTCCTATTATTGGTAGAGAAATGGGTATCATACAAGATGAATATGTTGATCCGCAGTTTGGAACTGGTGTTCTCAAGGTCACCCCAGCCCATGATATGAATGATTTTGATTTGGGGAAAAAGCATCACCTTCCAGTCATTCCAGTTATTAATCCTGATGGAATCATGAACGACAATGCTGGGATTTTTGCTGGCATGACTCGAGAACAGTGCCGAAAAGAAATTGTTGAAAAGCTGAAAAGCCTCAATCTCATTGAAAAAATTGAAGAATATTCTCATTCGGTTGGTCACTGTTACCGATGCAATACCCAGGTAGAACCGTTAGTCTCCAAACAATGGTTTGTGAAGATGAAAGATTTAGCCCAACCGGCTATCCGAGCAGTTGAGGAGGGTCGGGTGGAATTTATCCCGGATCGATGGAATAAAATTTATTTTGAATGGATGAACAATATTCGAGATTGGTGCATTTCACGGCAGATTTGGTGGGGACATCGCGTTCCAGTTTTTTATTGCCAAGTCTGTGGTTATTCTTTTGCCGATCGAGGACAACCTGATCACTGTCCGAAATGCCAGGGAAAGGTAGTTCAGGATGAAGATGTTCTTGACACCTGGTTTAGCTCAGCTCTTTGGCCTTTTTCAACCTTAGGCTGGCCAGAATCAACTCCTGACTTGAAAACCTTTTATCCCACCTCAGTTTTAATCACGGCTTTTGATATTATCTTTTTCTGGGTCGCTCGGATGATCATGATGGGTTTGAAATTTATGAAAGATGTTCCTTTTCGAAAGGTATACATCACTCCCCTTGTCCGTGATGCCTATGGAAAGAAAATGAGCAAATCGACTGGCAACGCCATCGATCCCTTAGAGGTTGCTCGCCAATTGGGATCGGATTCTTTGCGCTTTGCTCTTGCCTGGCTGACAGTTCAAGGACGAGATATCCATCTTTCCATGGAAAGAATCGAAGCTTCGAGGAATTTCATGAACAAAATATGGAATGCCTCCCGATTCGTTTTGATGAACCTTGACGAGGACTTTATTCCAATTGATTTGAGCGATTCGAATTCTCTCGACTTGAAAGATCGCTGGATATTATCCAGATTTCAACATGCTACCGAGCAAGCCAGCTTAGCTCTCGACGATTTTCGATTCGGTGAATATGTTCAAATTATTTATGATTTTATTTGGGGTGAATTCTGTGATTGGTATATCGAGTGGAGCAAAAAAGACCTTTACCAAGGAAGTTTCGAAGAGAAAAGAAAGACTCAGTCGGTTTTAGTGAAGATTCTTTCGGGCATTCTTCACCTTCTTCATCCTGTGGCACCATTTATTACGGAAGAAATTTGGCACTCTTTGCCAATAAAAAAAGACCATGAAGCGCTTATTGTATCCAACTGGCCAGCTTTAGAAAAGCAGTGGTTTCATGATCAGAGTGAACAGGTCATTGAGTTGATTCAAAAAATCATTCGAGAAATACGATTTTTAAGAGCAGAGCTGGAAATTGCTCCTGCTGAAACCTGCCGAGTACAGCTTGGTTTTCATCGAGCCGACAATCGGATGATTATTGAGAAGCATGTGGAATACATTGAACAACTGGCAAAATGTGAGATAATAAAAACTGATGTTGATATTGTAAAACCAGAAGGCGCTGTAACTGGTGAAGTCGATGGAATAGATATCTTTTTAATGATTGAAGGTTTGGTTGATGTTCAACGGGAACTCCAGCGTTTACATAAAAAGTATTCAGTCCTTTGCGAGGATGCCGAAAAAATTCAAAAACGCTTTGAAAAACCAGATTTTTTAGATAAGGCTCCCCAAGAAGTGATTGAAAAAGATCAGGCTCGTTTAGAGAAGTTATTAAGCGAGGCGCAACGTCTCGAGAAATTAATAGAGGGGATAATGAACCAATGAAGCAATTTCGGAAAAGGCGTGACCCAGTTGAGTTGATTATTCTTCTTCTTGGCGGTTTTTTAGTAGTGATGTTGGCTTTTTTTATGGCACGGGGTGATTTGGATGCCTATACCCAGCTTCTCCTTCAAGGAGGAGTAAAAGAAGAGACGACTCAAATGGGAGAGGAGCCTTTTTTAGGAACCGATTATCCTGAGAAATCTGAAACGGCCACGATAACGAGTGGAAAGGAAGAGGGGTTGATCATTGAAGAAGAGAGGGAAGTGATTCAAGAAAGGACACCCGGAACCGCTACTCAGGGAATAGTTGTAGCAACCCCGTCACCACCTCCAATCCAACCTAAACCAACGCCGACATCGGTTCCTCTTCAATCAGCACCACCACCGACCGGGAATTTTTATTTGCAAGCGGGAGCGTTTTCCAGTGAAAGCAATGCTAATAATATGGTGAATACCCTCAGAGAGATGGGGTTTGGGGCATCCATTGAAAAATCTGGGAATTTATTTAAAGTAAAAATTTACGGTTTTAAAAACAAACAGGAGGCATCAGAAGCGTTACAGAAAATCAAGTCGAAAGGATTTGATGCCTTTATCGGTCAATAAGGAGAGAGGTATTCCGATGACCCTACGTGAAATCAAGGACCTTTTACAGGCTGAAGTATTAACTGGAGAGGAATTACTGGATATTGAACCAACCTCGATTTGTGGAAGTGATCTTTTAAGTGATGTTCTGGCTTTCACGAAAGAAAAATCACTTTTACTCACCGGTCTTACCAATTCACAAGTGATCAGGACGGCTGAAATGAGTGATCTGATTGGTATCGTTTTTGTTCGAGGCAAAAAACCGGATAATGCGACCATTGAATTAGCGACTATTAAAAAAATACCCCTTTTGGCAACTCGGCTGCCCATGTTTGAATCTTGTGGGATATTATATCGAGGAGGGGCTCGAGGGTGCAGTGAAGTAAAGTAATGAATCCACATCAACCCCACATTGAAATCAAAAAGGAAATTTCTGGAGGAGATTTTTCAACTGCTGGTCAAATATCCAGCGAACTGAAAAACATCCTCCAACAAGCTGGTTTACCACCGCAATTTATCCGTCGGGTGGTCATCGCTACCTATGAAGCCGAGATGAATGTGGTCATTCATGCCTATCGAGGAACATTTTCCACATCAATTTATCCTGATCATGTTGAGGTGATTCTTGAAGACGAAGGTCCTGGGATCCCTGATGTTGATTTAGCTTTTCAAGAGGGTTTTTCTACCGCACCACCCCATATTCGAGAAATGGGTTTTGGAGCAGGATATGGACTCTCGAATATGAAAAAGTGTTCAAACCAAATAGAAATACAAACCCAAGTTGGGAAGGGAACCAAAGTCATGATGATTTTTTATCTTGATCAAACCCAGGGAAATTCGTCGGTTTCTAATAAATGATACATCGTGAAATTGAATAAGGGGAAATTCACACCCGTTTTTTTCTCCAATAAAAGAAAAGAGGGTGAAAGTATTGAATCCAGAAATTTTTCATTCAGTTCTTTTAGATGAAGAAAAATGTAAGGGTTGCACTCATTGTATCCGAAGATGTCCNACTGAGGCCATACGAGTGAAACGAGGTAAGGCACGTATCGATGAAGATCGCTGTATTGATTGTGGCGAATGTATTCGAACCTGTCCCAATCATGCAAAATACGGCCAAACTGATTCACTGGAATTGTTAAAAAATTTTAAATATACGATTGCTTTACCGGCTCCAGCTTTTTATGCTCAGTTTAAAGGGAATCTTTCCCTCAATAAAATATTGGGTGGTTTAGTGAAGCTGGGTTTTGATGGAGTGTTTGAAGTCGCTTGGGCAGCGGAAATTTTAGCTGATGAGATTGATCGATATCTAAAAAAGCCTAACCTTGCTCTTCCAATAATCTCCTCAGCCTGTCCCGCTGTTGTCAGATTAGTGGAAGTTCAATTTCCCTCACTCATTGATAATCTCCTTCCTCTCGATTCTCCCTTGGGTTTAGCGGCAAAAATAGCTCGAAAGCAAGCTCTCGAAAAGGGATATAAACCTGAAGAAATAGGGGTATTTTTCATTACTCCCTGTCCAGCAAAAGTTATGGAAGTCCGACGTTCAGTTGGCATTTTAGAGAGGATTGATGGCGCCATATCCATGTCGAGCATTTATCCCCGATTAATCAATGACATCGATAACCTTCCTGAAGAATCTTCATGCCAACTGGCTTCTTGGAAAGGCATTGGCTGGGCTCGTTCGGGAGGAGAACAAGAGTCGCTTGGTGAAGGAGAATATATGGCGGTGGATGGAATACATAATGTGATTTCGGTTTTTGAAAAGATAGAAATGGGAGAATTAAAAAAAGTGGTCTATTGTGAAGCTCAAGCCTGTGTTGGGGGTTGCATTGGAGGAGTCTTTGCCGTCCAGAATCCTTTTATCGCCAAAGTCAACGTGAACCATCTGATAAAAAAACATACCACCCCCTGTCCTCCTCAAAAACACCAATTGGAAGAATGGAGGAAAGAGAGAATATTCCAACGACTTCTTCCTTATGAAATTCGAGACGTGTTGAAGCTCGATAATGACTATCGTAGAGCAATTGAAAAATACCAGCAAATTGAGAAAATATTGGAAAGACTACCTGCCCTTGATTGTGGTGCTTGTGGTTGTCCGACCTGTCGATCATTGGCTGAAGATATTGTCAGAGGGAAAGCTCAAGAAATTGATTGTCCTTTCCTGTTACGAGAAAAATTATGTGAAGTGTCTAAAGAAATTTTTGATTTAGCGAGTCGTGTTCCGCAAACCATGAGTGAAGAAGGAGGAAAAAAGAAAATTGAAAGTCAGTGAGATTGTAAAACCGCTGGAAGCTGAAATTCTTTGTGAGGGAGACCTTGATAAGAGTGAAGTCATTGGAGGATATTGTAGTGATTTACTGAGCGATTGCATTGCGAATGCTAGCGATGGGAGTGTCTGGGTAACTATTCATTCCCATCCCAATATTATAGCGGTTGCAGTATTGGTGGGGATGCCTTGCATTGTCATTAGTAATTTGCAAGAAGTTGATCCACAAACGATAGAAAAAGCTAAAAAAGAAAAAATCACCCTCCTGCGTACTTCATTAACCAGTTATCAGGCAGTGGAGGTGTTATCCAAGATTGGCATTCACGGAACGAAAAAACACCCCTGAAAGGTACTATCGCGCCGATCTTCACATCCACAGTGTTTTGTCTCCTTGCGCTGAACGGGACATGTTACCTCATTGTATTATTCTGGAGGCCTTGGAAAAACATTTAGATATCATTGCTATTACTGACCATAACTCTTGCGAAAATGTTCAGGTTACCATGTCTTTAGGTGAACATTTTGGAATTTGGGTTATCCCTGGTATGGAGGTTGAAACCCGAGAAGAGATCCACTTTCTTACCTATTTTCCAAGCTATCAAAAAATTATCTCATTCTATCAAGTGCTTCAACAATTTTTTCAGCCAATTCCACTCGATGAAAATCTTTGGGGAGAAGAGTGGGTCATTGATGCTGCCGGTCTGATCGCAGAAAAGAAAAAAATTCTTTTAACCTATCCTCTTTCACTCAATGTCGAAGAACTCTATCAATTAGTTGTTATCCAGGATGGGATTATTATTCCATCGCATGTTGATCGAAGTACCTATAGCATTATTGGAGTATTGGGTTTTCTCCCGCAAAATCCACCCTTTCCGGTTTTGGAAATTTCTTCGGCTTTATCCCCATCTAAAGCTCAGTCGAAGTTACGGTTAAATAATTATCGCTTGGTTCAGTTTTCGGACGCTCATGCTTTACCTCAAGTCGGGATGGTTTATACTCAATTTCGTATGGATCGGCCTTGTTGGGTGGAGTTTAAAAAGGCAATTTATCAGTTGGAAGGACGAGATTTTTTTCCTCAAGAGTAATTTGAATATATTTTGCTTCCTGGGTTTTAAAAGCCTCTTTTTTTCCCTTTTTTCTTATTTTTATTTTGAAAATACGGAAAAGAGAGAAAAATTAACGTCATCTTGAGCCCCTTTTCCTTGTCCTTTTTCTCCCCCTCGCCCCCTCTCCCCCTCGTTCCTTTGACCGTGAGGATCCCACCTTTTCGCTTTTTTCACTTAATCAATTCATCTATACCACTGCATTATAAAATTCAAGAATCAAGACCTAGCCCCCAGGTTATTACAATTCACATCCATTGTATTATTTGTTATTTAATTTTTCATTTTTTTTATTGTAGGGGCAGACCGATGTGTCTGCCCTTTTTGGTTCATCCAATTATTTTTTTTGTCGTTTAATTTCATTATTTCTATCCTCATTAGGGCGAACACGCAGGTTCGCCCCTACGATTCACATTCATTGAATTATTTTTTATTTATTTTTTTTGTCGTTTAATTTCATTATTTCTATTCTGAAAACCCATGAATGATTTTTTAAAGGTACTCATATAGAACAACCAACTGGGATCTCATCCTGGGCTTTCACCCTCATCCTGACCTTCTCCCATCAAGGGAGA
>Ga0067045_1031534_pt1 | contig 12055 bp, 10 predicted proteins | sample TerdegcTABiofilm_FD_59184 | JGI IMG/M metagenome (GOLD analysis project Ga0067045, IMG submission 59184) | Combined Assembly of (Gp0054472, Gp0054536) Wastewater bioreactor microbial communities from Singapore -Terephthalate degrading...
GGGCCGTTTTTTTGTGTCGAGGCCCGAAAAGCGGCGGCCGGATCAGCCCAACTTGGCGTTCACGGCCTTGCCGATGGTCCGCCCCATCTCCACGCACTTGGCCAGTTCCCCGTGCTTGGGGACGTAGAGGGCGCGCAGGGGTTCGGCGGGCATCTCCATGCCCATGTCCGCGAGCCATTCGGCCACGGCCTTGGCGGCCTCGCCGCTCCATCCGTAGGACCCGAAGGCCCCGCCGACCTTGTTTTTGGGCTTTAAGCCCTTCATGTAGGTCAGCATGTCCGCCACCCGGGGCAACATGCCGTTGTTGTGCGTCGGCGAGCCCACCACCACGGCCCCCGCCTCCAGGACCTCCTCCATGACGTCGCTGTGATCCACGACGTGCAGGTTCATGATCCTGACCGAAAGCCCCTCGGCCAGAAGGCCGTCGGCGATGGCGTGGGCCATCTTTTCCGTGGAGTGCCACATGGTGTCGTAGACCACCACGGCCTTTTTCGTGGGTTTCTGGGTGGCGAAGGCCACGTAGGAGTCGATGGCGTAGGCCACGTCCGGGCCCCGGAACATCACCCCGTGATCCGGCAGCAGATAGTCGATCTTGATGCCCAGGGACTTGATCTGGTCGATGACTTTCAGGGTGATGGGCGAATAGGGCAGCACGATGTTGGCGTAGTAGCGCACCATCTCCCGGTACAGCACGGAGCGGTCCACCTCGTCGGCGAAGCGTTCGCTGGTGGCCAGGTTCTGCCCGAAGGCGTCGTTGGTGATGAGGATGTTGTCCTCGGGGATGTGGGTGGCCATGCTGTCGGGCCAGTGCAGCATGCGGGTTTCCAAAAAGCTCAGGGTGCGGCGGCCGATTTTCACGGATTCGCCGGTGGCCACCACCTGGATGGGCCAGTCCGCGACGTCGAAGTGGCTCCTGAGCGCCCGTTCGCCCATGGGCGAGCAGAAGATCTTCTCCGGCCTGACCTTGGCCACGATCTCCGGAAGGCCTCCGGAATGGTCCATCTCCACGTGGTTGACCACGATGTAGTCGATATCCCCGGGCTTGACCACATGGGCGATGTTGCACAGGAGCTTGCCGGTGAACTCGGATTTGACCGTGTCGAACAGGGTGGTCTTTTCGTCCTTGACCAGATAGGCGTTGTAGGTGGTGCCCCGCGGGGAGAGGGAATAGCCGTGGAAGTTCCGGCAATCCCAGTCCACGACCCCTACCCAATAGACATCCTTGGTGATTTCAACGGGCTGCATGGCGTTCGTCCTGACAAGACCGCCGGCCAGGGGCCGGCGGTGCGAAAGGGGATATGAAAGGAAAAAAAGGATTATTCCTTGGTGAACTCATCCTTGGCGGCCCCGCAGACCGGACAGACCCAGTCCTCGGGGAGGTCGGCGAAGGCGGTGCCGGGCTTGACGCCGTTGTCCGGATCGCCGTCCTTGGGATCGTAGACATAGCCGCAGATGTTGCACACGTACCTGTCCATGGCCTCTCCTTCACGCGCCCACAGCCGGAATCACGAAAAAAGAACCTCATTTTGGCCCTCAGCGCCGGGTGCGTCCGCAGGGGGGCGCCCCTTGCCTGAGCGGCAAACAGGGTGTTTTTCGTATCGCCGTGGCGGACTCGTGCACGCGAAATCCCGGCGAAAGGTCTCCGGCGGCGGACCGGTTTTTGTTGCGTTCATGGGCGCGGCCGTCCGGGCGGTCGCGCCATGGGAAGTCTATCCGTTAGTTCGCACGTTTTTGTCAAGGCCCGAACCGGGCCGCGGGGCGCGCGGCGACAAAACGTCACAGATCGCCTCTTATTGTTCCCGGAAGCGCTCCACCAGGGCGGCCAGATGCTGGGACAGGTCCCGCACGCCGGCGATGCGCTGGTTGGCTTCCTGGATCTGCCGCGAAATATCCTGCGACAGTTCGTTGATGTGGCTGACGCTCTGGTTGACCTCGTCGCTGGTGGAGGACTGCTGCTCCGAGGCTGCGGCGATGTTGCGCACCATGTCCGCGATGCGGTCGGACTGGTCCACGATCTGCTGGAGCACCGAACCGGATTTCTCGGCCATGTCCGCCGTCAGTTCCACCTTGGCCTTGGTCTCGTCCATGCCCGTGACCACGGTCCGGGTGCTTCCCTGGATGTCCCGGATGGCGTCGGCCACCTCGGTGGTGGCCAGCATGGTCTTTTCGGCGAGTTTGCGGACCTCGTCGGCCACCACGGCGAACCCGCGTCCGGCCTCGCCGGCCCGGGCGGCCTCGATGGCCGCGTTCAAGGCCAGAAGGTTGGTCTGGTCGGCGATGTCCCCGATGACGCCCATGACCCGGCCGATGTTCTCGGCCCGCTGGGAGAGCTCGCCGAGGGAGGCGGCCAGGCTCACGGTGCGTTCGGAGACCTGGCGGGTTTCCCGCACGGTGTTGTCCACCTCGCGGCCGCCCTCGCGGGCGGCCTGGCTGGCCACGTCCGAGGCCTCGGCGGTCTGCCCGGCGTTCTTGGCCACCTCGAGCACGGTGGCGTTCATCTCCTCCATGGCCGTGGCCACCCGCGCGGTCTCGCCGGCGGTGTTGTCCACGCCCCGGGTCAGATCCTCCATACGCCGGGACAGCTCGTCGGAGGCCTCGGACAGGCGCATGGCCACGTCCGTGACCTCCTGGGCCACCTTGAGCAGGTTCTCGCGCTGGCCCCGGATGCGGTCCTTGTCCTTCTCCTCCTGGGTCAGGTCGATGAGCACGCCGATGACCCCCACGGTCTCGCCCGAGGCGTTTTGCAGGGGGGATATCTCGTAGTGCAGGGGGTAGACCTGGCCGTCGTCCCGGGTGAAGCGGGTGAAGCCGCTTTTGCTGGTCCCGGTGGTGATGACCTCGCCGCAGATCCGGCCGCCTTTTTCGCCCTCAAGGCTGTCGGAGACGGGCCGCCCCAGGAGATCCCGGTAGTGCTTGCCCAGGATGTTCTGCAGGGGCGTGTTCACGAACTCGAAGTTCTCGTCCTTGTCGGCCACGAACAGCGGGATGATGATGCCGCTTAAAATGCTCTTGTTGTATTCGAGCTGGTCCTTGATCTTGTCCACCATTTCCGAAAGGTTCCCGGCCAGGTTGCTCAGTTCGTCCTGCCCGGCCACGGAGAAGGACACGTCCAGGGCCCCCTGGCTGATTTCGTGGGACGCGGCGGCGATGGTCCGGATGCGGTTTATGACCGAGCGGCGCATGAAAAAGAGCAGGCAGGCCAGAAGGCCGGCCAGGCTGGCCAGGGAGATGACCGCGCCCTTTACCTGGGTGTTCGTGAGCCGGCCCATCTCCTGGGTGATGTCCTTGACCACGATCATGGAGCCCAGGATGGGCTTGCTCGCGCCGTGGCAGTGATGGCAGGCCGGGGCGTTGGCCACGGAGGCGATCTCCACGAAGGCCTCCTTGCCGGCCACGGGCATGATGCGCCCTTCCGTGGTCGCGGTCTTGAGGCTTTTTTCCACCTCGGCCGTGAACTGCGCGTCGGAAACCACCTGGGAGAGATCCTTGCGCAGGTCGGCGGGGGTCGTGGCGTAGGTGATGTTGCCCTTGTGGTTGGTCATGAACACGCGGATGTCGTCGTAGCGCTTGGCCACCTTGGCGAACTGGCTGGCGGTTTCCGTGTTCTTGCCCAGGGCCATGGGCTCCTCGATGGCCATGCGCAGCAGATCCGAGGTGCGCTCGCAGGCGGCGCGGATCTGGTCCACGGTGCCGTTGTGCTGCCAGTAGGAGTTGGCCAGGAACAGCCCGGTGAAGGCGGCCACGGTCAGGGCCGAGACCAGGACGAGCACCTTGACGCCGATGGAACGAGCCATGATGTCCATGGTGGTCTCCTTAGTGCGCGCCGGCGTAGAGCATGGGCTTGAAGTTGAACGCCGCGACCCGCTCCGCGCTGTGGCAGCCCTCGCAGTCGGCCATGGTCAGCTTGCTCTTGATCAGCGTCGCGTCTCCCCCGGACTCGGCATGGGCCGAACCCGGGCCGTGACAGACCTCGCATCCGGCGTTGGACAGGGCCGGGGTGGCCTCGAAGCTGACGAAGCCTCCCGGTTTGCCGTACCCTGTGGTGTGGCAGCCGAAACAGGTCTTGAGCTCCTCCTCGGTCAGATCCGAGGCCATGATCTGGATGCTTTTGGAGGAATGGGCCTTTTTGGAAAACTTGGAATAGGTGTCAAACTGTTGCTCATGGCAGGAGGCGCAGGCCTCGGAGCCGATGTAGGCCGCCTCCGGCTGGGCCGGGGCAGGCTCCTGGGATTGGGTTTGGGCGGGAGGAACCCAGAAAAAGGCCGCCAAGGCCGAAAGGCCCACGAGCAAGGCGAGACAACGTGCTGTGCACATGTATGGTCCCCTCCATGAGACTTCTTTCACATGATACTCCAGCCTGACGGTTGTGACAACAACGAAGCGTGCCGCGGTGTGATTTTTTTCGATTTTTTGGAACGAAAGGAACCCCATCCCGGTATCAGGGGGGGAAGGCCAAAGGCCGGAACGCGCCGGACGGGCGGGCGCGCCCGGGGCAAAGGAACCGTCCCGGCCGGGACGCGCTACCAGGCCAGGGTGGCCGCGAAGGCCCGGGCCAGGGCCTCCACGTCCTCGTGCACAAGCGTGGTTTCGCCCCGGCGCACGTGCGTCACGGGGTTGGCGGTCACCGCGCCCAGACAGCCGCAGGCCTGCCCGCTGAAAAGGGCCTCGAAGGCCGGCCGGTCTTTGGGGGCCACGCAGACCAGAAGCCGGCCGGCGGACTCGGCGTACAGCAGTTCCAGGTCGGAGAGGCCGCCCTGGCCGGAGTGGACGCCGGCCACGGGAACGGCGGATAGGTCCACGGCGAACCCGAGCCGGCCGCCGATGGCCATCTCGGCCAGGGCCACGGCCAGGCCGCCGTCGGAGAGGTCGTGGCAGGCGGTCACCAGACCCCGGGAAATGGCCGAAAACAGGGTCCGGTAACGGACCTGGGCGGCCAGGGCGTCCACATGGGGCACGTCCGGGGAGGAAAAGCCCAGTTCCGAGGCGATCTCGCCGGCCCCGCATTCCGGGGCCGTGGTCCCCAGCAGGTAGACCAGATCCCCGGGCTTTTTGAGGTCCGAGGTCACGGCCTTGGACGCGTCGGGCATGAACCCCAGGACCGTGAACAGCACCGTGGGGGGGATGGAGATCTTTTGCCCGCCGCCGGTGTAGTCGTTTTTCATGGAGTCCTTGCCGGACACGCAGGGCAGCCGGTAGGCTCGGCAGAAGTGCGACAGGGCCAGATTGGCCCGAACCAGCTGGGCCAGCTTGTAGGCCCCGTCCGGGGTCTTCTCGGACGCAACCGGGTCGCACCAGCAGAAATTGTCCACCCCGGCCAGCCGGTCCGGGTCCGCGCCCACGGCCACGGCGTTGCGCACGGCCTCGTCGATGGCGTTGGCCATCATCCAGTAGGCGTCGAGGTCCGAATACCTGGGGCAGATGCCGTGGGACACGACGAGGCCCTCGGGCCGGGACAGGACCGGGCGCAGGACCCCGGCGTCCGACGGGCCGTCGCGGCGGGCCCCGACCATGGGCTTGACCACGCTGGCCCCTTTGACCTCGTGGTCGTACTGGCGCACCACGTAATCCTTGCTGCAGATGTTCAGGCGTCCGAGCATGCGCCGCAAAAGCGCGCCGTGATCGGGCGCGGCCACGGCCGGGAGCGGATCGCGGGGCACGACGGGCCGGTCCCAGACCGCGCGCAGTTCCATGTCCGGCGCGCCGTGGTGCAGAAACTCCATGTCCAGCCGGGCCACGGGCTTCCCGCCGTGGCGGACGAAAAAGACCCCCGAGTCGGTGAAGGTCCCAAGCTCCGTGGCCAGGACGTCCATCTCCCGGGCCAGGTTCAGAAAGGCCGCCAGACGCTCCTGGGGCACGGCCAGGGTCATGCGCTCCTGGGCCTCGGACAGAAGGATCTCCCAGGGCCGCAGGCCGTCGTACTTGAGCGGGGCCTTCGACAGGTCCAGGTCGCAGCCGCCGCTGTCCTGGGCCATCTCGCCCACGGACGAGGACAGGCCGCCGGCGCCGTTGTCGGTGATGGCGTTATACAGGCCCATATCCCGGGCGCGCATCAGGAAGTCGTACATCTTGCGCTGGGTGATGGGGTCGCCGATCTGCACGGCCGTGGCCGGGGAGCCCTCGTGGAGCTCCTCGGAGGAGAACGTCGCCCCGTGGATGCCGTCCTTGCCGATGCGGCCTCCGGTCATGACGATGGCGTCGCCGGGCCGGGCCTTCTTGAGATGGCTCGGGCGACCGGCCACCATGACCGGCAGAAGGCCCACCGTGCCGCAAAAGACCAGGGGCTTGCCCAGGTAGCGCTCGTCGAAGACGATGGAGCCGTTGACCGTGGGGATGCCGGACTTGTTGCCGCCGTGCTCCACGCCCTCGCGCACGCCCTCGAAGACCCGGCGCGGATGCAGGAGCCTGGGGGGCAGCGCGCCTTCGTGAAAGGGCGAGGCGAAGCAGAACACGTCGGTGTTGCACAGAAGGTTGGCCCCCAGGCCCGTGCCCATGGGGTCGCGGTTGACCCCGACGATGCCCGTGAGCGCGCCGCCGTAGGGGTCCAGGGCCGAGGGGCTGTTGTGGGTCTCCACCTTGACGCACACGTGGTGGGTGTCGGTGAAGCGCACCACCCCGGCGTTGTCCGTGAACACCGACAGGCAGAAGTCCGCGTCCCCGAGCTGGGCCCGGATGTCCTTCGTGCTGCCCTGGATGCAGGTCTTGTACAGGCTTTGTATGGAGGTCCGCAGGCCCTTTTCCCGGTCGTCGTAGTCGATGCGTGCGCTGAAGATCTTGTGCTTGCAGTGCTCGGACCAGGTCTGGGCCAGGACCTCGATCTCGGCGTCCGTGGGCAGGGGGGACAGGCCGGCCTTTTTGCGGGCCCGGGCCACGGCCGGATCGGCGTAGTGGTCGCGGATGGTCCGCATCTCGTCCAGGCTCAGGGCCAGGACGTTGTCCCGGCTGAAGGCCGTAAGGGCCGCGTCGTCCATGGCGAACAGGTCGATCTCGGCCACCTCGTCGCAGGCCCGGCCCGTGACCCGGGCGGCCCGGGGCGCGAAACCCGGTTCGGCCCGCCACTGGGCCGCGCTTTTGACCTCGAAGCGCTGGATGAGCTCGTTGGCCAGAAGATCCCGGCCGATGCGCCGGGCCGTGTCCATGTCCGCGACCCCGTGCAGGCGGTATTGCAGGGCGGTGTACACGGCCGCCCGCGCGGCGCGCTCCGGGGAGAGCCCCAGGACCAGGACGGCGGTCTCCCGGGCCGTGCGGCCCTCGTTGTCCGTGACCCCGGGCCGGAAGGACACCTCCAGGACGAAGTCCGGGGCCGGCTCGGACAGGGGCAGGGGCGACAGGGAGGCCCGGTGCAGCACGGGGTCGTGCAGGGCGTGGGCCTCGATAAGGCCCTGGGCCTCGCTCTCGTCGAGACCCTCCAGGGTGAACACCCGGATCAGATCCACGCCGGCCACGGCCAGTCCGAGTTCGCTGCGGATCTTGCGGGCGGTCTTTTCGCCCATGACGTCGCGGACGCCCGGCCGTGGTCCGACTTCGACGCGAAAAAGCATGGCAGTGGTCCTCGGGGTGGGTTGCGGGTGCTTTCGGGGGGCTTACGCCCCGGGGCCTTTCCCGCGACCGCCCGCCCGGTGCCTGCGAAACGCGGGGGCTCCCGGAGGGGCGCTTCCGGCGGGCGGGGTTATTTTCTCCGATCGAGCATGGGCCCCAGGACCTGGGCCAGAAGGCCCGTTTCCGGCGAGGCCGGGAAGGGTTCGAGGGCCTTTTTGGCCTTGGCCAGATGGGAGGCGGCCGCCTCGCGGGTCTTGTCCGCGTATCCGGCGGAAACGATGATCCGGCGCAGGTTTTCCAGGTCTTCGGGCGAGAGCCGGTCATTGGCGAAATCGTCGGCCACGCGCCGGCGTTCCTCGAAATCGAGGTCGGCCAGATAGAGGATCAGCGGCAGGGTGACCTTGCCCTCCTTGAGGTCCGAGGCCGCGGGCTTGCCGGACACGACCGAGGGCGAGGTGTAGTCCAGGGCGTCGTCCACGAGCTGGAAGGCGATGCCCAGGGCCAGCCCGAAATCCGAGGCGGCCTCCTCCAGGTCGGGGGAGGCCCCGGCCAGCACGGCTCCACACCGGCAGGCGGCCTGGATGAGGAAGGCGGTCTTGCCGGTGATGATCTCGTAATAGGTCTCGATGGTCAGGTTGGTGTCGCGCAGGTGGGCGATTTCCTGGATCTCGCCCGTGGCCGTGCGCAAGAGGGCCTCGGACAGATGCCGGGTCAGGGCCGGGACGCCGTATTCGGCCACCAGCCGGTTGGCCAGGGCCAGCAGGGCGTCGCCCACCAGGATGGTATGGGTGGCCCCGAAAAGCAGATGCGCGGACTGGCGGCCGCGTCTGAGCCTGGCCCCGTCCACGATGTCGTCGTGGAGCAGGGTGGCCGAATGCAGAAGTTCCAGGGAACAGGCCAGGGGAAGGATGTCGTCGCCCCGGTATCCCAGGGCCCGGGCCATCAGGATGGTCAGCATGGGCCGGAAGCGTTTTCCTCCCGCCTCGAGCACGTGGCGCACCGTGGGACGCACGGAGGGGTCGAGCCGGTGTGCCTGGGCCTCCAGAAAATGATCGATGGAGGGCAGTTCCTTTTCGTAGAAGAGCTCAAGCGGGTTCATCGGCTGCGCTGTACCAGGATTCCTCGAGGACTGGCAAGGGGGAGGCCGGGCTTTTCCCCATCCCGGCCAGGGCCGCCAGGGCCTTTCGGCCCGCCTCCCCCATGTCCCGGGAGAGTTCGTTGACATAGGCTCTTATGTGCGCGTCCACCACGCTCCGGTCCTTCTCGACGGCCATGGCCGAAATCAGCGGCAGGACCGCCTCGGGGCGCGCAAGGGCCGTTTCCAGGCTTTGCCGGATGGTCCGGGCCACGGCCCGAAGCGCATCCGGCCCCAGGGCCTCGCGGCCCACGATCAGGCCCAGGGGCAGGGGCAGGCCGCCCGTGGTCCGGTTCCACCACCGGCCCAGGTCCAGTATTTTTTTCAGGCCGTGGCGCTCCGGGGCCAGGGCCGTCTCGTGGATCAGAAGCGCGGCCTGGGCCTGGCCCCGGGCCGCGGCCCCGGCCGCCAGATCGTAGCGCAGGGGCAGAAATTCCGCGTCCGGAGCGGGCATGCCCGGCTGGCCGGCCACCTCCGGATCGGCCAGGGCCGCGCGCAAAAGCAGGGCCGCCGTGGTCAGAAGCCCGGGCACGGCCACGGTGCGCGGCACGCTCGCCGGATCGGCCCCCACGGGCACGGCCAGCTTGGGACCGACATTCAGGCCGAAGGCCCCGCCCGAGGGCAGGATGCGGCAGGACCCGGCCAGGAGGACGCCCACGGCGGCCGAGACCTTGGTCACGTCATAGCGGTCCGCCAGGGCGGCCTCGTTTAAGTTCTCCACGTCCAGGAACACGAAGGAGGCCTGGGGCGCGTCCGGCACCAGCCCGAGCATCCAGGCCCCGAAAATGGCCGTGTCGTTGGGACAGGGGGAAATGGCCACGGTCAGGCGTTTCACGCGGGCTTCTCCAAAAGCGCGTCCAGGGCCGGACCAAGCCCGGCCAGACCCCCCTTCAGGTCCCAATGCGCCGCTTCCCGGCCGCCCACCAGATTGGAGACCACGCGCACCTCCAAAAACGGCACGCCGGCCAGACGGCAGGCGAACGCGGCGGCGAACCCCTCCATGTTTTCCAGAAGCGCGCCGTGGCGGCCAAACAGGTCGTCGGCCCCCCCCGGGGTTCCGGTCACCCCGGCCACGGTCAACGACGCGGCCCGGCCCAGGGCGTCCGGCGGACGCAGGCCCATGGCCCTGGCCGCACCCTCCGGGTCCAGGTCCAGGCTCTCCCGCACGGGGCCGTCCCCGGTCTCGGCCATGGGCAGGCGGATACCCCGGGGGTCGACGCCGCCCTCGCCGCGCAGGCCGTATTCCGGCCAGATCTCCCGGGCGACGACCCAGGCGCTGCCCATGGGGGCCCGGACCAGATCGAAGCTGCCGGCCACGCCGACCTGGATCACGCCGGCCGTGCGCGGCCGCGTTCCGAGCGCCCGGCCAAGCGCGGCCGCGCAGGCCACCGGGCCGATTCCGGTGACCAGGGCCCGCGCCGGACGGCCCCGGACGGAAAAAGGCTCCCCGGGGAAAACATCATGAAATCCGCCCCCGCCGGCCGCCGGGATGCCCGGCAGGGCCGCGCGCAGCTCCATGGACGTGGCGAAGGCCAGAACGAGCGCCATGGCCGGCTACAGCCTCCAGTGCCACAGCCCGGCGTCGCGCAGGGCCGCGCGGTCAAGTGCCCCGCGCACGTCCAGGACGATGCCCTGGCCCTCGTCCCGGAACCAGGACCGCAGCTCCGGCGCATCAAGCGTCTTGAGATAGCTGGCGTGGGGCACGGCCAGAATCAGCGCGTCCAGGTTCCGGAAGGCCTCCAGGGGCTCCAGGGTCAGGCCGTATTCGCGATGGGCCTCCTCGGCGCTGGCCAGGGGGTCGTGCACCAGCACCCGGACCTGGTAGTCGGCCAGCTCGCGCACGATGTCCACCACCTTGGTGTTGCGCAGGTCCGGGACGTTCTCCTTGAACGTCAGGCCTAAAACGCCCACCCGCGCCCCCCGCACCCGGTGGCCGGCCCGGATGAGCCGTTTGACCGCCGTGTCGGCCACGTGCCTGGCCATGGAGTCGTTGATGTCGCGTCCGGCCAGGATGACCTGGGGGGTGTAGCCCAGGCTCTGGGCCTTGAAGGTCAGGTAGTAGGGATCGACCCCGATGCAGTGCCCGCCCACCAGCCCGGGCCGGAACGGCAGGAAGTTCCACTTGGTCCCGGCCGCCTCCAGAACCTCCAGGGTGTCGATGCCCATGCGCTCGAAAATGAGCGAAAGTTCGTTCATCAGCGCGATGTTCAGGTCCCGCTGGGTGTTCTCGATGACCTTGGCCGCCTCGGCCACCCTGATGCTCGAGGCCTCGTGGATCCCGGCCGTGATGATCGCGCCGTAGACCTTGGCCAGAAACGATCGGGTCTTCTCGTCCTGGCCGGCCACCACCTTCACGATGTTCTCCAGGGTGTGCACCTTGTCCCCGGGATTGATGCGCTCGGGTGAATAGCCCACCGTGAAGTCCCGGCCGCAGGCGAGGCCCGAATGCTCCTCCAGAAGCGGCACGCAGACCTCCTCGGTCAGCCCCGGATAAACCGTGGACTCGTAGACCACCACCGTGCCGGCCGAGAGATTTTTGCCCACCGTCGTCGAGGCCCCGATCACCGGCCGCAGGTCGGGGTTGCGGTTGGCGTCGATGGGCGTGGGCACGGCCACGATGACCACCCCGCAGGACCGCAGGTCACCGGGGTCCGTGGTGTATGCGACCTCGGCCGCGGTCAGGGCGTCCGGCTCCACCTCGCCGGTGGAATCGGCCCCCCGGCGCAACTCCTCAACCCTGGCGGCGCTGATGTCGAAGCCGACCACCCGGAAATGCCGGGACAGGGCCACGGCCAAAGGCAGGCCCACATACCCCAGGCCCACCACGGCCACGGCGCTTTTTTTCGAAACCAGATCTTCGTATGCGATCACGTGAAGTCCCTTCTTTTCGCGTTTTCGGGGAGTCCTAGCGGACTTTGTCCGGGCCTTCAAGGCGGCGGTTTACATCCCTCCCCGGCCGCCGCATACTGCGCCCATGAACTTCGATTGGCAAACCTTCGTCACCGCCCTCGGCCTGGCCTTCATCCTCGAAGGACTGCCCTATTTCCTTTTCGCCGAGAAAATGCCCAAGGTCCTGCGCGTCCTGTCCGAACGTCCCGCGCTCGAACTGCGCCGCCTGGGACTGACCGCCATCCTGGCCGGCCTGCTGACAATCTACCTGGTCCGCTCCTGACGGACCGGGGAAAGGGCTTGCGCCCTCTCCCCGGACCCCTCTCCCACCGGGGGGAATCATTCCCCCCGGACCCCCTGACTCCGGTGTGTTTTGCCCCGGCGCGACGCGCCGGGGCAAAACACACCGGGAATCAAGGGCTGCGGAGGAAATCATGCCCGCCGGGGAGAGGCTTCCGCGAAGCGCGTTGAAAGTTTTTGAAGAGGGGTTCGGGG
>Ga0067045_1006364_pt1 | contig 12053 bp, 13 predicted proteins | sample TerdegcTABiofilm_FD_59184 | JGI IMG/M metagenome (GOLD analysis project Ga0067045, IMG submission 59184) | Combined Assembly of (Gp0054472, Gp0054536) Wastewater bioreactor microbial communities from Singapore -Terephthalate degrading...
TGGCCCCGATAGCCACGCCGAGGCTCAGCTCGACGATCGACAGGGTCTTGATGCCGCCTTCCGCCGTCATGATGCCGAAGGCGTCGGGCGCATAGACGGCGCCGACCGCCACCAGACAGGCGGCCAGACCGACCAGGGAGTGGAAGGCGGCGACCAGTTGCGGCATGGCCGTCATCGGCACCCGCCTGGCGATCAGCGCCCCCGCGCCGCCGCCGACCACGACCCCGCCGCCGATCAGGGCCAGCGTCAGCATATCCAGCGCGCCGGAGGTTCCCAGGGTCAGCAGGGTCACGCCGACGGCCAGGCCCATGCCGATCATGCCGAGCGTATTGCCCCGGCGGCTGGTCTCGGGGCTCGACAGGCCCCTGAGGGAGAGGATGAACAGGACCCCCGCGACCAGATAGGCCAGCGCGGCTATGGATGCGTTCATCAGCTCCCCTCCCCCAGGGTTATTTCAGCGTAGTCAGAAAACGTTGATGACAGCCGGCTTGGCCGGGTCGTTGGTGCCGGCGGCGGTGGCCGCGCCGTTCTTGACTAGGGCGACTCCGACGCCGCCTTGACCGCCCGTCTTGGTCACGCGGCAGCTGCCGTTGTCGCTGGGCAGGCGGCCGGCCATGTGGCCCGTGCCGGTGTGGTTGATGCGGTTGAAGTGGATGCCGCGCACGGTCACGGGGGCGAACTGGCATTCCAGCGCCCAGCTGGCGCCCTGGGGCGCGGCGACCGACCAGTGCAGGCCGTTGTAGGGGTTCTGGCCGACTTCTTCCGTCTTCTGGGCCGAGGCGACGCCCGATGCGGCGACGGCGGCGGTCAGGACGGCGGCGAAAATCAGGGAGGTCTTCATCACGATCACTCTTAGCGTTTGGTCAGACTTTGGGTGCGGGTCAGTCGCCACAGGGCGGCGGCGATGAACAGCGGCCCCAATATTAACATGGCCCAGTCGAAGACCGTCATCTCGCGATCCTGAATGACGATCCGCGTCAGCACGGCGGCGAAGACCAGCACCACGCCGCAATCCTGAAACCGCAGCTTGCCGATGGGGTCTTTCACCCGCACCCAGCTCCAGATCCACAGGGCCACGCCCAGGCCGGTGACGGCCCAGGAGACGTAATAGGCAAGCAGAACAGGCGAAAACGTCACGAGGCCTTGGGCCTTTCCTTCTTCTTGTACATGGCGAGCATCCGTCGCGTGACCATGAAGCCGCCGAAGATGTTGACGCTGGCGAGCGTCACTGCGACTACGCCCGCGCCCTTGGCGATCCAGGCGTTCGGCCCGGCGGCCTCGGGGCTGAGCGCCGCCGCGGCGATCAGGCCGCCGACGATGATGACGCTGGAAATGGCGTTGGTCACGGCCATCAGCGGCGTGTGCAGGGCGGGCGTCACGCTCCACACCACATAATAGCCGACGAAGATCGCCAGCACGAATATGGCCAGGCGGAAGACGGTGGGATCGACGTGTTCCATCAGGACTTTGCCTCCAATCGCGCGTCAATGCTGACCAGCAGTCGTAAAACGCCGCCACCCAGCAAACTCATCACAGCCATTTCGATGATGTTGCCCAATGCTCTGCCGGCAACAACGCCGCCCTGGAGCGAGAGGCCCACAAGAACAAGAAGCGCCAAGGCCGGGCCTACGATCATGATCAGGACGGCGAAGGCTGCGAGGCCATCTCTCAGCTTGGTCGAGATCATCCCTTCACGTCCTCATGCACCACGGCCCCGCCGTGCGTCACGACGGCGGCCTTGAGGATTTCGTCGTCCAAATCCAGCGTCACCGCGCCGTCCTTGACCATCAACCCGACGAAGGCGGCCAGGTTGCGCGCATAGAGGGCGCTGGCGTCGGCCGCGATGCGGCCCGGCAGGTTGGTGTAGCCGACGATGGACACGCCGTTCGCGGTCGTCACGACCTCGCCCGCCTTGGCGCCCGCGACATTGCCGCCCGCCTCGACCGCCAGATCGATCAGGACCGAGCCGGGCTTCATCGAGGCCACCTGCTCGGCGCTGACCAGCACCGGCGCCGCGCGGCCGGGGATCAGGGCCGTGGTGATGACGATGTCCTGCTTCTTGATGTGCTCGCCGGTCAGGACGGCCTGCTTGGCCTGATACTCGGGGCTCATGGGCTTGGCGTAGCCGCCGGCCGTCTGGGCGTTCTTGAACTCCTCGTCCTCGACGGCCAGGAACTTGGCGCCGAGGCTCTCGACCTGCTCCTTGGTGGCCGGGCGCACGTCGGTAGCCGTGACCACCGCGCCCAGACGCCGCGCCGTGGCGATGGCCTGAAGACCGGCCACGCCCACGCCCATGACGAAGACCTTGGCCGGGGCGACCGTGCCCGCCGCCGTCATCATCATCGGGAAGCCCTTGCCAAAGGCGTAGGCCGCTTCAATCACCGCGCGATAGCCGGCCAGGTTGGCCTGGGACGACAGCACGTCCATGACCTGGGCGCGGGTGATGCGCGGCACGAATTCCATGGCGAAGGCGGTGGCGTTCGCGCCCTTCAGCGCCTCGACCGTATCCTTCTCGCGATAGGCGTCCAGCATGGCGATGACGATGGCGCCGGGCTTCAGCGCGCTGATCTCCTGCGCCGTCGGGCCGCGCACCTTCAGCACGATGTCGGCGCCGTCCAGCACCGCGCGGGTATCGGGCTTCACCGTGGCCCCGGCCTCGGCGTAGTCGGCGTCGGGAATGGACGAGCCCAGCCCCGTCCCGGCCTCGACCGAAACGGTCGCGCCCAGGGCGATCAGCTTCTTCACCGTCTCCGGCGTTACGGCGCAGCGCGTCTCGCCTTCGCGGCGTTCGCGGGTCACGGCGATGGCGACAGCCAAGCGAATCCCTCCCAAGTCCCCCAGAGCTGGAACGTTAGGACGAAGCCCAAGGGCGCGTCAAAGTCGAAATTGCTGCGAATGCGTAATTATATTGCGCCATACCCGCCACTCATCGCGTCTGTCGGCAAATTCGTTCCGATCTTTACGCTGCGTCGCAAAAGAAAAGCCCGCCAAGCGCGAGGCTCGACGGGCTTTCTCCAAGTCTCATCCGCCGCCGACGCGGCGGAAAAATCAGTGAGCGGGCTTGGAGCGCAGGGCGAAGAAGCCGACCACGAACAGGGCCACGGCGCTGATGGCGCCAGCAAGGAAGCCCGCGCCGACCGCGAACCAGACCGTCAGCAGCAGCAGGATGGCGGCGGTCGCCAGCGAGCCCCACTTGGCCAGGAAGACGAACAGGTGCCAGGTCGAAACCTGTTCCGAGATTTCCATCGAGCCGTGCACGTAGGCGTGTTCGGCGTTGTCTGCGTGCGGGTCGGCCATTCAGGTCTTCCGAAAAAGAGTCGAGATTTCGACGGCTCTTATAGCGGTCGGGGCGCAGCGCTCAAGGCCTCGCCTCAATCAAGCGCGGCCAGAACGTCGCGGGCGAAGGCGGCGACATCGAAACCCTTGCCCGCAGGGTCCTCGCCGCGCCGCACGATGACCACGTTGCGGCTAGGCACGATCACCACATACTGACCGCGATTGCCGAAGGCTGCGAAGGCGTCGGCGGGCACGCCTTCGGACCGGTTCATCACCCAGAAGGTCGCGCCGTATCCGAAAGCCCCGGTCGGCGGCTGCGGTCCCGAGGGCGTCGAGACAAAGGCGCGCCAGGTCTCGGGCAGGATACGCCGCCCCTCCCACGCCCCGTCCTGAACATAGAGCTGGCCGAAGCGCGCCAGATCGCGCGCCGTGGTCCAGACCTGGCTCGACAGGATGTAGTTCCCGCGCCAGTCGGTCTCGGCGAAGGTGTGCGTCATGCCCAGACGGTCGAACAGTTCGGCGGGCGGATGCGCCGCGAACGTCGGGGCGATGGCCAGGGTCGCCAGCAGGGTGTCGTTGTTGGCGTAGCGGTAGGTCGTGCCGACCGGCGCCAGCAGGGGCCAGCCCGGCGCCTGCTCGTCCGCCGCCGTGCCGCCGAAATAGAGGGCGTCGGTGCGATTGCCCGCCGTGTCGCTGGTCAGGCCCGACGACATCCGCATCAGGGCCTCCAGCGTGATGGCGCCGCGCGGGTCGCCCTGCCCGCGCCAGTTAGGGATAGCGGCCGGGGCCATCACATCGACCTCGCCGCGCTGGACCGCCGCCCCGATCAGGGTGCCCGCCAGGCTCTTGGCCACCGACCAGGTGCGTTGCGGGACATTGGGGCCGAAGTCGGCGGCGTATTTCTCGGCCACGATGCGGCCGTTCTGCAGCACGACCACGCCGGTGGTATTGGTTCCGGCGCCGAAACCATCGGCGAAGGCGCGATCGACCGCCCCGGTCAGGGCCGCCGCATCGCCGCGCGGCGCCGCGCTCGGCAGTTCGGGCGCCGAGGTCCGGCGGGCCACAGGCGCGCGCTTCGGCGCCTGTCCTGCGGCCTGTCCCATGGGCTCGATCACGCAGCCCCGGCCCGGCGTAAAGGTGGCGATGCGGGGCGGCGCCGCCTCGTCCCAGGCGACCGAGACGACATCGTCCGCCATCTCGACCCGCATGGCGCCGATCAGGGGCTGAAGCTCGGAATAGATGCCGACCAATTCATTGGCCTCGACGCTGGCCGGGGTGCGGTCCGCGCCCGCCGCCCGCGCCGTGTGGACCGCGCTGCAAACTGTCAGCGCCTTGTAACCCGCCGCCAGGGCGCGCTGGGTCGGGGTCGAACTCGGGGGCGAACTCGGGGGCGAACTGGGGGGCGTCTGTGCGACGGCGACGCTCGGCAGGGCCAGGGCGGCCGCGACAGCGGCGAAACGGGACAGGGTCATCATGCCGCAAGCTTCGCAGCCTGACGCGGCCTGTCAACGCGTTGACGCCGACCGATCAGGGTTCATGATGCAGGTGCGAACGTCCCGCCGGATCAAGGAGCCTTCATGCCCGCCCCGACCGTTCTCGTCGCCACAGACCTGACCGCCCGCAGCGACCGTCCGCTGGATCGCGCCGCCCGGCTGGCGGACCAGATCGGCGGCGCCGTCATCGTCGCCCATGTCGTCGAAGGCCCCGGCTTCGACCGCGAACAGGACGAGGCGATCCTGCGCGCCGTCCGCGCCTCCCTGCCGCCCGCATTGACCGAGGCCGCCGTCGTGTTCGATCACGGCGCCGCGCCCAAGGTCCTGGCCGAAATGGCCGCGAACGAGAAGGCGGCGGTCATCGTCACCGGCACGGGCCGCTACAACGGCCTGAGCGACTTCTTCCTGGGCACGGCGGTGGACCATCTGGTGCGCCATGCCGACCAGCCGGTTCTGGTGGTCAAACGCCGCGCGAGCGGCCCCTATCGCTCCATCCTGCTGGCCACCGACTATTCCGACGGCGCCCTTCAAGCTTTCCAGACCGCGCTGCGGCTCTTCCCCGACGCCGACTTCGAGGTCGTCAACGCCTACAGCGTGCCGTTCGAGACACGCGCCCCCTCGGCCGAGATCACCGAGGCGGCCCGCGATGAGGCCGAGGCCGACATGGCCGCCTTCGTCGCTCGCGCCGCCCCGCCTCGACCCAACGCCGTGCGCACCCTTGTGCTCAAGGGCGACGCCGAGACGGTGATCGCGCAGCGCGTGATCAAGGATGCGCCCGATCTGGTCGTTATCGGCTCGCACGGCCGCAGCGGCTGGGTGCAGGCGACGCTGGGCAGCGAGGCGTCAAACCTGCTGAAGCGCCTGCCGTCCGACGTGCTGGTGGTGCGTCAGACCAGGGCCTAGCCGACTAGCCCAAGGCCTCGAACTGATCGACCAGACGCTCCAGCCGCCTGGTCCCGATGGTCCAGAAGGCCGGGTCGCGCGGGTTCAGACCGAAGGGCTTCAGCGCCTCGACATAGGTGTGCGCCCCGCCGCCCGACAGAAGCTCGCGATAGAGGGGCGTGAAGGCCGCCGGGTCCTTGGCCCGCGTCTCCATCAGGGCCGCGACCAGCAGGTCGCCGAAGGCGTAGGCGTAAACATAGAAGGGCGAATGGACGAAGTGGCTGACGTAGGCCCACCAGTTCTCATAGCCGGGGTTCAGCGTCACCGCCGGGCCGAGGCTGGCGCCCAGCTCCTCCATCCAGATCTCGCCGAGGCGTTCGACCGAGACCTCGCCCGCCGCGCGTTCGTCGTGGAAACGGGTCTCGAAGCGGTGGAAGGCGATCTGGCGCACCACCGTGTTCAACCCGTCCTCGATGCGGCCGGCCAGGAGCGCGCGCTGATCCTCCGGCGTCGCCTCGGCCAGCAGGCGGTCGAAGGTCAGACCTTCAGCGAAGATGGAGGCGGTTTCGGCCAGAGTCAGCGGCGTGTCGGCCAGTAGGCTGCCTTGCGCCGCCGCCAGAGTCTGGTGGACGCCGTGGCCCAGTTCGTGGGCCAGGGTCAGCAGATCGCGCCGCTCGCCCATCCAGTTCAGGAAGACGTAGGGGTGGCGGTCCGCCGTCACCGGGTGGGCATAGGCGCCGGACTGCTTGCCCGGCCGCGCCCTGGCGTCGATCCACGGCTTGTCGAAGAACCAGCCGGCGCGCTCGGCGAAGTCGCCGCCCAGATCAGCAAAGCTGGCCAGCACCACCTCGCGCGCCTGCGCCCAGTCATAGGTGCGCGGCGGGGTCGCCTCGATCGGGGCATTGCGGTCCCAGTGATCCAGCGCCGCCTTGCCCATGGCCTTGGCTTTCAGCGCATAATAGCGGTGCGAGATGCGCGGATAGGCCTCGGCCACGGCCTCGGCCATGGCGTCGACGCTCTCGCCGTCGACCTCATTACCCAGATGGCGGCTGTCGGCGGGGCGCTTGAAGCCGCGCCATTTGTCCTCCAGCGCCTTGTCGGCGGCGACGGTGTTCATGACCATGGCCATGGTCTGGGCCCTGTCGGCGAAGGCTTGCGACAGGCCCTCGGCCGCCCCTTTGCGCTTGGCGGCATCGGCGTCGCTGAGGCGGTTCAGGGCTTCTGACAGGGTCAGGTTCTCGCCGTCCGCCTCGGCCCGCAGCGCCGCCAGGGTCTCATCGAACAGACGCGGCCACTGGGCCTGAATGGGGCCGCGCTCGGCGATGAAGGTCTCAAGCTCGGTGGACAGCTCGTGCGGCTTCATCGCCCGCACCCGGCGCAGCCAAGGTGACCAGCGCGCGGCGGCCGGATGGGCGGTCAAGGCCGCGGCGATCTCGGCCTCGTCCAGTTGGTTGATTTCCAGCGTCAGCCAGACGGTCGGCGTGGCGATGACCGTCATCTTCTCGCGGATATTGGCCTCGAAGCCCTGCGCGCCCGCATCGTCGCGCGCCGTCGACGCCGCGAGGAAGGCGTAGGCCCCCAGACCGCCCATGACGTCCGCCGCCTGTTCATACAGATCAATGGCCTGGTCCAACGCCGCCCCCAGCGCCGCCGCGTCGGCGCGCTGGGCGATCAGTCGCCCCTGGAAGGCGTTCATCTGGTCCACCAGGGCCTTGGTTCGCTCAAGGTCGGCGGCGATGCGCGCATCCTCGCGCGAGGCGTAGAGGTCGGACAGGTCCCACAGCGGGGCGTCGGCGAAGTCGATCGTCTTGGTGGGCGCGTTCATGCCCTTGGTTGTGGGGGCGCGGGCGGTCGGACGCAAGCATCTCCCCTTCCTTCTCCTGCCATCCCGGTCCACCCTGCCGGTGAAGCTGAAGGGGCCACGCCATGACCGACCCGTTTCACGACCAGACCGGCCGCGCCTCGCTGAACGGCGCACGAGGATTGGCTGCAGCCCGCCTCGGCATTGGCCTGGTCCAGGGCCTGCTGCTCTATGGGCTGTGGCGCAGCGCCATGCCGTCCGCCGCCATGACCTGGCCCGCGACCAACCCGCCGCTTTTCGCCGCACTGGTCCTGGCCTGCGCCTTCACCCCCGTCATGCTGCTGGCCGGCGTCGGCCGGCTGTCGCTCAAGACGCTGGCGCTCTGGGGCGTGGTCGCCGCCGCCGTCCTGGCCCTGCTGGGCTGGCACGACGCCGCGCAACAGGCGCAGGACTATTTCCGTCCGCCCTACCTGCGCTTCCCGGTCATCGCCTTCGCCGCCGCCGCCCTGTTCATCGCCCATCACCTGATCGTTCCGGCGGTGGCCGCCCGACGCTGGATCGCCGACTTCGACGACTATTTCGACACGGCGTGGAAGGCAGGGGTGCAACTGGTCCTGTCGCTGGGCTTCACCGGGGCCTTCTGGCTGCTGCTCTTCCTCGGCGCGGCCCTGTTCCGCATCATCGGCCTCAGCTTCCTGTCGGACCTGATCGGCGAGGAATGGTTCGCCATTCCCGTCACCTGCCTGGTCTTCGCCACAGCGGTGCAGCTGACCGACGTGCGGGCCGGCCTGATCCGGGGCGTGCGGACCGTGGCCCTGATGCTGCTGTCCTGGCTGCTGCTGGTCATCACGGTTCTGGTGGCGGGCTTCCTGCTGGCCCTGCCCTTCACCGGACTGGACGGCCTGTGGAAGACGGGCAGCGCCACGGCCCTGGTGCTGTCGGCCGCAGCCGCCCTGATCATCCTGATCAATACCGCCTATCAGGATGGCCGCGAGGACAACCTGCCGCCCGTGACCTTGCGCATCGCCGTGCGGGTCGCCGCCGTCCTGGTGACTCCGCTGATCCTGATCGCCATCTGGGGGCTGAGCCTGCGCATCGGCCAGCACGGCCTGACGCCGGACCGGATCATCGCCTGCGCCTGCGCCCTGGTCGGGGTGGTCTATGCGGCGGGATACGGCTGGGCGGCGCTATCGCCCTTCTGGCGTAGAACCAGTTGGATGAAGCCGCTGGAGCGCACCAATGTCGCCGCCGCCGTCCTGACCGTCGCCGTCATCCTGGCCCTGTTCAGCCCCCTGCTGGACCCCGCCCGCCTGTCGGTCGGGGATCAGGTCGCCCGGCTGAAGCGCGGCGCCGTCAGCGCGGCCCAGTTCGACTACGCCTTCCTGCGTTTCGATGCGGGCAAGGTCGGGCGCGTCGCCCTGGCCGATCTGGCCCAGTCATCAGACGCCGAGGTCGCCCGCCGGGCCAAGACCGCCCAAGCGACCGACAGTCGCTACGACCTGAAGCAAAATGACGAGTCCGTTCCGTCCCGCACGCCGCGCATCGCAGCCTGGCCGAAGGACGCCGCCTTGCCCGCCGGATTCGTGACGCCGATCCGACCCGGCGATCCCCGCTACGGCTGCCAGGATGCTGCCGACTGCGTGGCGACCGCCCGCGATCTGAACGGCGATGGACGCGAGGAGATTTTAATGGCGACGCGGTTCAATATCGTCCTGTTCGCTGCTGACAGTGACGGACGCTGGACCAATCAGGGCGACTATCATGTCGGTCGCTGCCCAGGTCCGCCGGTCGAAGATTACCGTGCACTCCTTCAAGCGCATGAAGCCGTGCCTACCGCGTCGTCTTGGCCTGACCTGAAGTGGGGCTCTGAGACAGGACGGCTAGAGCCTAAGCCAGACTGCCTGCCGCCGATTTCGCGTTAACCCCTGACTCAGTTCTCCGAAACCCGATCTTCACCCCCTGTCTGATAAGGCTTGTCTCGAAACGAGCCGATCCCGCACAATGAGGACGGCCGTTACGGTGATGTTTTAGGGTGTGTTTCACATGGCCAAGACCGTTCTGGTCGTCGACGATGATCCCACGCAGCGCCGCCTGATTCAGGCGGTGCTCGACCGCGAAGGCTATGCCGTCGTCCACGCCGAGAGCGGGGGCGAGGCCATCGACCGCCTGACCAAGGGCGGCGGCGCCGACGTGGTCCTGCTCGATCTCGTCATGCCCGGCCTGTCGGGTCTGGAGACCCTGGCGGAAATCCGCACGGCGGGCGTGGCCACGCCGGTCATCGTCCTGACCGCCAACGGCGGCATCGAAACCGTGGTCAAGGCCATGCAGGCCGGGGCCCAGGATTTCTTCGTCAAGCCGGTCGGGCCCGAGCGTCTGCTGATCGGCGTGCGCAACGCCCTGCAGCTGACGCAGCTGTCGGCCGAGATCGGCCGCCTGAAGAAACACGTCTCGGGCCGCACCTCGTTCGACGACATCGTCGGCGACAGCCCGCCGATGCGCATGGTCAAGGCCCTGGGCGTTCGCGCCGCCAAGTCCGGCATCCCGGTGCTGATCACCGGCGAAAGCGGCGTCGGCAAGGAAGTCATCGCCCGCGCCCTGCACGGCGCCTCGGACCGGGCGGGCAAGCCCTTCATCGCCGTCAACTGCGGCGCCCTGCCGGCCAATCTGGTCGAGTCCATCCTGTTCGGCCACGAGAAGGGCGCCTTCACCGGCGCCCACGAGAAGCATGCCGGCAAGTTCGTCGAGGCCAACGGCGGCACCCTGTTCCTGGATGAGATCGGCGAGTTGCCGCTGGACATGCAGGTCAAGCTGCTGCGCGCCCTGCAGGAAGGCGAAATCGACCCGGTCGGCGCCAAGCGCGCGGTCAAGGTCGATGTCCGCATCGTCTCGGCCACCAATCGCGACCCGGCCCAGCAGGTCAAGGAAGGCGCCTTCCGCGAGGACCTCTTCTACCGCCTGAACGTCTTCCCGATCGAGGCCCCGGCCCTGCGGGATCGACGCGAGGACATCCCTGCCCTGGTCGAACATTTCATCGCCCGCTTCAATGTCGAAGAAGGCAAGCGCGTCACCGGCTGCGCCGTCGAGACCATGGCCCTGCTGCAAGCCTTCGACTGGCCCGGCAATGTGCGTCAGCTGGAAAACTCCATCTATCGCGCCCTGGTCCTGGCCGATTCGCCTCTGTTGCAGCCGCATGACTTCCCGGCCATCTCGGGCGTGGCCATGCCGCTGACCTCGGGGACAGCCATCTCGCACGACCGCGCCGAAACATCCGGCAGCGACGGTGGCGGCGAGGCCCAGCCCGACAGCCCGGTGCGCATCATCGACGCCCGCGGCCACCTGCGCACGCTGGAAGAGATCGAACGCGACCTGATCCAGCACGCCATCGAGGTCTATTCCGGCCACATGAGCGAGATCGCGCGGCGCCTCGGCATCGGCCGCTCGACCCTGTATCGCAAGGTCCGCGAACAGGGACTGGAAGAACAGCTGAAGGAAGCGGGCTGAGGCGACCTCAGCCCGGCTCCGGTCCGTAGCGGTTCGTCCCCGTCGTGCCTTTCAGGCACAAAAGGACCGCCAGGCCGATCAGGCTGAGATTGTAGAGCACGCCGAGGCCGAACATCAGGAAAAAGCCCGCCAACGAAGGGTCTGCTTCCTGCATCATCCCCTCCACGACGGACGGGAATAGCGCCGAGACACCCGCAAGCAGAACCAGCGGCGGCAGGCCCCACCACCCCGCCCGGCCCGTGTCATGCAGTCGCCGCGTCACTGCCGCAGCCAACAGGACTCCAGCAGCGATGACCGCGACCCTGACCGCCCAGAAGAAGGGTGTGAAATCGGGCATCAGGGCGGCGTCGGGATCGTGAATCTGCACCGAATAATAGCCCGGCCCCGCCACCACAGTCGTCTGGTCGGGATTCTCGGCGGCGTAACGAGCCGCCTCGCCGAACATGGTCGCCATCGTCGGGATCATGGCCAGCATCAGCCCGACATAGACCAGCACCGCCACCACCAGAGCATAGGGCCAGAATCGCCCCCGTCGGTCCCGTCCGCTGAAATCGGCCAAGCGCCTGAATCCGGTCCAGATCACCGACATAACGCCACTCCCGCAAAGCCCCATCAAAGGACAAGGTTACGTCAGACGCCGCGACGGGTCATCTGCGAAGCCGTGCTAGACTGTCGGCATGAGCGACCACAGCGACGATCAGCCCCCCGCCCCGACGAACGCGGCCCCCACCGAGACTCCGATCCAGCGCGCCCTGCGCGAAAAGCAGGAAGCCATCGCCGCCCGCCCCAAGCCCCCGCGCGGCGGCCGCTTCCAGCGCGAACAGGCCGCCCGCGTCAGGAGCGGGGCCGTGAGGCCGTGGAGCAGCAAGTAGGCAATCCCCCCTTAGGTAAGCCAAGCTTCCTCCACTCCCCCCTGAGTTAGGCGCTCACTCCTCCGACTTCGCCTTCCTCATCCACGGCCGGGTTTCTTCGCCCTTGGCCTTGGCGGTGATTTCCTTGAGCTTGCGGCCCTGCATGGCCGAGAGGGCCTGACCGGGGGCGCCCTTTTCGGGGTCGGCGAAGGCGCGGCCGTGGGTTTCGATCCGCTCGCCCACCGAATC
>Ga0067045_1031532_pt1 | contig 12052 bp, 13 predicted proteins | sample TerdegcTABiofilm_FD_59184 | JGI IMG/M metagenome (GOLD analysis project Ga0067045, IMG submission 59184) | Combined Assembly of (Gp0054472, Gp0054536) Wastewater bioreactor microbial communities from Singapore -Terephthalate degrading...
AAAGTATATTATTTAACCAGCCAGCAATGGCTTCGTGATAAAATATCTGGATTTAAAAACTCCTAAAAAAAGTATAAGGAGAGTATACCGTGAGCAAAGTAATAGATTTTTTGAAAAATGAATGGAATAGTTACCCCAGGAATATACAGATTTCTCTGTATGTGCTCTTTGCACTGGTAGCACTTTTTGTAATTTTTGCTATTCAGATTCTTTTCTGGGGCTTAGGTTACACCGATATGAATAACCGATTTGCAATGGGGATATGGATAATCGGTGACTTGGGATTTGTTGCCTTGGGCGGTGGAGCATTTTTTACAGGTTTCATGCTATATATATTCAGGGTTGATAAGCTTCAGCCTTTAATAAATTCTACTGTCCTTATAGGTTTTATGTGCTACCTCTTTACATTTATTTTGCTTGTATTTGACATTGGACAACCTCTTAGGGCCTGGTTTGGATATGCATATCCCAATTGGGGACCACATACCATGCCCCAATCAATGCTTACTGAAGTAGTCTGGTGTTTGACATTTTACTTTATTGTCCTGTGCATTGAGTTGTTCCCTATCATACTGAGCAATAAATATCTTGATAGATATCCCGCAATACATTATCTGGCACATTATTTACACAAGTTAATGTGGATATTTGCAGCAATTGGAACATTCCTTTCATTTTTCCATCAGGGTTCACTTGGTGGCGGAATGTGGGGTGTATTGTATGCCAAGCCATACTGGTTCAGACATCATTATTTCTATCTGGCGATAGTAGCTGCTATAGCTGGTGGTCCTTGCCTTATGATGTTGGCTCCAAAAATTGCAAGCTGGGTAATGAAAAAGGAACTTGTCTCTAAAGATGCCTATATGACACTGGCACAGATAGCAGGAGTGACCTTTATTGCATACTTTTTGTTCAGAATATATGATCTATATACACTTGCAAAACACTTTGCACCACTTTTTGACCGCAATCTTGTTGATATGATGGGTGGTTATTACGGCTGGTGGGTAGTTGGATTGGAGCTCCTGGCTTCGCTGGCTGCGATTGTGATTCTTAACGTAAAAAAATTCCGTGAAAATGAACAGTACTTTGTTGCAGGTTTAATTAGTGGCGTACTGGCAATTGTAATGCTCAAAGTTGATGTGTTACTCCATGGATTCTCAATCCCCAACTTCCCATGGCAGGATTTCTTTGGATATAATCCAACCATTCAGGAATGGTTTATATTCTTAGGTTCCATTGCCTGTATGATTCTTATTTATATGTGGTTTGTAAAATATATTCCTTTATTTCCTGAAAAACATGCCGAAGAAGCTCACTAAGATTTAGTAAATATAAATTAAAAACCCCGCATACTGCGGGGTTTTTAATTTATATAATATTTTGCAATTTAAAAGCCTTAACTGTATTTTTTAAAAGCATTGCTATTGTCATTGGCCCCACTCCACCTGGAACCGGCGTTATTGCATATGCTACTTCATAAACTTCATCAAACTTCACATCGCCTACCAATTTTGTTTTTCCCGGGTTTTCAGGGTCATCTATTCTGTTTATACCAACATCAATAACAACCGCACCATTTTTAACCATATCTCTTGTTACCATATTAGCCCTACCAACAGCAACAACTAGGATATCTGCCTGTTTAGTGTAATATGCTATATCTTTTGTTGCGGTATGGCACACTGTCACAATACAATTTGCTCTATTATTTTTCTGAATCATTAAATTAGCTAACGGTTTTCCTACTATATTACTGCGACCAACAATAACAACATGTTTGCCTTTAATATCAGGCATTGTCCGAACAATCAGCTCCTGGCATCCCCAGGGTGTACATGGAATAAAGCAATCATCCTGGCCAATAACCAGTTTTCCTATATTTACCGGATGAAACCCATCAACATCCTTAACAGGATCAATTGCACTGATTATTTCATCTTCATTTATATGTGATGGCAGTGGTAACTGGACAAGAATACCATTAATATTACTATCAGTATTTAGCTGGTTAATTAAAGTAAGCAACTCCTGCTGGGATGTATGTTCATCCAGAAGTATCTGCATAGAATTAATTCCTACTTCTTCAGAAGTTTTTTTCTTCATTTTTACATATACTTCAGATGCAGGGTCATTACCCACCAGTATGACAGCTAACGCTGGCTTTTTGCCGTATTGTTGCTGCAAATGAATAACTTCTTTTTTTAACTCTTCTCTAATTTCACTGGCTATAGCCTTTCCATCAATGATTATTGCCATTGTTACCTCATGTAGTATTATAAATTATACATCTATAACTATAAACGACTCCCACTCATCACTGTTTATTTTTTCACATTTTACCTTATGCATTGTTACAGCTTTAGGATCAACATTAATATCATAACCATTTGTTATATAATCACCATTACAATCAACTTGACACGTAATGACATCTTCGCCATATACTATGTGTATATGTTCAGGATATAACAGCAACCCTTTGGTATCTTTAATGAATATTAATTCGTTTAAAAAATTAACAAGCAAAAGGTCAAGGTAGTTATGCTGTAGCAAAATATGGTATTTTACTACTTTACCCAATTTTGAAGGATCTTCAAGGCATACATGCAATAAAGCTTCAGCATTTAATGCAAAGATCCTTTCAACAGTTTTAGCCCTGCAGTGAATTGCAATATCTGCCAAGGTAATATCTTCAACAAATTCAAAGTACTCTTTACTATCTCCACTCATCCTTTTATTGAACCTATTGGAATCATACGGGCAACAGGAATACTCAACCCTGCCTGGGCAATCACATTAATAACATCATCTATATCCTTATATGCTGCGCCTGCCTCCTCAGCTAAGCCGCTAAACGACCTGGTTCTCACTGTAATTCCGTTTCGTTCCATCTGATTGGCTAAATCTCTGCCTTTAAAACGCTTCTTGGCTTGCTGTCGTGACATTACCCTTCCACTTCCATGAACAGTACTGTAAAAAGATTCTTTTGCCAGGGGTCCACCAACAAGAAGATATGAAGCAGATTGCATGCTCCCACCAACCAGTACTGGCTGCCCTATCTCCCTGTATGGTTCCGGTATACCCTGCATGCCTCTGGTGAAAGCCCGTGTAGCACCTTTCCTGTGTACCAGTAAATTTTTATTCTTGCCATCAATATCATACTGTTCAATTTTTGCCGTATTATGGCATACGTCATATAGTAACTTTATTCCCAATTCTTCAGGCGATTTCTTAAAAACCTGGCAAAGCACATCACGAACAATATGAAATATTAATTGGCGATTAAGAAATGCAATATTAATTGCACAATTCATTGCATGAAAGTAAGCCTGCCCTTCTTTTGAATGGAATGGTGCACAAGCAAGCTCTCGGTCAGGTATGTCAATATGATATTTTTGTTTCATGACTGATATAAACTGATCCAAATAATCAGTTGCTATCTGATGACCAAAACCACGACTACCGCAATGTATCATGCATGCAATTTGATTATTGCCAGTAATGCCAAATGCTTCTGCAATATCTCTGTTCAGAATATCATCTTTACGTATAATTTGAAACTCTAAATAATGATTACCTGACCCTAATGAACCAACCTGTTCTTTGCCACGTTCCCGTGCTTTCTGTGAAACAGCTTCAGGTTTTGCATTTGGAATACATCCATTTTCTTCACAAAACGTTAAATCCTCTTTTATCCCATAGCCGTGTTCAATAGCCCACTGGCAACCCTTAACCATTGCTTCCTCAAATTGTTTGTCATGTAACGAGACAATGCCTTTGCCGCCAACTCCACTTGGTATTCGTGAAAAAAGCATATCCATTATTTGGTTAAGTTTTGGCGATAGTTCCTGAAAATGTAAACTGGTAATAAATAACCGTACACCGCAATTAATATCAAACCCTATTCCACCCGGTGAGATAACACCATCCTCTATATCTATTGCTGCAACCCCTCCTATTGGGAATCCATAACCTGAATGCCCATCAGGCATGCACAGTGCATAACTCTGAATCCCGGGAAGCATAGCAACATTTGTAAGCTGTTCAAATACAGCGCTGTCCATACTACTAAGCAATTCTTCAGAAGCATAGATACGTGCGGGTACACGCATCCCCTTTTTATAATCCCTGGGTATTTCATATAAGCAATTTCCAATTTTTTTTGCTATGCCATTTACCATAGTTCCTATTTTTATTATAACATAGTATTACTCTTTTGCTACTGGTTCCTTCTGGTTTTGTTTTTGCTTTTGTACGGGTATTGGGCTTTTAATCATTTCACATTTACCTTCAAATACTACACCATCAGCTATTATAAGCTTTGATGTTCGAATATTCCCAAATAGCTTGCCATCGCTTTGTATTTCAATTCTGTCTTTAGCTTCAATGTTTCCGTATACCGTACCTTTTATAATAACTGTATTAGCTTTTATATTAGCTTTAACAGTAGCTTTTTCACCAATAACCAAAAAATCTCCTGAAGCAATTTCACCTTCAAAGTATCCATTAATTTGTAATGATTTCTCAAATGTTAGATCACCGTAAAACTCTGTATCTTTTCCAAATACAGTTGCTATCATTCCAATTTCATATACCGGATTTTTATTAACCTGAATAACTTTTTTAGCCATTGTACATACCTTCTTCAGTTAAAATAAACATTTATAATGAAAAATTCAAATTATTACAAAAGCAAGTTTGATTTTTGAGTTTAATTATACAAGCTAAATTTATAAAATATACTTTATTTTGTTGTCATTGTGAAAACACCATCCCAATCATCCGGGGGCGGAGTGAGTTTATATTGTTTGCACCTATCTAAATATAATTTTGATGGCCCGTCATTGGGATCAACTTTTAAAGCTTTTTCAAAAAAATCTATAGCTTCATCCCATTTACGCTTTTTATATGCATCTAATCCTGCATTGTATAACCGTAAAACCTCTTCTTTTTCTTTTGTTATCATAATTTAGCCTCGCTGATAATATTTTCAGTATGCCTCCAATCTACAAATAATACAATAATTAATATCTCCTGTCAATAAAGAATAATGCCAGCTCAGTCATAACATTCTTAAATTGGCTATCAGGAAATACTGATAGAAGTTTTACTGCTCTTTGAACATACTCAGCTGCAATATTTATACAATATTCAACTACATTATATTCCGTAGCTTTTTTAAGGACATAATTCCAGTTTTCATTATCCGGATGTTTTGCATACTTTATTAACAATTCTTTTTCTTTTTTCCCTACTATCTGCAATAGCCGTAACAATGGTAAAGTAATCTTGCCATTAATAAAGTCATTGCCTGCATCTTTGCCAGTAATCTCCACATTATTCAAATAATCCATTGCGTCATCAGTAATCTGAAATGCATACCCAAGTTGCAAACCACAATTATACAATATATCTGACTGCTCATTATCCATTTTTGCAACACATGCACCAAGCTTTGCACAGGCAGCCATAAAACGGGCTGTCTTCATTTCAATAATACGGTAATAATGATCTTCAGTTATTTTATCAATATTTGAATATTGTATTTGATACAGCTCGCCTTTCACCATTTCAATGGTTGCATCTACCATAATAGGAAAAAGGTCAGTACGGTTATTTCCTACAGCAATTTCTAGAGCTTTTGTATACATATAGTCACCAGCCAGCACAGCAACTTTTGGCCCATATAGCCTGGCAACTGTAGGCAAACCCCTTCGCAAATCAGCGTTATCAATAATATCATCATGTACTAAAGAAGCAGCATGAATTATTTCAGCAGCACAGGCAATATCAATAATGTCATCCGGGATAGAATTATTCAATCCACTTGATAAGATAATCATGGAAGCACGAATTTTTTTTCCGCTTTTTTTAAACGTATGCATACTGCTTTCGTCTAAAAGATTAATGCCTGTATATAATTTATTCTTTATAGCTTCATCTACAGCTTTAAGATACTGTTCTATAGGCCTAAGTATTGACTGCAAATCTTTTTTAGGGGTCATTTTTCAATATTCCTTAATCAATCAAATGCGCTAAGACATTCACGTTGTGATTCAAAAATTTCAAATACTTTATCAAGCATAGTAGTCTGGAAAAGCTTAAGCAGGTTTTCATTTGTTATGACTAACTTTATATCACCTTCGTTTTTTATCTTTCTTTTGAATGCAACAATTACGCCAAGTGCAGAACTACATATATGCTTAACATCGGTCATATCCATACAAATATTGTTATAACCATCATCAATTAATTTTTGTAATGCATTTTCCAGGTCCTCTGACATTTCCTGATCTATTCTTCCATCCAAGGTAATGATAGCCAAATTATCATCTTTTTTAATTTTCATATTCTACCTCTTGTATCAAATATTACTTTGTTATTATACATAATTATAATTCATATTATAATTCATATTGAATATAATTACAATAATTATTTTTTAACGGCAACTGTTATACTTTCAAATATTTTAAAGCTAACACCAGGCTACCTTGAGACTATATTCACCGTTTTATATAAATCAAAAAACTTTATAGAATCATTTCTTTCAACATTGCATAAGCAACGATACAAGCATATACATGTTGTACTCCATTTATTTTTAACAGGCGTGCACATTCATTGATAGTTGCCCCAGTGGTATACACATCATCAACAATCAGAACCGATTTATCAATAATATCACTACTATCCTGAATAATTTCATATTTCTGATATGTATTAATAAATCGTTCATTACCACTTAACTTTTTTTGAGCTACTTTCTCATTTTTTATATACAATAAATTCAACACATCTTTATTGTACATTTTACCTATATAGCGCGCCATAACTTCCGACTGATTAAACCCTCTTTTCCATAAACGGTCTTTTGTTACAGGTATATATGTTATGTAATCAAAATGCCATTTCATTATATTAATTGCATCAGTACAATACTGTGCAAATAACTTGGCAATAGATTTATTATGTTTAAATTTCATAGCGTAAACCAATTTTGTGACTGGCTCCTCATATTTAAACAGCCATATACCATCATCCAGAAACCATTTACGCTTGCCGTGTATTTTTTCTTCTAATGAAAAAACATATTCTCCGGAATAATTTTTAATATTCAGATTAATTCTACTTTTACATTGATTACAAACACCGTCACCATTGGATATTAGCTTCCCACAATAAGCGCAAAATGGGGGGAAAATTACATCTAATAGCATATAATGCAATAATGTTATAAATTTACTATTTACCATAGTTACGATGTAAGGCTGGATCCTGTATTCCTGCTTCTGAAAAACCTTTTTGCCGTATACGGCAACTATCGCACACACCACAGGGAATACCATCACCTGAAGGATTGTAACAACTTGTAGTCAACGAGTAATCCATCCCTAATGATAAACCTAATTTTATTATCTCACCTTTAGTAAGACGTATTAAAGGTGTTTCAATAATTATTGGATTGCCTTGTATGCCACTTTTTGTTCCCATTTGTACTACATTTTGAAACGCTTCTATAAACTCAGGCCTGCAATCAGGATACCCGCTGTAATCAACTGCATTAACCCCAATAAAAATGTGTGAAGCACCAATAGTTTCAGCATACGATAGTGCAATAGATAAAAATACAATATTTCTGGCAGGAACGTAGGTTGCCGGTATGGTTACACCATCACCAGGAACTATCGCTTTCCCTGATGCCCTTACCAGTGAAGAAGATTTAAACAATATATCTGGTAAATGAATAATTTCATGCGATGTAACAGAAAGAAAGTTTGCTATTTTTCTGGCAAACTCAACTTCAATATCATGACGTTGACCATAGACAAATGTAAGTGCAAAAAGGGAAAATCCCCTGCTTTTTGCAACAGCAGCAGCAGTGGCAGAATCCAATCCGCCACTGAGCAAAACTACACTATTACCAGCAGCCATCTTCTATATTGTTATCAGGCTTCTTTTTTTGCTATCCGCATTGGAAAGTATTCATACGGTTTCATGCCATAAACCTTTTCAAAGTCCTTTTCAAAAGGGCACATGGTACAGCTTGCCCTATAGACACCTTCCAATGTCATCATTGCTTCATCATACAGAACACTGTTTTTATCAATTTCTGCATTTCTTATTTTAAGAAATGCGCATGATTTGCACTTTTCAGCATTTTCTCTAATCTTGTCGGTAATTAATCCCATGCAAATACCTCCCCGAAAATTGTAAGTATATGAAATATAATTTATACAATATTACAAAAATAGCAATAAAAAATCCAGCATAATTTTAATAAATATAAAATATTCACCAGTAACTATCGCCCAAATAACATGTTTATACTATTGAAACAGTACATGAAATATCAGGATGTCTTTTTGTATTTTATAGTTGTTTGTATAATAATAGATTGAATAATCGTGCAATAAAGTATGCCCCACAAAATAAGAAGAAAGGCATAGTAAAAAAGAAAATTAATATTTCTTCAAATTTGACGACAGTTCCATGCAACACCTTTTTGCCAAAATAATTGTAATGAAAATGTTGTGGGTCCTTGCTACGTTTATATATTGCCCTGGCTATACTAATTTTTATAAATAACATAATAAGCATGATAAATCCTGTCATTAACCATAAGAGCAGCTTAAAATCCACCTTTGCTACATAAACCGGATGAATAATTGCTAAAGTGGTGATAGCTCCAGCCAGTAGCACATTGCTGATAGTAGTATTTATAAAACCTTTGAGATATTTATTTTCTCTTCGCAATACATAGAGAACAAGTGAATAAATGTGCAATGAAAAGGAAATTTGAAGAAGTATAAAAAGGGCAATTAACATCAGTATTCCTGTAAACTGTTATTCGAATAGCAAAACCCTTTTTATGATATAGTATAATACTTTAATTTGCAAGCATTCTTTATTATTTATTTTATTTTTTATAACAGGAAATGGTTATCGTGTACGCGAATTTATATTGATAAGGATTCCAGCGCTAATAAGTGACATTATTAAATTTGAACCACCATATGATAAAAAAGTAAGGGGAAGACCAGTAACAGGCATTATACCCAATGCCATACCAATATTAATAATCACATGAAAAAATATCATGCACGTTATTCCACCTGCAACAAGCATACCAAATTTATCTGAAGCTTTTAATGCAATGGTGAACCCCTTATAGATGATGTACGCGTATAACAGAAGTACTATAGTTGCACCAATAAAGCCCCACTCTTCGGCAATGACAGAAAAAATAAAATCAGTGGATTTTTCGGGCAAAAAACCCAGTTGTGATTGTGAGCCTTTTAAAAATCCTTTGCCTATGATTCCACCTGAACCAATAGCTATCTTTGATTGTATCACATTATATCCTGAACCATAAGGGTCTAAATCAGGATTTAAAAATACCAAAATTCTACGCTTTTGATATTCTTTTAAAAATCGTTGTATAATGACCGATAAGAATAAACCTGATGAAAATATAAAAGAAGGGATATAGATTGCCCTGTATATTTTAGAATTAAAGAAGAAATAAAGAATAAACGTAATAATAGCAACGATTAATAACGAACCAGAAATTATATATAAAAGATCATTGCCCTTTAAGAATGAAAAAATACCACCTGATATACTTACTCCACTCCATTCCAGATATGTCAGCATCATTGGCACAAACAGGGCTATAGTAGCTATTCCTACAATAGATATCAATTGTGGAATGTCAGCACCACCTAAAAATAATAATGTTAAAAATATTGGCACATAAATCATTGCTGTGCCAAAATCTGGTTGCAAGTAAATGAGTAACACAGGTATGCCAATAATAGCAAAGGGTATAAATAGTTCACGTAATCGTTTTATATCAAATTGTCGTAATTCCAGATATTTTGACAATATCAAAATGCTTGCCAATTTCATAAACTCAGATGGCTGTATGGCAAAAAACCCAAAACTTAGCCATGCACGGGTATTACGTATTTTTGCTCCAAAAATAGTTGTTATCAAAAGGAAAAATAGTAATATTAAATATATATATAGCGAATAGTCACCCAGTAACCTATAATGTATTCGTGAAATAGCAAACATACATCCAGCACCAATGATAAACCATAACAACTGCTTTTTGTATAGCCCACTGTTGACCTTTTCAATTGGATCAAAGCCTGTTGCGTAAATAGTAATAATACCAATTAATACAAGAGCAATAATAGCAAAAAGGAAATTAACATCATATTCCTGAAAAGCTGATTTTATGGTTTTAAGCATTAAAAATATCCCTTTTTTATTAGTGTGCTGAAAACCTGTTCAGCAACTGGCACGGCAGTAGCTGCTCCTGCAACCCCATATTCAACCATGACAACTATAGCTACAACCTTTTCTGGCTCTGCATCATATGGACCAAAACCAACAAACCAGGCATGCTGACTGGCATCTTCCTGCCTTTTGGAACGTGTTTGTGCGGTACCTGTTTTACCACACATTTGTACTTTCAGATACCCTAACCGTGCTGCAGTTCCATTGATTACAGCCATTCTCATTCCCTGTTTGATAGTATCCAGCGTTGTAGGAGATAAAGGGATTTCCCGCAATTTTTCAGGAACAACAACTGAAACTATGGATGTATTATCATTTGAACGAATCTCTTTTACAAGATGGGGCTTGAAAACAACCCCTGAATTAACAATAGCAGATAGAAAATCCATCATGCCCATAGGTGTTACCAGCATAAAACCCTGACCAATGGAAAGATTTACCGTATCACCATCAAACCACGGCTGACCAAAGGTCTTTAGTTTCCACTTTTTTGAAGGTATGAATCCCGTAATCTCACCTGGTATATCAATACCTGACGGTTCAGCTAAACCTAAATAGCCCGCATAATTAAAAATGGTAGTTGGCCCTAATTTTAAGCCAAGCTGATAAAAATACACACTGCATGATTTTGCGATAGCCCACAATAAATTAACTGAACCATGAGCCTGATAGCAATAAAAATCCCTATCTACATATCCCTTCAATGTATATTTACCAGGGCAATATAATGTAACATTGGGATTCCATTTTTCCTCTTCCAATGCAGCAATGGCAGTAACCAGTTTAAAGGTTGATGCAGGGGGGTATCGCGATTGGATAGTCCTGTTTAAAAATGGCTTATTTTTATCAGTATTTAACTGTGTTATGATTTTTGCATTATTTTTTGATATAATAAGATTTGGATCATAATCAGGCTTGCTCACTAAACTTAAGATTTCACCTGTTGCAGGCTTCATGACAATAACAGAGCCCCTGTTATCGCCCAATGCGGTATAGGCTGTTTTCTGGACATCATAATCAATTGTAAGAACGATATTATACCCTGGCTTGGGATGCTGGCCAATTTCTTCTCCCTCAGTTCTGTTTTTTGCATCAACAATACGGCGTACATAACCATCAACACCTCGTAATGTTGAATCATATTGCCGTTCAATTCCTGCTTTACCTATTTTTTGATAGTATTTGTATCCAACATCCTTATAGGTATTATATTCATCTTTAGTCAGGCTTCCGATGTATCCCAACACATGCGAAAACATGTTTGCAAAAGGATACACCCGTACCGGTGCATCTTCCCACATGATGTTTGGAAATTTATCCTGATTTGTGGCGATAGTTACTACAATATCAAAAGGAACATCTTCCTGAATAATATATCTGTTATAGGGATTATTTGCCTTAATATCCTGGATTATCTCATCATAGGGAAGTTTTAATAGTGCACATACATTTTTTATTGCATAATATAAAGTTTGTTTTTCCTGATATCGGGCGGGAATAACAATAATATTAAAAGACGGTCTGTTTGTTGCCAGTACCACATTCTGTTTATCAGGAGCAAAATTTCTGTCATAAATTTCGCCACGGGATGCAGGAATAGGAATATTGTTTTCCATGTTCATGCGTGACTTTTCCGAATATTCCTTCCCCTGAATTATCTGCAGATTTACAAGCTGGAAGAAAAAAATACCAAACATGGCAATAACAATAATGCCAACAAAAAAAAGCCGTTTTCTGAACT
>Ga0067045_1005076_pt1 | contig 12049 bp, 8 predicted proteins | sample TerdegcTABiofilm_FD_59184 | JGI IMG/M metagenome (GOLD analysis project Ga0067045, IMG submission 59184) | Combined Assembly of (Gp0054472, Gp0054536) Wastewater bioreactor microbial communities from Singapore -Terephthalate degrading...
AGAAATTTGCCACTGAAATAAGAATTTTCACCAATAACATTATTTGCAACATCACCACCAGATTTTGCTAAAGCCATAAAAACACCTGCCCTTCATTTTTTTTCATAGCTAAATAATGAATATATTAATGTCAACATGAAAATTATATTTACTGTATGAATTGTATACATTACCGCCACCGGCAGTATGAATATATACAGTTATGAAATTTTTCAAAACTAAAACTTTGTTTTATCTGGTACTTTAATTATTTGTAAAACTTCCTGAACAAACCCTTTAAGATATCGCAAGGCTTCTTTTACTGTTAATCCCTCAAATGTTTTGTACACATCATATTTGGCATAAGTGATTTTGTCATCAGCATTCAAAACCATTGTGCCGCCAAATTCCGTATCAGCAAGTATTTTTGTTACAAAATCATTAACATCTTTAAAAAAAGAAAATAATTCCATTAAAAACAATCTGCCCTGGCGCATCCGCATAAGATTCAATTGTGAAATATGAGCGCTTGTATTTGCCTTTTCAATATCATCCACTGTCTGCTGAAATATCTTTAATGCCCGCTGGCATTCATCTAACTTTCTGTATAGAGCATCCCGTTCCAGCGAATTGGAATAATCCAACTTGGTATATTGATCAGCTATCACGCCCCATATTTTCTCTGAAAAATGCTTTAAAATTGAGGCAGCGATATTGATTTCATTATCGTCCTTGAAATTTGATATTTTTTCAATTTCAACATTTTTTAAATATTCCAGAGATTCCAGTTCCGATTTTCCGGTTGGGTTTACTATTAAATCATCTGTTAGTATTGCTTCAATAAGTTCATCAAGATCAACATCAGGATACAACTCCTGAAGTTTATCCCTCAGCGATTTCAAATCTTTTTTTACCCGCTCACGCTGTTTTGCATCAGGTGTAGTCTTTAATACACCTTCTAACGCCCGTAAAGATCTAACTATCTGTTTAGCTTTTTCTTCTCTCTCGTCCATAAGTATACATTACGTTATTTTCTACAACATTTTAAACTATAATAACAAACTTGATATTTTTTTGCAACATAAATTCCATATACATGATTAAGCTATACGGTTATAATGAAAATTTAATCATCAAGAATACCCTGTAACTACCGATAGTATATATAAAATAAGGGAACTTCTAAAATCTGTCTTTTTGGATGTTCCCTTGTGGACACTATATATAGGATAAAATCGCTTGCATTATATGAATAATTTCGGAAGAAATCAGTTTTTTCAAGGTGCCTATAAAACACTGTGATAATACCATATATGAAATTTGTAAAAAAATATTATTTATTACATCTTTTTATATTATTATGTCTTATTTTCCTTGCATCAGGAAGTGCTTTTGCTGCTATAATACCTGTAATCAATGATCTTTCCCGAAACAATGATACTATTGCACTATTACGTAAGGATATACGCAAAACACTGTACACTATAAAAAGCAATAGATCAGTTGAAGAATTACCAGAGCTTGTTATGTATAAATATAAAGTTAAGAATAATGAAACATTCTGGGAAATAGTATCAGTTACAAATCTAGATCTTGATACGATAGTTTCTGTAAATTCGCTTTCAGCTCCATCAGATATAAAGAAAGGGCTTATTCTTTATATACCAAATATGCGGGGAATAATACATGAAAAATCTCAAAATGAAAGTTATGATGCTATTGCCCTGAGTTATCGAATACCGGTACAATATATTTTGAAAGTTAACAGAATAGTTTCAAACGAACATAAACAATATATATTTATTCCGTGCGGAACCCTTTCTGATTTAGACCGATCCCTTTTTCTAGGAACAGCTTTTGTTTCACCACTTACCGTTGGCAAACTCAGTTCTTATTTTGGCGTGCGTAAAGACCCAATTGACCATGCACACAAATTTCATGCGGGTGTGGATATTGCATGCCCCATAAACTCACCTGTATATGCTTCGCGAGATGGTGTTGTTTCATTTTCCGGGTTTTTGGGCGGTTATGGAAATCTCGTAATCATAAAACACAGCAGGGACTATTTTACTTTATATGGCCATTTAAATAAATTTTTTGTTCAAAAAGGGGCGATAGTTACTGCAGGGCAGCTTATTGCAAAATCAGGAAACACAGGAAGGACTACGGGCCCTCACCTCCACTTTGAAATAAGAAAAAACAGTAAGCCAATAAATCCATTATTGTTACTGCGATAAACTAATCAATTGCATCAAGCAGCGAATATACATCCATACCGTCTTCAGGATATTCCGCCATAAGAAAAGTTACCAGTAATTGCAATTCTTTATCACTGAATTGCTGTACCATCTCATTTTTAAGTGCATTTGCAAAGGGTACTGCAAATTTCTTGTTCTTGCCAGGTAACACAATTAAAAATTTATTTCTATCAATCCTTGCAGTAAAATCACCTTCAGAGAGTCGGCTGATTATTATTGCTTCAATTTTATTCATAAGTTCCTGGGTTTTTTCTAACCCCTGAATTGTGTAATATCGTTTTAAATTTTTAATTGTAAAAAGTATTATGGTAAGAGGAATTGTTAATCGGGTAACATTAGCCAATTCTTTATCAATTCGGTTAAAAACAGGTAATATGATATCACTATAATTGACATATTGAGATTCAATCAATTGCAATGTCAGATAATGACTCAACAAAACATCTGTCATTACTTTAAACCGTTCAAACTGAATTTCCCTTCGCTGATAATCACGCAGCCTGAAGACACAGAAAAAACCCAGCAGTTCATCAGCCACTTTAAATGGGTTGATCCAGAACAATGTCATCTTTCGTATACTACTTTCTAAAAAAACCTCTCGTATAGCCCTGTTTCTGTCAAAATCTTCTAAGTCTGCAGCTGAATTGAATGACACTATATAGTCAATAAACGCTGTATCACCATTTATAGTATTTGTTGCTTCTTTAAGAAGCAGTACATCTTCCTCATCTGTCAACAATAAAGAATAACTTCCATCCTTATTATTTTTAATATACGCTGCATAACTCAAAAAACCATTAGCCTTCATTATACTTTGAGCACTTATATTGAAATGATCTTTTTGTGGGTACTTTCGTAAACTCTGTTTATATTCATCTAAGTCGTTCCAGAATTTTCTATCGTCTACTGATTTGCGTATATCATTTTCAAGTTGTTCCATTTTATGCACTTTCTCATAGGTTATGGCAGCAAATTCAGTTATCCGTTCAATAAAATCAATTTCCTCTTCACTGTAATCCCCAATTGTTATTTTATCACCCAGAACCAGAGCACCAAAGACTTTGGAATCATATCGTAAAGGAATAAATAAACGTGCGTCAATTGCAATTAACTGATAATACTCATCCCTGTATTGAGTTTCCTGTTTAAACTGTTCTATATCTACAACCCCTTTTGATTGCATAAGTATATTAAAAAGGCCCTTTCGTATATCAAAACGTATATTTTTATTTTTTATTGTTATGCCTCTGGAATCAGCTACAATTAAAGAATTCTCATCATCAACACTTAATACAAGCAATGTAGCAGATGCTGAACCAATCTGCCCCATAACTGAAAAGAGTATGGCATCATACAATTCATTCAGTGAATGAGCTTTAACTATTTCTTTTCCAATTTCATATAAAACAACAAAATCCTGAAACTTCTTATCAGGCTTTATAGAATACTCAGAGGAAGGAGGTTGTTTTATGGTATCATCTTCTTGCATAGCATGAACACTATCCTTGTTTTCTTCCGGGGATTCAATAATTCTAAAATTTGGGCTACCATTTTGCCTATTACCAAAATTTTTACCCTTAAATTCGTTTGTTTCCTGTATGATGCTTTTCTGCAATGATTCTAAATCCGGTTCATCTTCAGGACCCAAATAATCGGGCTCACTATTCAACATAGGTTCCTGTTCTTGCATTATTACGGTATCATGCTTGGTGGTATCTGTTGCAACTTTATCTTTTGCTGGAGTATTATCATCAGGTAAAATAAATAACTCATCTTCAATGGGCTCAATACTTCTCAAGTCCCCATTATTTAATTCAATAATATTTCCATCATCCTGTAAAGCTGTAGATGTGTCATCTTTTCTGTCATTGATAAATTCAGTCTCAGCTGGTCCAATAATTGTATCTATTAGTGTTTCTTTGCCTTTTTTATTTATTTCCTGTTTATACTGTAATGCTTTTTCCAGTAACCCCATACAGGTTAAACTCCTAATTCATTTAATACCTTAACATACAGGTCAAAATATTCAGAATTGGCAAAATTCTTTATAACATCTTCAGGTAATTTATCAAACAGGGAATCCAGATATTTAAGCAACTTTCGAATATTCTCCTGCTTCTCAACCGGTAACGTATCAACAAACCTGTTTACATCCTCTTTGCTATCAAGAATAATGACCTGATCGGTAATATTAGTAATTTCTTCCTGTTTTGCAGGTTTCTCTTCAATATCGGTATCTGGTTTACTATCATCCACATCATGGAGCTTTGATGGTTCATGTGGCATTTGAGCCAATAATTTCTTAATATCAACCTGTGGTTTAATCTTTTTTAATCGCTCAACTATATCATCAATATTTTCTTCTATAACAACAGCTACCGGGGATTCAATATTCTCTTCAATGCTTTTCTTTTCTTTATCAGACAGACTTTGCGGTTTTGCCTGTATATATTTAAACTGTTTTACTAATGTGGCATCCTTTTCAGGGTGGTCTCTCCCAACTGAAATATCTTTAAATGCTTTTGAAGCTTTGATTGTTTCGTACTCTTTTTCAAAAAGAATGTCATAAAAAAACTCAAATTCTTCTTTGGTTAATCCAAAAAGTTCTACAGTAGATGAACTCTTTTTAACTTTTTTTGTTTCATAAAAATCATCAATAACCTTTAAATATTTATCATATTCGTCTACAAGAACAGCATTGTCTATAAAAACTATATCATCATCTTTAAACTTATACTCTTCTTCAAACTCTATCATTTTGTCCTGGAATGTTGGCAATGTCCCTGTCAGGATGGGAGCTATATATTCATCCTCTTCTTTTGAACTGGCTTCCTTTAATATCTTAGCCTCGCCTTCTGTAATTTCTATCATGCCACTGACCAGTTTATCAATATCATCTATAGGGTTTTCTTCCATTAACAAGTGTTCTTTAACCTCTACACCTGCATCATCTATTATCATAATTTTTTGATTAGCTGCCCCAGCAAAGTCATCAGGGATGGTTTCAATTTTAAATTGTGCATAATCTGTCATTAAATTTTTAGTATCAAATGAATCACCAGTTTCTTTTGTAGTTACTGGTGCAGGCACAAATTCTTTTTCTTCTTCTAATGTTATTATAGGTATATCCTTTTCATGGGATGGTGGCTGTGGCTTATCGTGATGCTTTTCCTTTATTTCTTTATCTATTTTAGGAACTTCTGTTATTATCTCCTGGATTACAGGAATTTCTTCCAGATTTAAATCTATACTCTCTTCTTTTTGTATAATTTCCTCTTTTATGGGTTGTACTGCCTCAACTTTTTTCTTTTCTTTATCAGGTTTAGGGATATCCTTTCTTGAAAGCTCTGCATCCTGTGGCTGAACAGGAGCTACTACTTCTCTTTTTTCTGGCTCATGTTTCTTTGGTGCAACGTTCACATCTGAAATTACTTTTTCTTTCTTCTTTTCTTTTAATTTTTTTTCTTCTATAGTAGTTTCAACTGGAATAAGGTCATATTCATCAAGTTCTTCAATTAAATCTTCTTCTGAAAGAATCAAAATATCTTCACTTGCTATCTGTTCAGCCTCATCAAGATTAATAAATTGGAAATCTTCAATATCCTTTTCCTCTATTTTATTTCTAACTTCAGGTGGTATCTCAATAGTGATAATATCTGCTTCTGGTCGGTAAATTTTACTTTCATCACTAATCAAATTATCTTCTTCTGGACGTAAAGGTTTATCCACTGCTTTTTTTTCTTCAAATTCATATTCAGAGGCCACTTCTTTTGATTCTTCCTGTTCCTTTTGTGCTAATTCCTCATCTTCAGAAAAATCCTCTATTACCAGTGCATCTAAATTTTTATCATAATATATCTTGCCTTGTATTTCCTTGTTCCCATTATCAATGGTAGTATCAATATAACTATCGTTAACATGTGATTCTTCTTTTTTGGATGTAGATGGATGTAAAGGTTCGGGGATATCTTCAAATAATCTATCTTCCTTCTGAAGCTTGCCAGGAGCTGCAGTATGCTTGACTACCTTAATTGTATTAAAAGCATCAACATTAGCAGTTATTCTGATAATATCATCGCCGCCATTCTGTATTTGCAAAGGTGGATTTTCATCTTCTATAATGAGCGTAGAAGTAGTAATATCCTGTAAGCCTGTAATCTCCTCAAGCTCACCTGAAACCTTTTCCTCTACAGGCATATCAATAACAACATCTTCCTCTGTTAAATCAATAACAGGTTCTGGTATGTCAGTAATTTCTTCCAGTTCACTAACTTTATGTTCCAATTCCTGACTCATATCCATTAAGTTTTTATAAACTAATTTTATTAACTATCTCATATTAATAATATATAATACTATTCATAAAAAATCTAATTATGACAACCATAAGGGAACTTCAAAAAACTGTTTTTTCGGATGTTCCCTTGTGGGCACTTTACATAGGACATAACCGCTTTCTATTTTATAAATAATTTTGGAAGAAAGCAGTTCTTCCAAGGTGCCCATAACAATCAGCATAATAATTAATTAATCTTTAATAATTAATACCATTTTGTCAATAGTTATATACAACCCTTACTGTACAATATCGGTTAATTTTTTATTATTATTGAGTAGCCATGCAATCACTATATTTTTGCAAAAAATCGTTGCACTTTAATGTTATTAACTGGTACTATCTCACAATACACTAAGTAAAATAATAAGGAGGAAATACTTATATGAAGTTAACACACAAATTAGTATGCATGGCGATAGCTCTGGTGATGTTGCCAACAGCATCATTTGCCATAGTTGATTTTGGCATGTATGGCGGTTATACATTTGCAGGTAAGATAGACAGCCCTGATATCAGCAATGCGGACACAAATGGCTGGCAATATGGTTTCATTGGCCACCTGAACGGTTCAGTAATTCCTATGGTGCTAAGCATGGGAATTGGTGGATTTTATCAAAAATCCCCACTATCATATACAGTAGCTGGCAAGGATTTTGACCTTACAAAAACCATGTACGGAATTGATGCGATAGTCATGTTAGAACTTCCTATCCTTATCCATCCATATGCACGGGCAGGGATTGCAATAAACGAAAAAGTTGAAATTAAAACACCATTAGGAACATGGTCAGATGAAAAGAAATTTAATTCATACTACGGTGGCATTGGTGCTGCGTTTACAGTATTTCCATTTGTCCAGATTTTTGGTGAGTATTTATACAATTATTCCAAACTGGAAGATGATGGGAAGTTGAAAAGCAACTCCATAAACATTGGGGCACGATTAAATATATAAGAAAACTTCTAAAAACTTTTCTTTAGGGTGCTCTCTTGTGGGCACAATATATTAATATAAAACCGCTTTCATTGTATTACATTCGCAATGATGAAATAGGTTTTTTAAAAGGTGTCTATAATATGCATCAAGATATAAAGGGGGTGTGTCAAAAGGCATCCCCTTTGTAATGACTTTTGCCTTCCTGTCATTGCGAGGAACGAAGTGACGAAGCAATCCCATAGTTGCGAGCGCTGCAGGCGCGTGCCAACCTCATCTTCTGCGGCATTGAGATTGCTTCCCTTCAACAGGTGGTTACTAAGCTTGTCGAAACATTCATGACAAGCGCTACGCTCGCAATGACTTTGCACCCGCGTCATTGAACCTACAAGGTTTGTTTTTAAGACATTCTCATTTTTTTTATGCTCGTATTCCATCCAGATATATCTTTATCTTTTCAAAAAGTGTTTCCACTGTTTCCTGATTAATTAATTCCATGATTACATTTTTCCTGCCAACCTGCTTTTCAGATAATGCTTTCTCTGAGCGCAATAAACTCAATGCATTAGTATAATTGGGAAGCGATAGTGATTCTGAAAGCATTATTTCACCTGTATGATACATTTTCACGCCATTCTTGCGTATTTCAGTGAGCAGGTCTTTTTTCTGTATCTCTACTCTTTTCTTTGGTAATAACGTTGAACAAACAATATAATATGATTCCAGATATTCTTGTAAAATTCTTCCAAAAAAACGCAACTGTGCATCCTTTTCGCGGTCATCATTGATGGCTATACTGTTTTTGGTTATTGTAGCATACCCTTTTTGCTGCATATACTTAATGGCGTCTTTTATGGAAAGCATAACATCTTCAAGCATATTCTCCGGATAAATAAATTCTTTCATGAAAAGATCCCGTATATATACATATTCACTTCTGAAAGAATCTAATGATGTTTCTGCTTTTTTATTCATTATTCTGAGTGCAAGCGATGAAAACGTTAGCGGCAGGAAGTAATGGATGATTGAATTTTTATAAAAAATCATTCTTGGCCTGTTTTCTTCTGGCAGAACATACATGTCGGGCATAGTTTCCAGTTTTTTCCCTTCACCCACTACTTTCAATGACTCAAGTATTTTATCTTCTCTGAAAGATTGAATAACATAATCAATTATTTCATCAAAATTATTTCTATCTTTAAGAGTATCTGAAAGCTGATACCCTTTATATTCACAGAAATCATATAACGATTCAAAGTTATTCTTCACCATTTCCCGTGAAAAGCCTTTCACTGAAGACATAAGGATAGCGGTAGTTGTCAGGGAAAACGGGGTGATGGTTACAACATCATTGATTCTCCTGACAATATTCATGGCAACTGATTCCGCAACATTTACAGGATTAAGTGTAGATTTAATTTCTTTAAGAGTAAAAGTTTTATTAAAGTTGATATATACCATACCATATTTACGGTTAAGCAACTTGCTACTTTGCATCATGCTTACAACAGATTCTTTTTCCTTTTCTTTTCCTTTCAGTTCCTGGACATAACTTGATTCTTCAAGAATACGATCATAATTTATTGAAATTGGCACAAATACTACATCGGTGTTATACCCCTCTTCAATTGCTTCAGTAATATAGCTTAGAAAACCTAATTTGGGAAATGCCACCTTCCCAGTTCTTGAACGACCTCCTTCAATAAAAAACTCAATGGTATATCCTTCAGAAACTATTGTTTTGATATATTGCTTAAATACCGTAGGATATAATTTCAATCCCCTAAAGGTACGACGCATGAAAAATGCACCTGAATGCCTGAAGATTGTACCCATAGGGAAAAACGATAGGTTTACCCCGGCAGCAATGTGCGGAGGAGCCATTTTATTTTTATAAAATACATACGATAATAACAAATAATCTAAATGGCTCTTATGGCAGGGAGTTAATACTAAAGGACCTTTTGTTGCTGCCTGACGTATTTCTTCAATGGCTTTGGGGTCATACCGTATACCATCAAATATTTTTCTGAACATCCAGTCCAGAGCCATTTCAAATACCCGTATATACAATATGGAAAAATTGGCTGCTATCTCTTTAAAATATTTATACGCCTTTTTACGCAATTTTGATTCCGGTATTCCATCTTCCTGAGCTATTCGTTTAATCTCAATTTCAACATTGGGGTGATATAATACCCGTTCCATCATTTCCTGCTGTGATTTCAGCACTGGACCCAATATAGTACGTTTTTCATGATAATAATCTTCCAGCAATTTGTTGCGCACCATAACAGCTAACTGACGTGTATCATCAACTTTAGCTTTGCCTATCTCCTCTTTTAAATTAATTGGCTGCGATATTCTAACAAACGGAGCTGTTGCACTTTTCATGATTGTGAGCCAGGCAAACAGCAATGACTTATCACCTGTTGCCTGTGAACTGATTATTGAATACAATGGACCTAAAGGTGAACCTGATCGTTCAGGATTTCGGTTCCAGAATATCATTTCGGGCAATAAATAAATTGGCTCATCTATTCGTTTCTGAACCTCAATTAAATAACGCAGGGAGTCATATTTTACTTCAGTATATCGTTTAAGGAAGTATCGCTTAGATAATAATGAAAAAAGGATGCTCTTATTATCTTTTATTAAACTTTCAACATAATCAGTATCCAGAACGTATTCATACTGTTTCCCTAACACTGTAGATGAGAAAAATTGCCATAAACGCCTTGTAATAAACCCAATATCCTGAAACCAGAAGGGATTGTACTCCAGTGCAAATACTGGAAGAGGATAGTTATGCCTGCGCAGTAGGTTATATAATATCAAAAGTGAAAGGTTTGAACTCTGGAAGGATGCATAGACAACATGACCTTTACCAGCACATTCTTCTATCCTCGAACAGCTTTCCTCATCAAAATCAACGGTGTTAAAAAGTACCAGGGCAAGTTTTTCAAGTAATGGATTGAGACGTTCATATATTATTCCATCATATATGCCTGATGTTATAACCCCATCATTTTTTTTCATAACAATCACCCCTTACAAATGAAGGCTATGAATGTTCATAGCCATTTTTTTATTTTAACATTTTTAATGCTTTATAAAATACTAATCTTCTTTTAGTTATTCCACAATTGTAAACGAAAATATCTAAATTTTAATCATTTTTTAACCATGTAATAAACTTTTGAGTATTGTAAATAATACGTTTTTCATTGCAAGTACTTTTTTAAGATAATTGGACTGAAACACTATACATAATTATATATATATTTTTACTTTTATGATCACAATAGTTAAAAAAATCCAGTAATAATTCCTTAAAAAATTTCATAATGAATATAGTGAACACCCCCAGACGCTGAAGGCGGCGGGGGTTTACACTATTTTATATTTGTTCAAATTTCCATATTTAGGATTAATTATTGAAAAAAATCAGAATTTCATCCAATAACATACAGCACACTATATGCTACAAATCAAAAGGATAAGAATTATTTCTTCTGTAAATAAATGTTGATTGAAATATTATAGGTTTTTGCCTAAAATTGTCATCTCTGATTAAAAAAATGTTTGCAATATATATGTCCTGTTTACATTATATATTGCCAGAATGAATATCATGAAAATTTTCATACAATATGTAACCAGGATTACCAAAGAAAAATTTATGTGTACTAGTACAATTATCATGATATAATATTGTAAATAAAGCCTTTTAGATAAACAACGGGATGTAGCGCAGTCCGGTTAGCGCGCTTCGTTCGGGACGAAGAGGCCGGGAGTTCAAATCTCCCCATCCCGAAAGCGTTAGTATATACTGAGGAATTGATGACTCATTCTAAAATGACTTTATTAAAAGCTAAATACCCTACAATTAAAGAAATACGGAAATCTATTGTAGATGATATTATAACCGAGCTTGCTAAAAATAAAATACAGGTAAGGCTGGATAACCTTGAATTGTATCTTATAATCGATGAAGCAATAACCAATGCCATGGAACATGGCAACAAATGGAATCAGAATAAATATATCCATATTGAAGTTGCAAAAGATACCAACCAATTGTATATTACTATTACAGACGAGGGGAATGGCTTTAAGCATCCCGATTTACATTCAAATGTTCACCTGCAACCCCGTGGGCGAGGTATTTTTATCATTAAACAATTTGCCAAAGTTTCATGGAATAAAAAAGGCAACAGCATAACCATGGCAATACCCATTACACACAATAGCAATCCTGTTTAAAGAGCTATCAAGCATTTTGTTATGAAACGATATGACAGTACCCCCAACCGGCTTTCATATACTTCTGGTAAATACTCTCCACCTGCAAAACGATATACCAGTTATCACATCATACCATGTATAATTCTGGCGATAGTTCTTGCAATTACTCTATTTAGGCTTTCCTGAAAAAGTCAAAAGTGTTGGAAAAATGAGGGGTTATAAGGAAAAACAACTTGAAAGGATGCAAGGAAAATGGTAATTATGTCACAAAACCCTTGCACGAGGTAAACT
>Ga0067045_1031535_pt1 | contig 12048 bp, 9 predicted proteins | sample TerdegcTABiofilm_FD_59184 | JGI IMG/M metagenome (GOLD analysis project Ga0067045, IMG submission 59184) | Combined Assembly of (Gp0054472, Gp0054536) Wastewater bioreactor microbial communities from Singapore -Terephthalate degrading...
AGCGCTACGAACGCCAGAAGGTGCTGCGCCGGCTGGTGGACATGCAGTACCACCGCAACGATGTTGACTTCACACGGGGCCGGTTCCGTATCCGCGGCGACACCCTGGAGATCCAGCCCTCTTACGAGGAGATGGCGCTGCGCATTGAATTCTTCGGCGACGAAGTTGAGCGCATCGTCCGCATCGACCCCCTCACCGGCGAAATCCTAGCGGAGCTGGAAGCGGCAGCCATCTATCCCGCTCGCCACTTCGTCACCTCCCAGGAACGGATGCTCAAAGCCCTGGAGACCATAGAGCAGGAGCTGAAAGAGAGGGTAGCCGAGCTTAAGAGCCAGGGCAAGCTGCTGGAGGCCGCGCGGCTGGAATCGCGCACCCACTATGACCTAGAGATGCTGCGCGAGACCGGCTACTGCAACGCCGTGGAGAACTACTCGCGCCACCTTTCCGGCAGGGCACCCGGCAGCCCGCCCTGGACGCTGATGAACTACCTCCCCGAGGACTATCTCCTCTTCATTGACGAGTCCCATATGACGTTGCCCCAGATACGCGGCATGTACCACGGCGACCGCGCCCGCAAGGATACCCTGGTGGAGTACGGCTTCCGCCTCCCCTCCGCCGTGGACAACCGCCCCCTGACCTTTGAGGAGTTCAAAGAGCGCATCAACCAGGTGATCTATACCTCGGCCACGCCCGCGGACTATGAGTACGCTCACAGCCAGCAGGTGGTGGAGCAACTGGTCAGACCCACCGGCCTCCTGGAGCCGACCGTGGAGGTCAAGCCGACCAAGGGGCAGATTGACGACCTGCTGGAGCAGATCAAGACCCGCGTGGACAGGAAGGAGCGCTGCCTGGTGACCACCCTCACCAAGAGGATGGCTGAGGAACTGGCCGATTACCTGACAGAAATGGGTATCAAGACGCATTACCTGCACTCCGAGGTACAAACGCTGGAGCGCGTGGAGATACTCCGTAACCTGAGGCTCGGCGTCTACGACGTCATCGTGGGCATCAACCTGCTTAGAGAGGGGCTGGACCTGCCCGAGGTAAGCTTGGTCGCCATACTGGACGCCGATAAAGAGGGCTACCTGAGATCCAAGGTGGCGCTCATCCAGACCATGGGGCGCGCCGCCCGGCACATCGAGGGGCACGTCATCATGTACGCCGATGCTATAACCCAGTCCATGCAGGCCGCCATCGACGAGACGAAGCGCCGCCGCCAGGCGCAGGAGGAGTATAACCGGCAGCACGGCATCACACCGCGGGGCATCAAGAAAGCCATCCGGGACATTAATGAGCGCGTCAAGGCAGCCGAGACGCATGCCGCCTACACCGTGCAGGCACCCGCCAGCAAAGAGGAGATAGCCCAGCTGATCAAGGATCTGGAAGCACAGATGAAGGCTGCCGCCAGGACCCTGAACTTTGAGCGAGCGGCACTGCTCCGCGACCGCATCGTTGACCTGAGGCGGGAAGCAAACTACAATGAGGTGATTATTACTAAAGATAGGAGAAGCGATGCCGGAAGACAAAGAGACCATAATCCGCAAGGCCAGTGAGCAGGCCAGGGAATGCGCGCGCAAATACCGCGGCTGCTCCCAGACCACGCTGATGGGGCTTCAGGACGCCCTGGAGCTGCGGGATGATAACCTTTTCCAGGCGGCCAGCGGCCTCTCCGGCGGCATCGGAGATATGCGCGATGTCTGCGGGGCGCTGCTGGGCGCCTGTCTGATGCTGGGGGTAAAGTTCGGGCGCAGACGCCAGAACGTGAGGAGCTTCACCAGGCTGACCAGCTCCTATATACCGGTGGGCAAGCTTTATAAGTGGTTTGAAAAGGAGTTTGGCTCCGTTAAGTGCCGCGACCTGCGAACCGCCTTTGCCGGCGGGGTTTATTACGATATGAACGTCCCCTGGCAGGCTAAACTGGCCAACGCGGCCGGCATCAAAGAGAAGTGCGTGGACATGATTGCCCGGACGGCAGCCAAAACGGCGGAGCTTATCCTGGAAGCCGACCACCACGGAGAGCAGGCTACGGCCGGAGCCAAGAGGAAAAGGGCGGCGAAGAAACAATGAGAAAACAATAACGGAAAGACCCGTGGGCGAGACAGAAGAGAGGGAAACGCGCCAGGAGCGCCGCGAGCAGAAGCTGCGGAAGAAGCAGGCCAAGATGCTGCAGCACGGCAAGAGCCTGGCGCGCATCTATCTGGAGGCGGTGATGAAGAGGGTGAGGAGGAAGTAACCAATTTATATATAATAAGTTTTATATATAATAAGTGGCTATAGACAAAACTTTCTAAATTCTCGGCTATTCCCCCTACTACCTGGGAAAGATGTCCTTGTCCCCCTTTTCCCCCTCCACGGGGTACTCGGTCCCCTCTCCCCCCTTTTTAAGCTCTTCCTGAAGCTCGTCAAAGAGCCGCGCCGCCCGCGGGTAGCCGATGCGCATGCGCCTCTGCAGGAAAGACACCGAGACATGCTCGTGCTGTCTGGCCAGCTCCAGCGCCTGGGGCAGGAGGGGATCTTTGGGAGGGCCGTCAACGCCAACGGTCGCAGTGGGCAGCACCAGGCTTTCAATCTTCAACTTCTCCCCGCCCTCCTGCTGCTGGCTGCCCCAGAAATAGACCAAACGCTCTACCTCGGCATCAGAGAGGAAGCAACCCTGAAGTCGCTTGGCTTTGGCCGCCTCGGTGGGCATGTAGAGCATATCGCCGCGCCCCAGCAGCTTCTCCGCGCCCACCGAGTCCAGAATGGTGCGCGAGTCCACCTGAGAGGTTACCGCAAAGCTGATGCGGGTGGGGAAGTTCGCCTTAATTAATCCGGTGACCACGTCCACCGAGGGACGCTGTGTGGCCACAATGAGATGGATGCCCACGGCGCGTGAAAGCTGTGCCAGGCGGCAGAGGATGGTCTCCACCTCATCATAGCCGGCCATCATCAGGTCGGCCAGCTCGTCGATCACCAGCACCAGGAAGGGCATCTTCTCCGCGCCCTTACGGCTCTTGTTGTAGCTTTCAATATTGCGGGCACCCACCGCCGCCAGCTTCTTGTAACGCTCCCCCATCTCCTGGCTGAGCCAGCGCAGGGCGTTTAGCGCCCGGTCGGGCTCCACGATGACCGGCATGGCCAGGTGCGGTATGCTGTTGTACTGGGTCATCTCCACGCGTTTGGGGTCAATCAGGATAAACCGCACGTCGTAAGGTGTGTTATGCAGCAACAGGCAGCAGATGATGGCATTAAGGCAGACGGTCTTGCCACTGCCCGTGGCACCCGCCACCAGCAGGTGGGGCATCTTGGCCAGGTCGCCGGAGACAGCCTCCCCTCCAGCGCCCTTCCCTAAGGCCACCGCCAGACTTGACTTGGCCAGCACCTTCTGAAAAGAACTGGTCTCCACCACGCCGCGCAGGCTCACCATGCCCGAGATGACGTTGGGCACCTCCACCCCCACCACCGACTTGCCCGGTATCGGCGCCTCAATACGGATGCTCGGCGCCGCTAGCGCCAGCGCCAAGTCGTTGGCTAGGGAGGTAATCCTCTCCACCTTAACGCGTGTCTTGGATATCTCCTGCAGCCTGACGTTAACGTTGCCGTCCCGGTCCTTTTCCCTGACCTCCTTGTACTTCCGGTCCCAGCCGGGCTCCAGGCCAAACTGCGTCACCGTGGGGCCGGCGTTGATCTGCACCACCTTAGCCTCTACCCCGTAGCTTGCCAGGGCGTCCTCTATGAGCTTGGCGCGCTGCAGGTTGTCCGCCTCGCTGAACTCAATCTCTGGCGACTCATCCATAATGTCCACGGGGGGTAGCCGCCAGCCGTCCACCACCACGGCGTTACCGGCCTGCCCGTACTTCTTCCACACCTCCTGCGCCACCTGCCTCAGGCTCTCTCGGGAGGAGGCGGCAGCCTCCAGTTTCTTCATAGGCTCCCTTAGCGCTTCGTGGACACCTTCCGCCTCCGGTATGGCAGCTGACGCTTCGGCTTCTCCCGGAGGTGCGGGCTTCCTCACCAGGGCCTCGCGCAGGCGGCTAAGACGCTCCGGTGTCATCTTCTCTTCGGGAAGCGGCACCGGGGCACGTTTCCTCCTCAGCTTCCCGCCCAGCCAGGCGAAGAAGTCCTCCGCCAGGTGTAGGCAGTCCCGCGGGGCGACCAGGACGGTGCCAGCCAGCACGAAACCAAGGATGCAGAGAACGCCCAGCGCGCCCGGGGCCGGGTCGCCGATGACCGCCCGCCCGAAGCTACCACCCAGGCCGAGGAAGCCTAATACACCCCACGCCGCCATGGCAAAGGCAACTGCGCCCAGCCAGCGGTTCCAGTAGCGGAAAAGGGTCAGGAAGCGGCGGCGCCAGATCCGCTCAATCAAAATGCCGCAGGCGGCCACCACGAAGGCCAGCCCCCAGCCGAAAACGCCTACCAGACGATCGATGCCGGCCATGATACCTTCACGGAAGGCAAAGAGCAGGGCCAGCATGACGACAATAAGGATAATCTGCCGGAAGGGCGTGGTCCCCAGCAGGCGCAGGAACCGGATGAGCCGGGATTCTCCCCTGGCCCTCTTCCCCCTGATCTGTCTCTCTGAGCCTTCGCTGCTTTTCCGCGGCATACCACACCCTTTAAAGGTTCCTCAACTATACCTGTACCATGAAAGGGAGAATCATGGGGCGGCGCTTGGTGTGCTCATAGTAAAACCTATCCAGGGTATCCCTCACCTTGCTGCTCAGGAAGCTCCACTCGGCGGAATGGCTGTGGGCCAGCATCTCCGCCAGCGCGTCGCGGCTCTTTTCCAGCATGTCGGCGAACTCCCTGGTATCCACAAAGCCCCGCGTGACGATGTCGGGGCGTCCCACCACCCTGCCCGTCTGGCGGTTGATGGGGACAATAGCCACCACGATGCCATCGCGGGAGAGCATCGTACGGTCGCGCAGCACCACACCACCCACATCGCCTACGCTCAGGCCATCCACATAGACGTGCCCGGAGGGCACTTTGCCCGTTACCTTGGCGCCGTTGGCGGTAAACTCCAGAACGTCGCCGTCCTCTAGGACAAAGGCGTTATGCTCGGCAACGCCGACGGAACGGGCGAGATTGGCGTGGAGGCTCAGGTGGCGGTACTCGCCGTGGATGGGTATGAAGTATTTCGGCTTGACCAGGCTAATGAGCAGCTTTAGCTCTTCCTGGCTACCATGACCGTGAACGTGCACGTCCGCCAGCCGGTGGTAGAAAACGCGAGCACCCTGCTTGAACAGGCTGTCCACCGTCCTGTTGACCAGACCTTCGTTCCCGGGTATGGGCGTGGCGGAAAGGACGATGGTATCGCCCCGCTGGATATGCACATGGCGATGGTCATGATTGGCCATGCGCACCAGCGCCGAGGTCGGCTCGCCCTGACTGCCCGTAGTTACCATGACTATCTTGTTGGCCGGCAGGTTTTTGATTTCATCAATGCTCCCGAAGATGCCCTCCGGGGCATGGAGATAGCCCATATCCAAAGACATGCGCACCGTGTCCGCCATGGAGCGCCCGATGACGAAGACGCGGCGCCCGTAGCGGGAGGCGGCGTCAATGACCTGCTGGATGCGCGAGACAAGCGAGGCAAAGGTGGTGACGACCACCCTGCCCGGCGCCTCACCGATAATGCGGAACAGGTTCTCCCCAACCACCCGCTCGGAAGGAGTGTAGCCGGGCAACTCAATATAGGTGGAATCGGAAAGCAGCGCCAGGACGCCGCGCTGCCCCACCAGCGCCAGACGCCCCAGGTCGGTCTGCTTGCCGTTTACCGGCGTGTAGTCCAGCTTAAAATCGCCGCTGTGGACGATGACACCCAGCGGCGTGCGGATAACCAGCCCTACCGAGTCGGGAATGCTGTGGCAGACGGGAAAGAACTCTACTTTGAACTTGCCCAGAGTCACCTGGCCGTCGGACGGCAGCACCTTCAGCTTCACATTCTCACGCGCCCGGCCTTCCTTGAGCTTGAGCTTGATCAGCCCCTGCGTCAGCCTGGTGGAATAGACCGGAACGTTGAGCTGGGGCAAAAGGTAGGGTAATGCCCCGATGTGGTCTTCATGCCCGTGGGTGATGACGATGCCCCTCACCTTCCCCCGCCTCTCCAGAACGTAGCTCATGTCGGGGAGCACCAGGTCAATGCCCAGCATCTCCTCCTCGGGGAACATCAGGCCGGCATCGATGATGATAATATCGTCATCACACTCCAGCACCATCATATTCTTGCCGATTTCGCTCAGGCCGCCCAGGGGTATTAGCTTCAGTCTCGATTTCATAAGCCTCGTTCTCAGAAAAGGTTTAGCTGCTGCGCATGGGGTCTCTCGGCTTGGCTTTCCGGGATTTCCCTATTTTCGGCCAGCAGGGCGGGAATCTTGAGCATGTCCGCCTCAATGGTCTGCCTCAGGCTCTGCTGGTGCAGCGCCGCCGCGGGGTGGTACATGGCAAAATAGATGATGCCGTCCCGCTTCTGGGCGGTGCCGTGTATCTTGCTGATGCTTTTCCCCGGGAAAAACGCCTCCATGGAATAGCGCCCCAGCGTAACAATCATCCGGGGCCTGATGAGGCCTATCTGACTCTCCAGGTAAGGACGGCAGTTCTGGATCTCATAAGGCAAGGGCTCGCGGTTATTGGGCGGGCGGCACTTGATGACGTTGGTAATATAGACCTGGGAGCGCTTCAGCCCGATGGAGGCAATCAGCCTGTCCAGGAACTGCCCCGCCGGCCCCACGAAGGGCAACCCCTGCTGGTCTTCATGCCAGCCGGGCGCCTCCCCGATGAACATGATCTCGGCATTCTCCGCCCCCACCCCCGGCACCGCCCTGGTACGAGTAGAACCTATCTCACAGCGACGGCAAAGGGCAATCTGCTCCGCAAGCACGCTCAGCGATGACATCTCACTCTAAGCTAACGGCCCCAACACGCTCACCTAACTTCACCGCATGATAGCACGCAAAACAGCCCAAGTCAATTCGATTAACTTAGGCCGACTTCCGGAACCGCTCCATGAAATCGACTGCCTTTTTCACATCATCCAAGGACACTGCGTTGTAAATGGAAAAGCGTATGCCACCCACGGAGCGATGTCCTTTAATGCCCACCAGGCCTTCCTTCTTGGCTTCGGCGACGAACCTTTCCTCAAGTTCTTCGGTAGGCAAGCGCATGGTCACGTTCATCCAGCTCCGGCTGGCCTTCTCGGCGGGGCCCCTGTAAAAGTCCGGCGCAGCGTCAATGGCGGCGTAGAGCAGGTCTTTCTTGGCAGCATTGATTTTCTCCACCCCCGCCAGCCCGCCTTTGCTCTTGATCCACTCCAAAACCAGCTTCATGATGTAAATGGCAAATACCGGAGGCGTGTTGTACAACGACTTATTATCCGCGTGGGTCTTGTAGCTGAGTATAGCAGGAAGGCCTTTTTTAGCTTTCGCCAAGAAATCGTTGCGGATGATGACCACAGTCACACCGGCCGGCCCCAGGTTTTTTTGCGCCCCGGCATAGATCAGGGAGAATTTCCTGTAGTCTAGCCTCCGTGAGGCTATATCTGAAGACATATCGGCCACCAGAGGCACACCGCCGGTATCCGGGAAATCCCAGAACTGCGTGCCCTCAATGGTGTTATTGGAACAGAGGTGCAGATAGGCCATACCCTCAGGGTATTTTATCTCGCTCATGTCCGGTATGCGACGGTATTTGCCCTCTTTGGAGGAGAACGCCACGTGCGCCTTGGCCACTATCTGGCACTCTTTCAGGGCCTTGTTGGCAAATTCGCCCGTGTCCACATAGGCGGCTGCCTGGCCATCGGCGATAAAGTTCATCGGCACCAGAGCAAACTGGGTGGAAGCACCGCCACCCATGAACAGCACATGGTAATCGTCGCCCAGGCCAAGGACTTCACGCACCAGGGCCATAGTCTGATCGTTGACGGCCTCGAACTCCTTGCCGCGGTGCGAACTCTCCAGGATGGAGATACCGCTACCCTGATAATCAAGAAGCTCCTCCTGAACTTTTTTGAGGACTTCCAGCGGCAGCGCCGCCGGGCCGGGGTTAAAATTAGCGTTTCTCTTTACCATCTGCTCCCTCTCATCTAGTTTGCTGCTCCGTAGCTATTATAGCATAATCGGGGCTAAAGCCACCCGACGGTCCCCCCATTTGAGGAGGGGAAAACCTGAACTAGAAGGATTTTGGTGGAAACGCTATAATGTTGAGGTTTAGCAACATATCGGGAGGTCACATGAGCGAGGCATTGAATCCCCAGGCAGAAGAGCTTAATAAGATATTGCGGGCGCAAAACCCCGCAACCTACGAGCTTTTATCTAAAAAAGGCAGGGCTATCTACTTCCCAGCCAAAGGCATCCTAGCACAAGGGGCGGCGGCCAAGGGCAAAGAGATCAACGCCACCATCGGCACCGCCTACGAGGACGACGGCAAGCCCATGGTCATCCCCAGCATCGCCAGTCTTCTAAAGATTGATAGCGCCAGCGCCTTCCCCTATGCTCCCAGCGAGGGCATTAAGCCGCTGCGGGACAAGTGGAAAGAGCTGATGCTGGCCAAGAACCCTTCCCTTAAAGGGCAGGAAATCAGCACCCCCATCGTTACCTGCGGCGTTACCAACGGCCTCAGCATGGTGGGCTACCTGTTCCTTGAAGAAAAAGACGAGATTATCCTGCCCGACCTTTACTGGGAGAACTACGACCTCGTTTTCGGCAACGCCTACGGCGCGCGTCTTAAGTTCTTCAACCTCTTTAAGAACGGTGCCTTTGATACCGAATCGTTCCGCAAAGCGGTCAATACAGGCAAGGTCGGCAAGAAGGTTGTGCTCCTCAATTTCCCCAACAACCCTTCCGGCTACACCCCCACCGAAGAAGAGGGAAAGGCGATAACGGAAGTCCTGAGGCAGGCCGCGGAAAAAGGCAACCGGCTGCTGGTGCTCATCGACGACGCCTACTTTGGCCTGGTCTTTGAAGACTCGGTGATGACCGAGTCCCTCTTTTCCAGCCTGGCCGCCTGCCACCCGAACCTGCTCGCCATCAAACTCGACGGCCTGACCAAAGAAGAGTATGCCTGGGGCCTGCGTATCGGGTTCGTGACCTTCGGCATCAAAAACGGGAGCAAAGACCTGTATAAGGCGCTGGAGGGCAAGATAGCCGGTGCAGTGCGGGGCAACATCTCCAACTCACCCCACCCCTCTCAGTCCATATTTTTGCAGGCGCTGAACTCCGGAGAGCACGAAAGGGAAAAACAGCTAAATAAGGAGAAAATAAGGGCGCGCTATTTAAAGGTGAAAAACGTTCTTCAAACCCACCCTGAATACAAAGAACAATTCGAGGCCATGCCCTTTAACTCCGGCTACTTCATGTGCGTAAAGCTGAAAGGGGCCGACCCGGACAAGGTATGGAACCTGCTGCTGAGCAAATACAGCACTGGCGTTATCTGCTATAGCGAGATGGCCCTTTTAAGGATTGCCTTTGCCTCCACGCCGCTGTACCAGATTGAGAAGCTGTTCGCCAACATCTACGCGGCGTGTCAGGACGTTTCAGCGGGTTAATTGGCTTGAAATAAACCTAATTTCCCTCTCCCCTTGCGGGAGAGGGCTAAAGTGATGGGGAGAGCCACCCTCATACTGCTTCTCCCATCGAGGGAGAAGATAACCATCTTAATTATCCGCGTCTGAATTCACCACTCTGATAAAGCGGCGCTTGCCGACTTTGATGATGCTGCCGTCCTGATAGGCATCATTGAGGCTGGCGGCCTTTTCCCCGTCAATACTTACCGCCCCCTGCATAATGAGCCGGCCGGCCTCGCCCGTGCTGGCGGCAAGCCCGTATTTGAAGAGCAGCTTATGCAGCGGTGGCTTCCCGGCTTTGAAAGAAAACCGAGCCTCTTCTATTTCCTCCGGCAGCTCCTTCTTCTGGACAGTCCTGACAAAGTGCCCCTCTGCCTCCTCAGCCTCTTTCTTGCTGTAAAGCTGAGTCACCAGCTCTTTGGCCAGGCGTTTCTTTAAGAGCATGGGGTTCTGGCCCGACTCCATATCCTTGCGGAAAGAAGCCAGCTCCTCATCGGCAACATCGGTCAAAAGCTCAAAATACGGCAGAATGAGGTCGTCGCCGATGGACATCACCTTGCCGTAAATCTGCTCGGGCGGCTCGGCCACACCGATGTAGTTGCCCAGGCTCTTGCTCATCTTGTGGGTGCCGTCAGTACCCACCAGCAAAGGCATCATGAAGCACTGCTGGGGCCGCTGCCCCAGCATGCTCTGGAGCTCCCTGCCCACCAGGAAGTTAAACTTCTGGTCCGTCCCGCCGAACTCAACGTCAGAGTTAATCATCACCGAGTCGTAGGCCTGGAGCAGCGGATAGAGCAGCTCCGTGATGGAGATGGGTTTCCCCGCAGTAAAGCGAGCGTTGAAATCGTCCCGCGCCAGGAACTGAGCCACGGTGAACTTGCTGGTGAGCTTAATAACATCGGATAGGGTGAACTTGCCGAACCACTCGCTCTGCCACCTGATCTCTGTTTTTGACTTGTCCACTATTTTGAAGAATTGCTCCATGTAAGTCCGGGCGTTGGTCTTGACCTGCTCCGCAGTGAGCATGGGACGGGTCGCGGAAACGCCGGTGGGGTCGCCGATCTGCGCCGTCCAGTCGCCTACGATCAGCACTACCTGATGCCCCATCTCCTGAAACTGGCGTAACTTCCGCAATGTGACCATGTGCCCCAGGTGGATGTCGGGAGAGCTGGGGTCAAAGCCTTCCTTAAGACGCAGCTTGCGTCCCGAGCGCAGCCAGTCCCTCAGCTCCGCCTCCACAATAATCTCAGCTACTCCCCGCTTTAAAAGTCGCTCAATGTCCTGCGTAGTAGCCACCTAGTCCTCGCTCCTTCCTCTCAGGAGCCGCTTCCCCTGCTCCACATCCTGTGCCATCTGCTCCTGCAACGCCTCCGCCGTGGCGAACTTTTTTTCGCCGCGCAGGCGTTCCAGCACCTCAACCTTGAGCTCCCGCCCGTAGAGGTCACTATTGTAATCCACAATATAGGCCTCCACCCGGCGTTCACGCCCGCTAAAGGTGGGGTTCGTGCCGATATTGACCATCGTCTGATAGGCATTGCCATTGATATGCGCCCAGCCTGCGTAAACGCCGTCGGCCGGAAGAGCCTGCGCCGGCTCAACGCTGAGATTAGCCGTGGGAAAACCCAGCCCGGCACCACGCCCATCACCAGCGACCACATGCCCGGACAGGCTGAAGGGGCGCCCGGCCATGCGCCTCACCTTGGCCACATCGCCCTCGGCCAGCGCTTTCCTGATGGCTGTACTGCTGACCACCTCGCCCTCAAGCCTCACAGGAGGCACGGCGGTAATGCTGAAGCCCAGCTCCTGCCCCAGCTGGCGTAGCGTCTTAATGTCGCCACCACGGCCGTGTCCCATGGCGAAATCGGGGCCCACCACCATGGCACGCATCCGCAGGTACTTTAAAAGCAGGTGGATGAACCGCTCGGCCTCCAGACTGGCTAGCTCCCTGGTGAAAGACAGGGGGACAACGATATCCACGCCCTCCCTGCGGAGTAGGCGCGTTCTCTCTTCAATGCCCGCCAGGAAGGGAAGACGAGAGCCGGGCTGCATGACATCCTGAGGATGCTGGCGGAAGGTAACCACCACCGAGAGCAGACCACGCTCCCGCGCCTGACGCACCAGCTCGCCAATAAGGTGCTTATGGCCGAGGTGGACGCCATCAAAGACCCCCACGGTGACCGCCGTATCCCTTTGCAGCGCCGGCCCGGCCAGCTCTTCTTCAACCAGCATTCCCGCCTCTCTTATACGAAAACAAAACGGGGCAAAGCCCGCAGCTAAATTATAGCAAACCGTGCCGCCACCATGCCATACCGTCAGCATGACGACAGACGGTAGAAAACCAGACCGGAAGGTAGCTTAGGGTAGAAGTAGGTGGATTTCCGGGGCATCCTTTCACCGGCATCGGCCAGCAGCTTGATTGCCCCCACCTCCACCGGACCGATCAGGAAGGCCAATTGGTGTTCGCCCCCATCCACCGCGGCCACTGCCTCCCGTGCATCGTGGCT
>Ga0067045_1031536_pt1 | contig 12042 bp, 8 predicted proteins | sample TerdegcTABiofilm_FD_59184 | JGI IMG/M metagenome (GOLD analysis project Ga0067045, IMG submission 59184) | Combined Assembly of (Gp0054472, Gp0054536) Wastewater bioreactor microbial communities from Singapore -Terephthalate degrading...
TGCAAACCACTTTCGTCTTCGCGGGTGCATGACGGCTCGGCGGGAGCCTCGCCCTCCCGGAATCACGCCGCGCCACTTGGCACGTTGCCTCGCGTTTGTCGTTGCGGGGCTCCTGGTTCTCACGCGTTGCCATGGCGGCGAGCCCGCGGCCGGGGCGTGGCTGCACAACGGCGTCACGGCCCACCGCGGCAATTCCGGAGAATTCCCCGAAAATACCCTCCCGGCCTTTGCCAGCGCGATGGAGATCGGCTCCGACTGGCTCGAACTCGACGTATTCCGCACCAAGGACGGCAAGCTCGTGGTGAGCCACGACCGCAACACCCGCCGGGTCGGAGACAAGGACCTCGTCATCGCCGACTCCACCTACGAGGACCTCCTGGCCGTCGACGTCGCGACCGACTTCCGGCGGCGCCACGCGAGGTCCGTCAAAGACTGCCCGCCGCAGAGAATCCCTCTCCTGGAAGACGTCCTGAAACTCGTGATGAAGCAGAAGCGGACGCGGGTCTCGCTCCAGCCGAAGATGGACTGCGTGGGCGACGCGATCGCCCTGGTGCAGCGTGTCGGGGCGGAGCCGTGGGTGGGCTTCAACGACGGCAATCTGAAGTACATGGCCGAAGTGAAGCGGCTCGCGCCTCGGATCCCGGTTTTCTGGGACCGGCACCTCTCCCAGGTGGATGACGACCTCTGCGTCGCGAAGCAGCACGGCTTCGAGGCCATGGTGCTCCACGAGAGCACGGCCACGGCCGAGAACGTCGGGAAGATCCGCGCCGCGGGAATCGAGGCCGGGGCGTGGACCGTGAACGATCCGGCCGCCATGGGCCGGCTCCTGGACCTGGGCGTCCAGCGGCTCTACACCGATTTCCCACGCCGGCTCCTTGCCGTGAAGGCCGGCCGCCGGTTCAAGGCCGTCCAGTGCGAGGGACTCTACCCGAGGCACCTGCAAGGAATCTGCACCGACGACCGCGACACCCTTTACTGGTGCTTCACCGACGTGCTCGTGAAGACGGACCTTGAGGGACGCGTCTTGAAGCAAGTGAAGGTGGCCAACCACCACGGCGACCTGTGCTTCCAGGACGGCAAGGTCTACGTGGCGGTGAATCTCGGGAAATTCAACCAGCCGGCGGGCCGGGCCGACTCGTGGGTCTACGTGTACGACGCCGAAGACTTGAAGGAACTGGCCCGACACCGCACCCCGGAACTCGTTCACGGCGCCGGGGGCATCGCCTGGCACGACGGCCGGTTTCTGGTCGTTGGGGGCCTGCCGGCCGGGATCGAGGAGAACTACCTCTACCAGTACGACGCGTCGTTCCAGTTCCTCCGTCGGCACGTCCTGGCCAGCGGCTACACACTCATGGGCATCCAGACGGCCGCCTTCGCCGATGGATTCTGGTGGTTCGGCTGCTACGGCAAGCCGCCGATCCTTCTGAAGGCCGATCCCGAGTTCAAACTTGTCGGCAAGTATGAGTTCGACGCCGGCTTCGGGATCGTCGGCCTGCCCGACGGCCGGTTCCTCATCGCCCGAGGCGCCGGCAAGCAACCGCCGGGCCTGATCGGCCGACTCGTTGTCGCCGAAGCCGACAAGAAGACCGGGCTCGTCGTTCTGCCCCGTGCCCCGCAGTGATCGCGCGGTTGCCCGTTTCGACGAGGCCGGTGGATTGTGTGCCACGGCTTGCCCGGTGCCGGCCGGTGCGTAATGCCGCGACGGAGGCGGATTCTCTGCCGGCACCGGGCAAGCAGTGCTTCGACGGCCGCAACCGCTCGCTTGTCCTCACTGCTTGGCCGCTGCCGGCATCCCCATCGTCAGGTCACTCTCCCGACAGCGGCCAAGCGGTGGCACGCCGTTCGCTCCTGACCATGGGCACTCGCGCGCTACGCGCAGCGGCGTTGCGGGATCGCTCTTTGCTCGGCACCGTCCCGGGGCCGGGCGGGGAGCAAGGGGATGACGGCGGGCTGGTTGGGTTGCTCCGGCAGGTTGGGAGTCTCCGCGTCTGAAGGCGTCTGACGAACCGTCTCGTCCTGCCGATCGACCGCCGTCACGCGACCGCCGTGCGCCACCGTGTACGCAATTCCGCGCCACCGGATGCGGCTCCCGACCGCGGAAGCGAGCAAGCCCGTCCAGTTGACCAGGGCCACCAACGGGCCGCTCCAGATCTCGAAACGCCGCGCCTCGCGGAGTCTCCCGTGCAGTAGCGGAAAGTAGGAGAGCGCCACGTCCTGACGCAGCAGCCCGCCGAACAGACTCAACAGGTACAGCGCGGCGCAGATGCCTGCCGGGATCCAGGGGGCCATGAACCCCGTCGCCAAGGCACCGACGAAGACGCCGGCGCTGACCAACGAGGAGAGGTTGACAAACGTCGTCATGAGCAAGGCGAACGTCCAACCGACCGGCACGTACCAGCGGCCCATCAGATACTGCCGGCGCACGAAGGCCAAGAGCCCTTGGAAGGTGACGTCGGCCGGCGAGGTGACCATGCAGCCCGGCTCGAAGAGGACTCGGAGGCGGGCACGCCGCAACTGGCGGCTGGCCACGAGATCGTCGCTCAAGGTGCCGGCCCAGGCCGCACGGATGCCCAGCGCCTCGAACCGCCCGCGACGGATCGCCCAGGATCCGCCCCACACGATCGTCGGACAATGGCTGCCGAACAGCACCGCGATGTGCGAGTTGACGCTGTAAAGAAGATGATTGGGGAGCGTTGGCCGGGAAGGAACGAACCAGCGGTAGCCCGTGGTCGCCCCAACCCCCGGCCGGTCGATCCGATTCAACAAGGCCCGGAGCCACGGACGACGCAATCGGGCATCCGAATCCACGAAGGCCAGGTACTCCACTTCCTCCGGGAGGTTCTCCGTGGCGAACCGGAGGTTGTGGACCTTCTGCCCTTCGCGGTCGGCCTTCCCGGCGACCAGCAACTCGACCTCGGTCTCGGGGTGGGCCGCGCGGAGCCGCCGGATCACGCCGCAGGCCGGGTCCGCATCGCTCTCGACCACGAATCGGATGCGGTAGGCGCCGTAGTCCTGGTGAAAGAGGCTGTGGAGGTTCTTCGCCAGCCCGACCTCCACACCCCGACACGGCACAATCACCAGGGCCTTCCCTTTGCGGGGGAACTTCCGGAGGATGGCCAATCGGGTCCGCGCGAAACGATGGTGTTCCCAGGTCTGCACGACGACCAGGAAGGCCTGCACGATGGCCAGCAGCCCAAGCAGGAGAAACGTCCTGAACAGCCAGACTTCCATGCCTGCGCCTGGGGCTTCCACCAAATTGGGTAGTATGCCATCGCATCCCGAGATCGAGTCGGGCAGGACAAAATACCCAGCCTTCCGGACGGAGTCAAGGTCAGCAATCCCCGCCAGTGAACTATATGGAGGGAGCCAAGGCAGCGGGCGTCCGGGACAGGTTCTTCTCCGAAGCGACGACGATCCAGCCAGGGTCGCGGACTCACTCTCGGATCAGTTCCCGAACGGTCATGCCGGAGGGAATCATGGGAAGGACGTGCTCCTGATAGGGGACGGCAACGTCCAGCAGGAAGGGGTCCGGTGAGTCGATCAGCTCCTGAATGCCTGCTTCGAGTTCGGATTTCCGGGCGATGCTCCGGGCCCGCCAGCCGAAACCGCTGGCGATGGTAACGAAATCCGGATAGCGCTGCTCGGGACTGATTCCGTTGCCACGCCCCACGGCCTCGGGATGGTCGATTGGCCCAAGATACGTGTGGGCGCGGTTGGCGGCGTGGAACCGGTCCTCCCACTGAACCACCATTCCGAGGTGTTGATTGTTCAAGAGCATGACCTTCACCGGGACCTTCTCGCAGAAGCACGTGGCCATCTCCTGGATGTTCATCAGCAGGCTGCCGTCGCCGTCGATATCGAGCACGAGCCGATCCGGATTGCCCACCTTGGCCCCGATGGCGGCCGGAAGTCCGAAGCCCATGGTCCCGAGCCCACCGCTGGAGAGCCACCGGCGCGGTCCGCGGAATTTGAAGAACTGTGCGGTCCACATCTGATGCTGGCCCACGCCGGAGGCGACGATCGGGTCCCGGTCCCGTGTCAGGGCGCAGAGTGTCTCGATCGCATGTTGCGGCAGGATGCCGTCGAAATTGCGGTCGTAGGCGAACGGGTCGGCCTGCTTCCACGCCTGGATGGCCTTGTGCCATTGGTCCAGGTCGGCCGGCGGAACGACGATCTTGTTCAACTCCGTCAGCGCATACCGCACGTCGCTCACGACGGCCAGGTGGGCGTGTTTGATCTTGTTGATTTCCGAAGGATCCACGTCGATGTGGACGATCGTGCCGCGCTTGGCGAACTCCGACACCTTGCCCGTGACGCGATCGTCGAACCGCACGCCCAGGGCCAAGAGCAGATCGGCCTCGCTGACGGCGTAGTTCGAGTACACGCTGCCGTGCATCCCGAGCATGTCGAGCGAGAGGGGGTGGTCGCCGGGAAGTCCGCCCAGGCCGGTAAGCGTCATGGCGACGGGAATGCCCGTCTTTTCGGCCAGTTCTCGCAGCGGTTCGGCGGCGTCGGCGGAGACCACGCCGCCGCCGGCGTAGATGACCGGCCGTTTCGCTTTCCGGATCAGCTCCGCAACCTTCTCGATCTCCTCCGGCGTCGCGCGAAGCTGGTCGACCCGATAGCCCGGCAGGTCCATGGGGGCGTCGTAATCGGGCACAGTCTGGGCGATCTGCACGTTCTTGGGCAGATCGATGAGCACCGGTCCCGGCCGGCCCGTCGTGGCGAGGTGGAATGCCTCGCGCATGACCCGGGCAAGATCGTCCACGCTGGTGACCAGGTAGTGATGCTTGGTGACGCTCCGGCAGACCTCGACGATCGGCGTTTCCTGGAACGCATCGGTGCCGATCACCGGGGTGCCCACCTGGCCGGTGATGGCGAGCATCGGGACGCTGTCGAGCTTCGCGTCGGCGATGGTGGTGACGAGGTTGGTGGCCCCGGGCCCACTGGTCGCCATGCACACGCCGACCTTGCCGGTCGATCGGGCGTATCCTTGGGCCGCGAAGCCGCCCCCCTGCTCGTGCCGCGGGAGGATGACCCGAAGCCGGTCGCGGAACCGCGTTAGCGCCTGGTGGAGCGGCATGCTCGCCCCGCCCGGGTAGGCGAACACGGTGCTGACCCCGTGGTTCAACAACGACTGAACCACAATATCGGCCCCGCTGGTGACCTCGGGCTTCGGGGCACTGCCCGACCGACCCCTCGATGGTTTCGTCTCGGCTGCCACAACAAACCGCCTTGCGTGCTTGACCTCACATTGGGGGGACCTAACCCATTGGTCCCAAACATTTTAGGATACGCCGCCGCCGAGTGAATTTCAAGCCGGCTTGGTGTCGGGTAGTGGTACAGTTTCGGCCGGCGAGGCGAGGAAGCGGCGGAGTTTGCGGATCGTCTGGGGATCGTCGAGCTTCGCTCCCCACGTCGTGACAATTCAGCCGTATGAAGTTGTCAGAAGGAGGGAAGGGAAAAAGGAAAAGGCGGAGGAAAAAAAGGGTTCCCATTCAAAATTGTGTGATCAGAGCACGGGCTTGTGTCTTTCCCATTTTTCCAGGGCTATTCCTTTTTCCTTCCCCTGCTCGCACTTCATTCCGCGGAACACTTGTCCCACGTCGAGAACGAGTCTCTTCATCCTTGGATTCTATCCAAATTCCGTGCTGGGGTGCCAACCTGCTGTCACCGGAGCAGGTTAGAGTTGCTCGATTCGCATGGCCACGATGCCGTTCCGCAGGAGAGCGTCGATGGATCGCGTCCTGACAAGATGCCATCCCGGGATTCGTCTGCGGCGCGATCGCTCCTGCCCGCGGAGTCGCGCGGAGGTCGTCTTCTTTCTGGGGGAATGCGTCGCTGCCGAGACCGCGGCGAAGCGATTGTTCGGCCGCCCGCTCCTCCCTTCCGACTACGCGGGCCTGGCCGGCGCCCCGGACGATGCGACCGTGGAGGTCGGCACCCTGGCCGGGACCCTGTACGTCGAACTCTGGGGACCGCCGAGGCTGGGCTACCGGGCGTTCCACCGGGTGCGGCAGACGCAACGTTCGCTGGTGATTCTGAGCGACGGGTTCCACATTCTCCGCCGCCGGATTCAGGGACGGGGGCTTGGGCTTCGCGTACTGGCTCGCCAATTGGACCACGCCCGGCGACTCGGCGTGAGCCGGATCGAACTGGTCGCCGGTCGGCGGTCCTATGAGAGTGGAAAGACCACGGGGTGAGCATGCCCGTCCTGTTCGACTTGTCTTGCGGCAGCCGATCGTGGGAGACATTCGAGCGCTACTTCCGGGAGCGGACCGCTGACAGGGTATTGTAGTAGCCCGGAGGGGGTTGTCTCCCCTTTGGAAAGCGTTATGATCGGACGCGTCTGGCCAGCGCACTTCCACGATCTGCTCGGCTTGCACTCGGCCCCGATTCAGGAAACGTGAGGTGATCGGACTTCGGTGACCGCCGGAAAAGGCCGTCCCACGATAGGCGTCTGCTGCGTCTTCCTTGTTGGTCCGTGACTCTCAACGCCGTAAGTGTTCAGCGGATTGAAGTGCGAACAGGGGAAGGGAAAAGGGAAAGCCCTGGGAAAATGGGAAAGGCAAGAAACCGTGCCCTGATCACACAATTCTGAGTGGGAACCCTCTCCTGTTCTTTTCCCTCTTTCCCCCGCTTTTTCCTTCTCCTTTTCCGGCAACTTCATACGGCTGAACTGTTACTCAACGCCTAACTCCCAGGCAATCCACGCTCGTTCGGCAATTCCTTGCGAGCGGCGTGATATTTGACATCGGCCGCCGCTTGTAGTCGTTGTGGTGGGATACTTGTGGGTCTCGGGGGCCAGTCGTCTCGCTCGTCTTCAGAACCTGTTCGGGGGTGCGCCATGATGATCCAGGTGCGATGTGAGTGCGGAAGGGTCGGGCAAGCGCGACCGGAGTTCGCCGGGCGACGGGCCCAATGTCCGGCCTGCGGGCGGGAGGTGCTGATTCCGGAAGCCGCCCCTCCGTCTGCCGCCGGGCCGTCGCCCGCCGCATCCTTACCCCCGGGCCCGCCGCCAGGCACGGCCGAGCCGTTCACCGAGTACCTCGATCCTCCCGCGCTGCCGATCCCCAAGAAGGTCAAGACGATTTCCATGCGGCGGATGTTCGAGGCCCTGCTGGAGCCGCAGAGCATCCAGTGGATGTTGATCTTGGGAGGCGGGCTGATCGTTCTGGGGATGCTCATCTGGCTGGTGAGCATGGGGATCTTTGAGGACAAGTTAGTTCTGGCCGTGGCTTTGGGGCTTGGCACGCTGGGGATCCTCGGGGCGGGCTGGTTCGTGGCGCTCAAGACCCGCTACCGGATCGCCGGCCAGGCCCTGACCTTCCTCGCCTGTGTCGTGGCGCCCTTGAATCTCTGGTTCTACCAGTCGCAGCGATTGCTCACGCTCGACAACGGGCTCTGGATCGGCGGGGTGGTCTGCTGCCTGCTCTACGCCGCCACGGTCTACGTGCTCCGCGATCCGCTGTTCATGGTTGCGGTGGAGGCGGGCGTGACGCTTACGGCAGCCTTGCTCTTGGCCGAGGTCGTCCCGCACGGCGAGACCCTCAGCTACGCATGCCTGGTGCTCATGGCCCTGGGCCTGGTCTCGATCCACGGGGAGCGGGCCTTCCCGCCGGAAGGGGAATCGTTCGACCAGCGACGCTTCGGACTTCCCCTGTTCTGGAGCGGCCACGCTCAGATGGCCGCGGCCCTGGTGGTCCTGCTGGTGGTCCAGTGCGTCGACTGGCTCCAGGTGGTGTGGCCGGCCCAATGGCTGCTCAGCGCGACCTGGGCCGACAACCTGATCACGCAATCGAACCTGTTGGCCGCCGCACTCTGGGTGGCCGGCGCCTACGCCTATTTGTATTCCGACATCGTCGTGCGCCGGGTGGGCGTGTACACGTTCCTGGCAGCGTTCTGCTTCCTGCTCGCCGAGGTGACGCTGGTGGGAATCGATCTGCCGGCCGAGTGGCTGATCGCGATCCTGGCCGTGACCGCCCTGGTGGCGACCTTGGTGCAGACGTTCGTGGCGGCGCCGAGCGAGAGGATCAATCGGGCCGTTCCCCCGCTGGCCATGGTGCTGAGCTGTTTGCCGATCCTGCTGGGAATCGTCTTGCACTTCCGCGCCACGAGCCTGTTGGCGGCGGACTGGGGCTGGCACCGTTCGACCGACTGGCTCTTCGTGGGCACGATGGTCCTCGTAGCGGTGAGCAACCGGATATCCGCCTTCCTCTGCCGGCACACGGCGCCCAAGTGGTCGGCGGCCTATTTCTTCGGCAGCGCGGCGGCGACTCTGATCGCGGCGGCCGGCCTGCTGAGAATGCTGGGGCTGGAGAACTGGATCCAGCAGGCCCCGTGGCTGATGCTCGTGCCGATCGCCTACCTCGTGGCCGGCAGGCTGTGGCGAGGCCACAGCCCGGAGCGGCCTTTGAGTTGGATCGCCCAGGCCTCAGCCGCAGTGATCCTCCTTGGGGTGTTGGGGGCGTCGCTCCATGAAGAGGCACTCCGGGCGTTCGTCCAGCCACACCGTGACCTCAAGCTCGTTGCCGCGGCGGGTTCCGCCGTCCAGGCCGCGGTGGCGTCCCAGCGCAGCGGCGAACTGGTCTACTTCAACCCGACGCCGATCTGGGGCCTGGTCTTCGCGGAAGCGGCGTTGTTCTATGTCCTGGCCGGCATCTTCCGTCGCCGCAGTATGAACCTCTTCTTCGCCACCGCCGCCGCGTGCGCCGCCTTGTGGCAGTTCCTCGGCTACTGGCACGTGCCGCCGGCGTACCACACCATGCTTTACGCAGTGCTTGGAGTGGGCCTGCTGGCCGTTTCGCGGGCCATGGGCCTCGAACAGGTGGCGGTCTACCGGCCTACCGGCGACAAGGGGCGGGCCACGCGGGGCAAGGGCCTGATTCCCCTTCAGGCCGGCAACGCCGTGCTGACCATTGCCCTCTTGACCGCTTTTCTCCAGGGCCTCTCACGCATCGCCACGCACACCTACGACTGGCGGAGCGTGATCGCCCTGCTGCTGACCACGCTGGCCAGCCTGGCCGCGATCGCGCTGGCCCCCGGCGGCACGTGGCGCCGGTGGTACGCCGCCGCGACGATCGCCATGGCCGGCCTTGCGCTGCTCACCATCAGTCTCCAGAGCCGGCTCACGGCCTGGCAGAAGCTCGAGATATTCTGCACCGTCACCGGCGTGCTCCTGGTCGCGGTGAGTTACCTCGGCCGTTTCCGGGAGGAGGAAGGACGTGAGAACGAAATGGTCACCTGGGGACTCTTCCTCGGAAGCGCCTTGGCCACGCTGCCCCTCTTGAGCGCCGTGGTCTACTGGCACTTCTTCACGCCCAAGGGGATTTCCCTGATCGACGAGCTGGCCCTCATCACGATCACGATCGCCATGCTCGTGACCGGCTTCAGTTGGCAGTTCCGATCGACGACCTTTTTCGGCGGCACGGCCTTCGGCCTCTACCTGCTCATGCTCCTGGTTGATCTTGGGCGTCAGCAGAACTGGGCGGTGGGGGTCTATCTGGCGATCGCCGGCGGGGTGGTCTTCCTGCTCGGGATCGTGTTGAGCATGTACCGCGAGAGGCTGCTCGCACTGCCCGACCAGATCGCCAAACGCGAAGGCGTCTTCAAGGTCCTCGACTGGCGATGATCGCGTCGAGCCGAGGCCTGCGAGCCCGCCGAAGACTTCCCGCCCCTGCGGGCCTCTGCGGGACCGTCCGAATTGGGCTTGCGTCCCGTGGCCGGGCAGGTACAAAGGATCCTGTAGCACAGGCTTCCAGCCTGTCATCGACAGCCAAGATGGCTGTGCTGCGAACCGCTACGGGAGGAAGTGTTCGTTCGATGAAGCAAGTCCTTTTCCTCTGCTCGGCCAACTACTACCGGAGTCGATTCGCAGAACACCTCTTCAACTGGCTCGCCGGCCAGGAGGGGCTGGCGTGGCATGCCGACTCGCGGGGACTGGCCGTCGACCAGTGGGGCGACATCGGGGAGATCTCGCACTACCCGGTCGACGCCCTCAAGGATCGCGGCATCCCCACGGCCGGCCCGCACCGGCGGCCCAAGCACGTAACCCAGGCCGATCTCGACGCCTCGGATCTCGTGGTGGCCGTCAAGGAAGCGGAACATCGGGCCATGATGGCCGCCCAGTTCCCGCTCTGGACCGACCGCGTCCAGTACTGGCAGATCGACGATCTCGACTGCGCCCAACCTGAGGAAGCCTTGCCCGTGCTCGAAGAGCACGTGCGGGCGCTGGTGCGCAGGCTCTCCGACGAGGCCGGCGACGAGAGCAGTCAGGCCGCGTGACCGGGCCGCGTGGAGAAGTTCGAGCCCCGGCACAAGGACGGGGCCGAGTGGAAGACCATCTCGGAGATTCGGTGGATCGCGAAGGGAAAGAAGTGGAAGTGGAGGTTGGGCCACGACGAGGATTGGGTGGCTCTCCTTGGCGACGAAGGGGCTGCATGGGAAAGCCCAGGGCAACGCCCTGGGGAAGCGTGTCGGAAGGAACGGCGAAGCCCTGAAGGGGCGAGATTCAGGCTCCCCCGGACCTCTATTCCGCCCTTTCAGGGCTTCCGATTTGGTGATGGGCACTGCCCCCAGGGCGTTGCCCTGGGCTTCCATATCCCGCCCCTTCGGGGCTAGCGAGAGGCGCGAAGACCGTCCCCCAGCGAATCTCACAAGCGACGGTGCAACCGGCTCGTGGCAGGCTGGAAGGGGTTGGTTCGCGTAGGGCCCTTGAGTAAGATGGAGTAAGGAATCACGCTCAAGGCGTGGTCCCTGCGCCCTCTGTTTGTGAGGTCAGGAGCCATGGCCAATCCAAGCCGCGTTGCCGACGATCTGGTCTCCGTCGAGCAATTCTACCGTTTGGTGCCGGACGGTCAGAAGGCCGACCTGATTGAAGGAGTCATCTACATGGCCTCGCCCGATTCGCTTCGCGCCAACGAGTTGACTGGGTTCGTGTACCGGCTTCTTGAGGCATTCTTGGAGGCACGCGGCATCGGCGGCAAGGTCTTCTTCAGCCGGTTTGCCTGCCGGCTGGGCGAGTTCCACGCCCCGGAACCGGACGTGGGCTACGTGGGCCCGGAGCGCGTCGGCTTGATCGAGCCGGGCGGCATGCGCGGCGGACCCGACATCGCCGTGGAGGTGGTCTCCCGCGAGAGCCGGCATCGTGACTACGACGACAAGCGGCGGCTCTACGAGGAGGCCGGCATTCCAGAATACTGGATCATCGACCCGATCCAGAAGCGTGTCGAGTTCCTCGTGCTGGAATCGGGCCGCTACCAACTGGCGCCCTTGGAGGCCAACCGTTTCTTCCGTAGCCGCGCCCTGCCGGGCTTCCGGATCGACGTCGATTGGCTGCTGGCCGATCCGCTCCCGTCCGCCACGCGCTGCCTCCAGGCCATCCTAAGTGACCTTGCGTGAACCCCGGGGAGGACGACGCGATGCGAGCGTTCGGTGAGAGGATGAGTCGGAGGCGTGTTCTTCGTGGCATCGCGGCAGGCGGAGCGTTGGCGATGCTCCCGCGCCGCGTATGGGCCGCCGAGGAAGAGGGGTTCCGGCCACTCTTCGACGGGAAGTCGTTCAAGGGTTGGAAGGTGGGCGAGAACACGCCGAAGAGCTGGCGCATCGAGCGAGGATTGCTCGTGCTGACGGGCGGGAACAGCCACCTGTTCACCGAACCGTCGTTCGCCGACTTCGTGGTCCGGTTCCAGTGGCGGCCGCTGAAGAAAGGCTACAACAGCGGGTTCTTCGTGCGGGGGCGCCAGATCCAGATCGCCGACCGCAGCGCCGGCATGCTCTTCGGCTCGAAGAACGCCCCGGCCGCGCCGGCCCTCCACAACCCGCCGGGCCAGTGGAACGATTGGGAAGTGACCTGCATCGGCAGCAAGCTCACCCTGAAAGTCAACGGCAAGCTCGCGTGGGAGATCGACGATTTCAAGCCGGGCCGCGCCCCCCTCGGCATCGAGGCCGAGGGACACGCCATCGAGTTCCGCAACCTTCGGATCAAGACGGCCGATCCCTGAATGGAGTTTGCGATCGTGGGAGGGCGAGGCTCCTGCCGAG
>Ga0067045_1031537_pt1 | contig 12040 bp, 7 predicted proteins | sample TerdegcTABiofilm_FD_59184 | JGI IMG/M metagenome (GOLD analysis project Ga0067045, IMG submission 59184) | Combined Assembly of (Gp0054472, Gp0054536) Wastewater bioreactor microbial communities from Singapore -Terephthalate degrading...
GCCTACCTATAAGGGATTGAAACTCCCACCAAAAACCATCTTTCGTGTTCCCCCACCCAGTTTTTAGCCTACCTATAAGGGATTGAAACTTTAACTGGGTTTTTTATTTTTAATTGTCTGCAATCGTTTTTAGCCTACCTATAAGGGATTGAAACACCTCCTTCCACGCTTAAATATAACTTTTGCTTGAAGTTTTTAGCCTACCTATAAGGGATTGAAACGGGGATTTGAGGAAAAATATCTAGACTGCTGGTCTTGTTTTTAGCCTACCTATAAGGGATTGAAACTATTGCACCCCTAGTTTTTTGGCTATCTCTGACAGAGTTTTTAGCCTACCTATAAGGGATTGAAACTATCTAGGTCCATTTGGGTTTCTACCCAGCCGTCTGGTTTTTAGCCTACCTATAAGGGATTGAAACTAAGTATCAAATCTTATAGGAACATCACACCATATTAGTTTTTAGCCTACCTATAAGGGATTGAAACATGTCTTTCAACAATTCCTTAGCTGTTGGCTTGCGTGTTTTTAGCCTACCTATAAGGGATTGAAACAGGGGGGGATTCTCGTTGAGGAGATTGACGAGAACACGGTTTTTAGCCTACCTATAAGGGATTGAAACCTCGATCCATGAGTGACGATTTCAGCCATCCTGACAGAGTTTTTAGCCTACCTATAAGGGATTGAAACTCAAAAGGCTGATCGCCAGAAGAGAAGCCATATACAGGTTTTTAGCCTACCTATAAGGGATTGAAACAGAAAAGAGAAAAAAAGTTTTTCTGGAATTGCAAATGTTTTTAGCCTACCTATAAGGGATTGAAACGAAGCCAATCCAGATGGCGATCAACTTTTGATACCATCGTTTTTAGCCTACCTATAAGGGATTGAAACCATTTCTTGCCATTTTCAAGCAAGCAGTATCTCCTTTGTTTTTAGCCTACCTATAAGGGATTGAAACGGATATATGTGATTTATATACGAAAGAAATGCTGGTGTTTTTAGCCTACCTATAAGGGATTGAAACTACAATCACTCGCTGTATATACCTCCATACCATCATGTTTTTAGCCTACCTATAAGGGATTGAAACTCAAATAGCGTTGGTAATGATGTATGGTTTGATGAGAGTTTTTAGCCTACCTATAAGGGATTGAAACGAAACTCAAAGAGCTTGATGAGTTCATAGAGGAATACGTTTTTAGCCTACCTATAAGGGATTGAAACGCATAAATATTGCATATATATAAAATAAAAAACTTCGGTTTTTAGCCTACCTATAAGGGATTGAAACGCTCCCCTGTGTCATAACGACACACCCCCTGTGTCAGTTTTTAGCCTACCTATAAGGGATTGAAACACATCCAGCTAAATCATAATAAAATCGTTTGGCACGGTTTTTAGCCTACCTATAAGGGATTGAAACTTTTCATTTTCACTCCTTTCACTCCTTAATTTGACAGTTTTTAGCCTACCTATAAGGGATTGAAACCCGTTGCGTCCACTATGCCAAAGTGGACTAGACGGGTTTTTAGCCTACCTATAAGGGATTGAAACTAACATAAGAACATAATATTGTCAAGACAACAAAATGTTTTTAGCCTACCTATAAGGGATTGAAACTACAAGCAAAAACAATCGGTGGAGCTTCTCTATATAGTTTTTAGCCTACCTATAAGGGATTGAAACATCCTTTTTGTGCTACTTTTCATTTTCTCTCCTTTCGTTTTTAGCCTACCTATAAGGGATTGAAACCGTCAAATTAATTGCAAATTGTAACTAAAAAAACGTGTTTTTAGCCTACCTATAAGGGATTGAAACTCTTCATTAGACGTATCTCCTATACTAACCTTAATTGTTTTTAGCCTACCTATAAGGGATTGAAACTCAACAAAAAAGCATTAGAAATTGCGTATAAAGTCAAGTTTTTAGCCTACCTATAAGGGATTGAAACAATAAAGACCGAAAGTGTTATTGCACGTAGTAATTTAGTTTTTAGCCTACCTATAAGGGATTGAAACTCTTCATTTTTAGACGTATCTCCTATACTAATTACGGTTTTTAGCCTACCTATAAGGGATTGAAACAATATTATAGAACATAGTGATATGAATGCGAAATTGTTTTTAGCCTACCTATAAGGGATTGAAACTGGACATAAAAAAACCATATTCAATAATTATTGAATATGGCCTCTTGTTTATATTATAAATTACTGTATTTAATTTTCAGTCAAATTGGGTTTATCTCAAAACATTATTTGTATTAAAACAACTATCTAACACAGTTAAAACTGGGCTGGAATGATAAATATAGTAACTAATTTCTTCAATCTATATAAATTTCCATTCAACATCACCATAAGACGAAACCCAACCTTCATCAACCTTTGAAATAGCCCCACGACGATTCCCACCATCATATACCTCAACCTCTATTGTCCGCCATCTGTATTCACCCTTTTCATAATCAAATGTTTCTCCATCATCATCATATAAATAAAACGTCCCCGATTTATTCCCATAATGTAGTATCTCCAATGGAACAGAATCACCAGCTTTTGGGGTATACTGCAAAACAGGCATCATCGGAATTATCCCACCTTCACGAACAAATATCGGCAACTTATCCAATCCCGCTGATATATTTATGACTCGTCCACCATCAAAACATTCTCCTGTCTCAAAGTCATACCAATTTCCGCTAGGTAGAAAAACATCCCTCGATGTTTGTCCCATAAATAAAGGCGCAACTAACATCGAATCACCAACCATATATTGATCATCTTTTTCCATGCTGGCAAAACTCAGGTCATCTTTATCTTGTATCTCCATAGCCATACCCCTAAAAGGAGGAATCCCGTCAAAATGATAACGCGCAAAAGCAGAATAAAAATATGGCATCAAACGCATGCGAAGGTTGATATACTTCTGGACAATATGCTCAACATCAGGAAAAGACCAAGGCTTTGTCCCATCAGCCCAAGCGTTTAACATCGCCAATGGCGAAAAACAAACAACCTGCAAACGTCTAACCCATTCCTCTGAATTCCTTGCACTTCGTATCTCAGGCGACCATAACAATCCGCTGAAACCTGAGTTGCATAATGCCCTTACAAATTGGCGATGATCATAAAGATCAGAATATAACGCAAATGGCAAAGACGATGCACCTGCAAGAGATGCCCTAACAAGCCCATAAGTCCTCCTATTGCTCTTCCGAAACATATCTAATATCATCCTTTGCAAAATTAACCCATAAATCTGACGCATCTGCTCTCCATCATGCCCCGATGGAAATATAGCATGTGCTGGGAACATCCAAGAACTCCCCGTTAACTCACTTCCATCACACTCATCTAACTTGTATCCCGAAATACCTATACTAATATGGTTCTCCTCATGCTGATCTTTTAGAATATCTTGTGCTTCTTCTAAGGAATAATCTGGTGCAAGACCACCCCAAACAGTATGCGACCCAGACAATTGTTCTAATTTAGAATGAATCTCTGCATCAGGCGAAACGTAAGGATGTTCCCAAAGATTAATCTGAAACCCCATCGACTTCATCTTGCTGACAAACTTTGCAGGCTTTGGAAAACGCCACGACCATTCATAAGTTGATGGATAACTTTTTGTATGCCAACCCGGCTCCAAACCTATAACATCACAAGGTATATGATGATTCCTAAATTCCTCCGCCTCCGCTATCACTTGCTCATCCGTAAAATTAGTAGGAACACGATGCCAGAATCCCAAACCCCATCTTGGAGGCAATGCCCCACCTCCACAATAAAGGTTATAACGTCTGACAGCATCCAAAACACTATTGCCACCAAACACTAATACCTCAAACCCTTCTGAATGGACAACAATCTCCACAAGGTCAGATGTTGGAGTCGCCTGCCAATCGTGATCTACGTTTCGATCCTTTATTATCACTGGCGTTGATTTTCTACCACATGATCCACAATAAATCGTAACTATTCGTGATGTATTTACAAGAACACCATAGCCCTTGCTAGATACATAAAACGGCACAGGCGCATGGCTTTCACCTATATCAATACTCGGATCACTATTTACTCTGAGGTATCTAGTTCTACCACGATGATTTACACGCATAAATTGAAGTCCTAAACCAAAAATTTTTTCTGTTTTATCAAGCGGAAAGCAAATAACAGTCCTTCCGCCAACTTTCTCCGATATAATGGCATCCATATCAAATGGGAAAGATATATCTCCCATATCATCTAAAGCCCTTGTGTTTTGCTCTGCATTGACAACCGATAACGGCGTTAAATCTTCTTCTTTTCCGATTATTGCACTCCAAACTCCTGATGATTTTTTGCTCCAAACTATCTTATTCATATTACCTCCCCATCAATACCAAAGCCCTAGATCAAGCCTCGATATTGTAATATTTTCTGATGATTTATTCAATATTTCCAATGAATTGTTCGACTTTAACTTCTCTGGCGAAATAGCGTAAGTCCTACATTGGTTAGCCTTTGGCTCTCGATTTAATGTGTCTTGATCTGTAAACATAAGAAATATATTTCCAGAAGCGACTTTCTTCGGAAAAATAAGTTCATTACCATTGACCGAAAATGCAAAATCCCCGCTTGATGCAATTAAAAATAATGCCCTCGATGATAGTAAGGCAGATTCAGGAATATAAAAGTTGAGTTTTGCGGATTTTCCGCTTTCTATGTTAACAGGTAAAGGCGTTGGCTGATCAATATTAGCAACTCTATAGAAGTTATTTATAAGTGTGTATAAAGCAGGTTTGTCTTTTATCTTTTCAATATCATCTAAATCAGCGATCCAATCATATGGCTGTTCTGCAAGATATTCTGTCCAGCATGGAAAATTAAACAGATTTAGCCCATCTGCACCCCGAGCATACATCGTTAAAGCCCATGCCCTATATGATTCCCTTGTATGACAGCGACCACTATGATTCATGTCTGTTCCTGCATAAATTGGCATTGGATTTGCCGAAAGAACCTTACGGAAAGAATCAAAATCTATATTATAATCACATGACAAAAAAGGCGCAGGTGTAACAAAATCCAGCAATTTCGCCCATTCCGCAAGATCGATACCCAAACGCTTACATCCCTCAAGCCATGTCGGCACTCTCGCAGACAGCAATATCTTTTTGCCACGATTATTTCCTATCTCATCAAGCATAGATCGGACTGATGCGACAAAATTTGTAAGTGCATCACGCTTTGACCATGAATCGCCTGATAAATGACGTGGAAATCTCATCCAATCAAGCTGAAATCCATCAACATCATATCTGCTTGCTAAGTCTGTTATACTACTCAAAATATAATCCTGAACTGCCTGCTGAGAATAATCCAAACAATAGCTCATCCAATCAGCACGATTATTTTTTATTGCATCAACATCAACAGCAAATTCAGGATGTTTCCTCTTAAATTCGCTTGCGCCCCAATGATCAGGCTCATTTGCATTATGGGCGTCATTCATACGATATGTAATAAACGTTTCCTTTCCACTTTGCATAAGCATCTGCAAAAACTTGCCGAAAGGGTCCTCGCCACGATCAAACGCCTCTATAAGACTTGGTGCGATCTCACGTGAAATAGTTTCTCCAACCGAACATGGATAATAAAACTTGCCTATTGCATTTGGGCAAACCATATATGTTGTCACAGACCTAGGACATTGTTTAACCGCCCAATCTATGTCTTCATCATTCAAAGGATCTTTAAGCATGAAAATATTTGTTCCATCATTATCAATTATGAATCTCTTTTTCATTTTTTGCTTCCTTATGTTGACTAAGAAAAATAATCCTTATTACAAGTTTTCAATATTCTAACACAAAAATCTAATAATTTAATAGTCAAAAAAAATCTTCGAACATACTGATAAACTTTTGCGTCTAAAAGTCATCTAATATGGATATATTACAAATAGCTCAAAATGTCAAATTTTCGGTCTGTAAAGAATACTTGCTTTATGTATTCTTCTAAAATTAAAGGAGAATTGCTCAAATGAAAAAAAAGTGTCTATCGATAACAATATCAGCAATTTTTTGTCTTGCATTAATACTTACATTTCAGGAATTTACACAAGCACAAGCCCCTGGTGGAGGCAATAGGCCAATGGCCGGAGGAGCGCCCTCAGGTATAATGATGGCTATGCAGATTTTACCATTAGAAAGCGAATGGACACAGATATCATTCGCTATGGATGTCAGTGATGATGCACTAATCAAAGCAAGAAAAGCTTTTAAGGATGCGTGGACAAAGAGAAAAGCTATAACTGACAAAGCAGAATCCGCTGGAGATGATGCAGATGCAAGAAGGGCAATGAGAACAGACCTTGAGAAAATCAAGACTGAACTAGATACAAAACTTAAAGGAATACTCACTCCCAAACAAATGGAAGACCTTGCCAAATGGGAAAAAGAGAATCAAAATAGATTCCGTCAACGCCAATCAAATGCCCCCGGCGGAGGACAACCGGGTGGTAATCGTCCACAAAGATAACGCCTTTTTGCTAATCAAAATGTATCAAACTTAATGGGCGATTCAATTAATCGCCCATACAAAAACTATAGCTATATTTATTATCAGACTTTATGAGAACACCCAATTTATTAAAAAATCAAGCAATCATATATTAATATCTTACATTAATACGGCGTGTTCTATAAGAAGTCTAATTATCTTTATTACAATAAAATTAGGCAAAATTACGAGGAGCAAAATCTATGTGGAAAGTATCTTTTTCTATTATCATGCTGATTGGTTTGCTGATCTGTGTTGCCAATGGCGAAGAAGTGGACTTTACACAACCACTAACTCTTGGGCAGTGTATTAGAATAGCCATTGAGCAGTCCCCAAACATGAAAACAGCTAATCTTGATCTAATATCATCTGGTCTTAGTGTTAAGGATGCAAAAGCCAAATATTATCCAAGCATAAATGCAAATGCTCAATATCAGTTCTCTAAAAGAGTAGATTTTGGATTTAATGAAGATAATTACGATGCCCAAATTTCAGCTAGCTATCAAATATGGGATCATGGCAAGCGCAAAACATCACTAAATCAGGCAAAAGCAAGCGCAAAAGCGACACAAACCGATTATGACAGGACAATACAATCATTAATATTTGATGTAACAAACGCTTATTATAACCTTCTACAAGCAGAGAAAATCATAGCGGTTGATGAAAAACTCCTTGAAATATCAAAACGAAATGTAGAAAAAGCAGAAGAATTTCTGAAAAATGGAAAAACAACCCCTGCCGATGTTGCAAGCGCCAAAGTTCAGCAATCAAATGACGAATTGGCATTAATAAATGCGCAAAATAACCAAAAACTTGCACAAGCACGCTTGGTTAATCTTATGGGACTTGATAAAAGTATATCAATTAAGATTCAGGATGACCCTGATTATGACCTTTACCTACAATCAAATCTTATTAAAAAAGAATTTTCTCTCGATGATTCTATCGCCAAAGCAATACAAAACAGACCTGAATTAAATAGTCTGAGGGCTAGGCTAAATATTGCTGAACTATCATTAAGGCAGGCACAATTAGATAGATTGCCTGTCTTAACCGCAGAATATAATTATAATCTACTCTTTGGAGCTGGAATACCAAAAAGAGATGACCCAATAGTTGATAATAACTGGAATGCTTCCGCAAGGCTATCATTCCCGATATTTGACGGTGGAGTATCAAAAAGACGACAACAAAACGCAGAAATTAGCGTTGAACAGTCAAAAGAAAACATAAGATCAAGAGAACAGGCAATCGCTTTAGAAGTCCAACAGGAATATTTCAGCTTCGAGCGCGCTGTAAAAAGCTTAGATATAGCAAAAGAACAGGTTAATAATGCAACACTAAGCCTAGATGTAACCCAAGGAAGATACGAACAAGGAATGACTATATTTTTGGATGTCCTGTCTGCACAAGCAAGATATGCACAAGCATTAATCAATCAGGTCAATGCTTTTTATAATTATAAAATTGCTGAAAAGTCTTTAAAAAAGGTTATCGGAGATCTAAGGATAGAGGAATAAAATAAGAGGTGAAACAAAATGAAGAAATGGATCATAATTTGTATTGTAATATTGGTTCTCCTTATCGCTGTTGGTGCAGTTCTTGCTGCTATGGGCAAATTGCCATTTATAAAGAAAAATAACAAGAAAGTTGTTTCTATGATAAAGACTGCAACTGTTGAACGAGGCGATATAAATGTTACAATCAGCGCAACAGGCACTATTGAGCCGTTAGTAACCGTAGAAGTTCGTTCAAAGGCAAGCGGAGCTATAACTAAAATGGCAGTCGATACAGGTGATAAACTAAAAGCAGGGGACTTAATCGCTGAGATAGAAAAGACATATACACAGGCGGATGTTGATCAAGCGGAGGCAGACCTAAAATCAGCCATTGCCCGTAGAGAACAGGCAAAAATGAATATAGAGTTACAAAGGCAACAAAGCGATGCACAAATAAAACAAGCACAGTCAAATGTTATTGATGCAGAGACCCGTTTAGCACAACTTCAAGAACAAATAAGGCTTGAGAAAGAAACCAATGCAAGACAAATAAAAGAAGCAGAAAATGATCTTGAGATGGCAAAGTTAAGACTAGAGCAATCTAAGAATCCACGACAAGAAAATATTACCAAAGCAAAATTATCTGTTGATCAGGCTAAATCAAGCATGGATTTAGCTTTGGATGATTATAATCGTTTAAAAGCCCTGTATGAAAAATCATTTGTATCAAAGGCTGAAGTCGACTCTGCAAAGGCAAAGTATGATTCCACAAAAGCTCAATATGAATCAGCAGTTGAGCAGTTAAAACTTACGGAAAAACCAGCTAGCATAGAAGATATTAAGTTGGCAGAAAAAAGTGTTGAAAAAGCTAAATTTGCCTTAGAATCTGCAAAGCAGAAACAAGAACAGGAAAAAACTCGTGAACAAGACCTCGCTTTGTCAAAATCACAGCTTGAGGATGCCAAACTCGCACTTAAACAGGCATTAGATAATAGAAAACAGATTGATATAAGGGAAAAGGATTTGGAGTCTGCAGAAGCGACTGTAACTCGTTCAAAAGTAGCCCTTCAAAATGCTAGGGACAAACTGGCAGATACAATTGTCAAGGCGCCAATATCAGGTATTATATTAACAAAAGATGTCGAAGAAGGTCAAGTAATCACATCAAGCATGGGTGCAATGGCATCCGCAGGAACACTGCTTGTTACGATGGCAAACCTAGATAAAGTTTATGTAAAGACAAACGTCGATGAGACAGATATTGGCAAAATCCAACCCGGTCAACCTGTAACAATTGTTGTTGATGCGTTCCCCGATAGGAAATTTAAAGGTGAAGTCCTAAAAATAGAACCACAGGGGAAAACCGTCCAAAACGTAACAACATTTATGGTAACAACAGAGCTTGAAAATCCCAAAGGAATACTAAAGCCCGGCATGAACGCATCTGTTGATATAACCGCAATTAACCTAACAGATGTTCTTGTTCTTGATAACTCAGCTATTATAGATTCGCCAAATGGTAAAATGGTCACCCCTGTTATAGATGGCAAGCCCGGTCAACCGTTTGTGGTTGATGTCGGTGTTCGTGGATGGGATAAATCCGAGATCATATATGGTCTAAACGAAGGTGATATAGTCATGGTGATACCAACAGGCGGAGGAAATACAGGTATTCCAGACTTTATGAAAAATATGATGAAAAATCCAATGTCAACTTTTGGACGTATGCAACAACAGAGCGGAGGTCAAGGCAGTGGACGAGGAATGGGCGGTCCTCCTCCCCCATGATGATAACCAGAAAACTTAATAAACCATTTTAGTCTCCTAAATTATGATGACTATGATTGTTTATTTCTAGTTTGATGACACTGATAGATAACTGTCAGTGTCTATAATAATATTTTGCCTGCATATGCTATCAGAGCAGTTATGTGAGGGAATAAAAATGATCGTAATGGATAATGTAACAAAGACCTACCGAATGGGCGAAGTTGATGTAACTGCCCTAAAAGGAATATCTCTCCTTATTAATGAAGGTGAGTTTGTTTCTATTATGGGACCATCAGGTTCTGGTAAATCAACATTGATGAATATTATTGGATGTCTTGATGTTCCTACCTCTGGAACTTATGAATTAGATGGAACTCCCGTCGGCGGATTAAATGACAATCAGTTGGCGGACATTCGTAACAGGAAGATTGGATTTGTTTTTCAGACATTTAATCTTTTGGCTCGTGAGGAAGCCATCTATAACGTAGAATTACCTATGGTTTATAATAATGTCTCAGAAAAAGAACGTCGTGAAACTGCGATGCAAATGCTTGAGGCAGTTGGGCTTGCAAAGCGCGCAAAACACAAGCCAAATGAGATGTCTGGAGGCGAAAGACAGCGAGTCGCAATAGCTAGATCTTTGGTAAATAAACCTGCAATAATCTTGGCAGATGAACCAACAGGCAACCTTGATTCTAAAACAGGTGTGGAGATAATGAGAATATTTCAAAAACTCAATGAAGATGGTATCACAATAATACTTGTTACCCATGAAAGAGATATAGCAGAATATAGCCATAGAATTATAAATCTTAGAGATGGCTTGATTGAGGGAGAGGAAAAGCTATGAGATTAAGAGAAAGTATACACATTGCCCGTAGAAGCCTGATGGGAAACAAGATGCGCTCCTTGCTGACAATGCTCGGTGTTATTATTGGTGTAGCAGCGATTATTGCTATGATCTCAATCGGCAATGGTGCAAAAGCTGATATATCTGAGAGAATTAAGTCGCTTGGATCAAATGTGCTTCAGATTCGCCCCGGCTCACAGATGTTTGGCGGAAGAGGATTTGGTGCTGGTAGCGTTATGACATTAAAATATGAAGATGCGGAAGCAATAAGAGAAAAAGCAAAGCATATAGCTTATATTGAACCCCAGATAAGCAATAGAGCGCAAGCTAAATTTGGCAATAAAAACGACAACATCGAAATTGTTGGAACAACGCCAGAATATCAAAGGGTTCAAAATGCAAAAACGGTCAAAGGCAATTTTTTCTCTGATGAAGATGTGCTTTATAGAGAAAAAGTCTGTATTATTGGACAAACTGTCGTCACTAACTTTTTTGGAAATATTGATCCCATAGGTCAAATAATCAGGATAAAAAATATCGATTTCCGTGTTATTGGCATATTAGAAAAAAAAGGAAGTATGGGACCATTCGATATGGATAACCGCATCCTAATACCGATCACTACTGCCCAAAAAAGGGTTTTTGGCACTGACTATCTAAATTCAATCAGCGTTGAGGTTAAAAGCAAAGATGTTATAAAAGATGCGACAGAGGAGCTTGAGACAATATTACGAAGGCAACATAAATTGCCTGCTGGTAAAGAGTCCGATTTCAATATTCGTGATCAATCCTCGTTCCTTGAGACACTAGAAAAGACAAGTCAGAGTTTCACTTACCTACTTGGTGGGATTGCAGCAGTGTCTTTGATTGTTGGTGGTATCGGCATAATGAACATAATGCTTGTTTCAGTAACAGAGCGCACTCGTGAAATCGGAACCAGGAAGGCTGTTGGAGCAAAAAGGCGTGATATACTCATTCAATTCCTTGTAGAGTCTCTTGTTTTAAGCCTCCTTGGAGGTATTATCGGCATATTATTGGGCGTTGGTGGAGCAAGCCTAATATCGAAATTCGCTGGATGGAAAACTGTTGTATCTGTTGATGCTATACTTCTCGCATTTATATTCTCTGCATCTGTTGGTATATTTTTTGGGATATATCCAGCTAGAAAGGCAGCAAGACTCAATCCAATAGAAGCTCTAAGATATGAATAAATTATAAAACTGGGCTTGTCAAGTGTTTTGTGTCTGAGCTTAGGACAAAAGTTCGGACAAAAAATACCTCCTATGATAAAATGTAGTGATACACTACTCAAAACTATAATATCATAGGAGGTAATCATGAACGAACAAATCATAGATATAGATAACATAAAA
>Ga0067045_1004197_pt1 | contig 12038 bp, 13 predicted proteins | sample TerdegcTABiofilm_FD_59184 | JGI IMG/M metagenome (GOLD analysis project Ga0067045, IMG submission 59184) | Combined Assembly of (Gp0054472, Gp0054536) Wastewater bioreactor microbial communities from Singapore -Terephthalate degrading...
GCAAAAGACCCAGGGAGACATGATAGGGTAAGCAGGGGGCGGTAAGTGGGTAGATCACCCAGGATAAATTTTTTCAAAAAGGCTGATAAATGGAGTTATTTAAAGAATGACTCCAAAAAATTGAGATAGGAGGACAGTCCAAATCTGGACAGCGAATTAAAAACGCTCCAGGAATTCGGCCTCCTTGAGTCGCCGGAGTACTGGAGACAGAATGCAGTAAAAGGGAAAACAGTGGCAGGTGAATACGCCGCCATCCTGATAAAAAGGGTAGCGGCTTTACTTTTGAAGGAGGGATTCTAATTATGCAGCAGTCGAGATGGAGAAGCCCGGTGGCATGGTCGGCGCTTGCGGCCTTGGTGTTATTCATACTTAAAACCTATGGGCTTTTAGCGCCTATCGGGTTGACGGAGGACAGCTTTAAGGAGCTGACGACTTTGCTTTTTGCGGCTCTTACTGCCTTTGGGATTTTTAACAATCCTACCAGCAAGGACAGCTTCTAAAGCGGGAGGCGCTGAATATGACGGAAAACCAGAGTATTGAATACCTTTTAAGCAGGCATCTGTTGAAAAAGCTGCTGGCAGAAGGGCTTATTACGGAAGAGGAATTCATAAAGATAGATACCGAAAACAAAAAAACCTTTAGCCAAATGAGAACCTTAGCTTGACTTCTTAAGCAGACAGAGTTAACCTGCCTGACCTGAGGAAGGGAGGTCGGAAGCTTTGGAGAGAAGGAAACTGAAGGTTTACGAAGCGCCGGGCTGCGACGCAAGGAATATTCCCTGCATCAGGCTGCAGGGGCGCTGGCTTGAGGAGCTTGGTTTCAGGCAGGGGAACAGCATAATTGTTGAGGAAGACAGCGGCAGGCTGGTCATTGAACTGGTGAGGGAGAGCGACGAGTCGAAGAATTATACCATTAGCGAAGAAAAGAAATAACTGATAGAAACAGGCTTGGGGAAGCGCCCAGGCCATATTTTTTTGTCCATAAAAATATGTTCCCGCAAGTGATTGACTTGCTTTGAGGCGGTGACAGAGGTAACAGGTGACACTGACCTTGGAAGGGAGGGGAAAGTAGTGAAAAAGGTTATATCAATAGCGGCCAAAACGAGAGAAGAAATTGAGGGAAGGCCCTTAGAGTCAAGACTGCGTGTCTGCGCCTACTGCCGGGTAAGCTCTAACTCCAATGAGCAGATGGAGTCCTTTGAAACACAGGTGGCGTATTACACCGAATATATCAACAGCAGGCCGGAGTGGGAGTTTGTCAAGGTGTATGCCGATGGCGGCATTTCCGGCACAGGCAGAGAGCAGCGCACAGAGTTCAACAGGATGCTAAAGGATTGTCAAAACGGCAAAATAGACCTTATCGTTACCAAATCTATTTCCAGGTTTGCCAGAAATACGGCGGACTGTCTGGAGGCGGTGCGCTTCCTTAAAAGCCTTGGTGTGGCGGTGTATTTTGAAAGGGAAAACATCAACACCATGGACGCGGAAAGCGAGCTAATATTAAGCGTGCTTTCGAGCATAGCACAGGAGGAGAGCCGCAACATATCGGAAAACATCCGCTGGTCGGTGCAGAAAAGGTTCAGACAGGGAAAGGTCATGGTAACTGCAAAGCGCTTTCTAGGGTATGATGTCGGTAAAAGCGGGGAACTGGTGGTAAACCCTGCTGAAGCTGAAGTACTGAAAAGGATTTTTAAGGAGTATATAGCAGGCAAAAGTATCCGGGATATTAAAAGAGGCCTTGAAGCCGACGGCATCAAGACGGTTACAGGCCTTGACAAGTGGCCGGAGGCAACCTTGAGGGGCGTTTTGACAAACGAAAAGTATTATGGCGACGCCATCCTTCAAAAGACCTATACGGCGGATTATCTGACCCATAAAAAGAAAAGAAACAGGGGTGAGGTACCCCTGTACCATGTGAAGGGCAACCATGAGCCCATCGTACCCAAAGAGGAATTTGACCTTGTGCAAAAGATCATGGCGGAACGTGCTGCTAAATACGGGAACCTGCCAGAGAACCGGGAGAAATATGCCAAGCAGTATGTTTTCAGCGGAAAGGTAACTTGCGGCAATTGCGGAGCGGCCTTTAAGCGCAGGACATGGAACAGTAAATCAAGAGCCAAACAAATCGTCTGGCAGTGCAGCACCTATGTCAAAATGGGAAAGACGGCCTGCAGCATGAAAGCGCTGGACGACGTTACGCTGAAGAATGTATTTCTTCGGGTTTTCAACCGGCTTTATATTAATAAGGAAGCTATTTTAAAGCCCTTTATGGAGAATGTGCAAAAGGCGCTGCTTGACGGGCTAAAAAGCGAGCCTGTTAAAGCCATAGACGCAAGGCTTGAGGATATAACGGAGCAGATGAAACGGCTTATCCGCTTACAAATTAAAGAGAATATTGCCCCCGATGTATTCCAGAGTGAGTACGGGAAACTGAAACTCGAGCTTGATAAATTAAGGGAAGAAAGAAACAGCATCGGCTGGATGGATGGCAGGCGGGAGGAGATACTGAAGCGGACACAAAAGCTTTATGAATATCTTCAGGGTATGGAAGATATGCTGACGGAATTTGATGACGACATTTTTAAAGTGTTGGCGGAGCGTATTTTAGTTATATCGCCTACCCACCTTAAATTTGAACTCAAGAATGGACTTGTACTTGAAGAGAAGTTTATAAAGAAAAAAGGGATACATGGCTTACAGTAAGGAGGTCGAGTTATGAGCAAGGTAGTATCAGTTATTCCTGCAAAACCGGTCCAGGCAATAAAAGGCTTGCCGTTTCAGGCAAAAAAGCGGGTTTGCGCCTATTGCCGCGTGAGTACTGATACGGAAGAACAGCTTTCAAGCTATGAAGCGCAGGTAACCTATTACGAGGATTATATCAAAAAACGCCCGGATTGGGAGTTTGCAGGGATATATGCCGATGAAGGAATCACAGGGACGAACACTAAAAACAGGACAGAATTTAAAAGGATGGTAGACGACTGCATGGCTGGCAGGATTGACCTGGTTATTACAAAGTCTATTTCGAGGTTTGCCAGAAATACATTAGATTGCCTTAAATATGTTCGACTGCTCAAGGAAAAAGGCATAGCAGTATATTTCGAGAAGGAAAACATCGACACACTGGATACCAAAGGGGAAGTTTTGCTGACCATTTTAAGCTCGCTGGCGCAAGACGAGTCGAGGTCGATTTCGGAAAACAGCCGGTGGGGGATTGTGCGCAGGTTCCAGCAAGGCAAGGTCAGGGTTAATCACAAAAAGTTCATGGGCTATGACAAGGATGAAAATGGAGAGTTGGTGATAAATGAAAAGGAAGCGGAAATTGTCCGGCGGGTTTTTGAAGAATACTTGAAGGGTAAAAGCTGCTATAAGATTGCAGAAGGCCTTGAAGCAGATGGCATCCTTACAGCTACAGGCGGAAGGAAGTGGCATGAATCGGTTATAAAGAAGATGCTGCAGAATGAGAAGTATGCCGGGGATGCGCTTTTGCAAAAGACCATAACGGTGGATTTTCTCACCCATAAGCGGATCATTAATAAGGGGCATGTCCAGCAATATTATGTAGAAAACAGCCATCCGCCGATTATATCAAAGGAAACCTTTGAAAGGGCGCAGCAGGAAATGGAGCGGAGGCGCAAACTGAAAGGTGTTACCGATGAAAACCGCAGCAGGCACAGCAACAAATATGCCTTTTCAGGAAAGATTTATTTGCGGTGAATGTGGTTCCCGTTTTAGAAGGGTCCGCTGGGGTCAGGGGGAGAAGTACAAAAAGTATGTGTGGATTTGCAGGAACCGGGATGAAAAGGGGCCGCAAGGCTGCAGCATGAAGGCGGTGGATGAGGAAAAATTAAAGGAAGCCTTTGTCAGGATGGTTAACCGGCAGATAAAAGATACAGATAAGTTTATATCGAAAATGCTTGGGAATATTGAAAAAGTCTTTGCCGAGAAGGCCAATTCCGTCAATGTTACTGCTATTGATAAGCGGCTTGATGAGTTGCGAGAGGAAATGGAGAGACTGGTAAAGCTTAATGTAAAGGTCAATCTTGACGCGGATATTTACGGCGAGGAATATGCCAGGATAACTGGAGAGATGGAGGAGCTCAGGCAGCAGCGTGCAGTTTTTACTCAGGCAGAGTTTAAGCGAAAAGATGCTCTTTCGAGGGTCCGGGAGATTGAAAAAATGCTTCGGGGAGAGGAAATTGTGAAGGAGTTTGATGAGGAGTTATTTACAGCACTAGTGGAGCAGATACGGGTAAAGTCGCTGGTGGAGGTGGTGTTTGTTTTGAAGGCGGGGGTTGAGGTGAGGGAGATATTATAAAAAAGTTATATGATGTAAAATTAACGAGAAATATCAAGAAAAATAAAGGAACTTGTTGAAAAAATATAGTATAATATTGTCATAAGAATGAAATGCGGTCATAGCCACATAGTATACATAAATAAATATTTCAAGGGCAAACCTGCCGAATGACAATAGGGACGCAAAGCCAAGAACCGAAAAGGGGTACCGTAATTTTCTATTAGCCGGTTGCAGCGTAAATTCTATGCTTTTGGCGTAGAATTTTTTATACTTACAATTTCTTTTTTCTTGGCAATTATTGCATTTTAATGTAGAGTTTAATTCTAAATTTTCCCTGATAAAGTTAGGGAAAACTATTTTTATTATGAACGCAAGCGACAAACTGTAGTGAAACAATCTTTAAAGAAGCTTGAAACTTTAGGATTTAAGGCAACGATTGAAGAAATATTTTAAAAACTTATCTTTTTGTCTATTATTGGTGTCTTAGATTTTCAGGATAGGTGTAATAGATTAACACTACGCTGTGGACTGGAGAGGTGAATTTGATTAGAGTTTTGTTTAGAAATATGCGAGGTCTTCTGCACAAAGTGGACAAAGTAACACTCATTTTGAGTTTTTATGCATTGGCTTTAATCGTATGGGCATATATCTTACCTGCAGTCGCTGCTGCAACACTTGCCCTTTTCTTGGTCGTCGCCTGCGCCATGCGATGGGGATTAATAGGTGGTACAGTGTCGGCCCTTTGGTCTACCGGTGCTATGCTCTTTTCTTTCTACTCTCCTCAGTATTCGACCACTCGGAGTTTAATCCTTGGTTCATTGGCATATTTTATTATAGGTATTGGACTGGGCAAAGTTATTGATATCATTCGAAGCCAGCAATTGCAGCTTCAGGAGAGTGAGAATCGCTATCGCAGTCTGTTTGAGCGGGCCAAAGATGCCATTCTCCTTGTGGACACAGAGGGATGCATTCGGGACTGCAACCCGGCTGCATGTGCGCTGCTGGGATACAACCGTGAGGAGATGCTCACCAAGAATCTTCGAGAACTCATTCCGACTGAGGACCTGGCTGCCGAGTCGCTAAAGATTGGCCAGGTGCTTGAGGGGAAATCTATTTCTGTTGAGCGGAAACTTCGACGGAAGGATGGCACTGTGGTGATTGTAGAAGCAAGTGTCTCGAAACTGGAAAGCAAGATGATTTTGGGTATAGCTCACGACATTACTAAGCGCAAAGAGAACGAGATTCAAATACGGGAACAATTACAAACCCTGAGCACCCTATATACCGGAGCACGGAGACTTTCTGAAAGTCTGGACTTAAAGGCGGTAGCTTATGAAATCACTCGCACCTGCGTGGAGGACTTTGGCGCTTCTTGAGTCTGGCTGGGTCGCGCAGAACCCGATGGCCAGGTGAAAATTCTAGTTCAGTATCCCGCAGAGCACCCCTACCCCCGTGAAATCACTGTGCGCTGGGACGATACCCCACAAGGGAAGGGATCCACAGGAAGAGCTATTCGCAGTGGCATACTTCAGGTTACTGAGGACATCGCCACTGACCTACGCTTTGCACCCTGGCGTGAGACTGCTTTACAAAAAGCACGATTTTGCACTTCTGCTGCTTTTCCGTTGGTAAGCCGGGGGCACACCTTTGGTGCGCTCAATATGTACAGTGACCAGCCTGGCTTTTTCAATCCGAAGCGCCTCGAGATATTTCAGGCCTTTGCTCACCAAGCTGCATCGGCTTTAGAGAACGCTCGCCTTTTTGAAGAGACCCAGCGCCGTCTACAGCACATCCAGGCTCTGCGCAGTATTGATATGGCCATCCTCGAAAGCTTAAATTCGCTCGCCACCTTCAATGTGGCTTTAGATGAGATTACCCGTCAGTTATGTGTTGATGCTGCCTCTATTCTTTACCTTAATCCTTATACTCAGACTTTAGAATACGCTGCTGGGCGCGGTTTTTGCACCCGTAGCGTCGAGAAAACTTGTCTTCGCTTGGGCGAGGGTCTTGCCGGACTTGCTGCATTAGGGAAACGTACTGTGTACGTACCAAATCTATCCGAAAGTAGCGAGTTCACCCGAACTGGTCTTTTTGCTGAAGAGAACTTTACTGCCTACTATGCGGTGCCCCTAATTGCCAAGGGCCGTGTGCTTGGGGTATTGGAAATCTTCCACCGCTTGCCGCATGAAGGTAACAGTGAATGGTTGGAGTATCTGGAAAATTTAGCTAGACAGATAGGGATTGCCATTGATAACGCTGAACTATTCCACAATTTGGAGCGCTCAAAAACTGAAATCACCCAAGCCTACGATGCTACTATCGAAGCGCTTTCCTACGCTCTCGATCTCAAGGACAAAGAGACTGAGGGGCACAGCCAACGTGTGACAGAGTTGACACTGCGCATTGCTCGGGAAATGGGGATAAAGGAAGAAGAGCTGGTTCATATTCGGCGCGGGGCACTGCTCCATGATATCGGCAAAATGGGCATCCCCGATGCCATCCTCCTTAAGCCCGGAAAGCTTACTGATGAGGAATGGGAGATCATGCGAAAGCACCCAAAGCACGCTTACCAGATGCTTTCGCGCATTGAGTATCTACGTCCGGCTTTGGATATCCCTTATTGCCATCATGAAAAGTGGGATGGGACAGGTTATCCACGGGGCTTGAAGGGCGAGGAGATTCCCCTGGCGGCCCGGATTTTTTCTGTGGTGGATGTTTTTGATGCTTTAATAAATGATCGCCCTTACCGGAAAGCGTGGCCGAAGGAAAAAGTGCTTGCAGAGCTCCACGAGCAAAGCGGAAAGCACTTTGACCCCCGGGTAGTAGAAGTATTTTTATCCCTTGCGGAGAAAAATCTTCTTTTTGAGGAAGAGTAAGAGTCTTAACCGGAGGTTGTGCCTTTCTACGTAAACTTCAATCGAGGTTGTCGTTACATACAGGTTGTACCAGATTTCTTCTTTCTTCACTGAAAAACCGCTCAATATGGGAGTTGTGCGTGATATAACAAGGAGCGGACGTTCAAGAATGATAGTAGAAAACATGGCAAAACTTGTGCAAAGGTTTTCGATAGAAGTAGTAGCAGAATTCGTAGAAAATCGTGAAATAGCTGAAATTTTACATCGCGCAGGCATACGCTACGGTCAGGGCTATTATTTGGGAATGCCATCGTGGTGCCCTGGTAACGGAAGTTAGCACAGCATAAGCTATTCTATTCTTAGAAAAACAGGTATAAAATCAATACCTGTGGATGTTTGCAACAGGCTGTGTAATATAATAGTAGGGTTGGAGGGACAATTATGTATGGTCTTGTTAAGAAGAAGATCGAGCGCTATGAAACTTTGCTGAAGGAAATATGGACTGCGTCTGAGAAATACCTTGGGACGTTTTCTGTGAAACTTTTGATGGAAAGGGTTGTGTGGGATGTTTCTGCGGAGTATAGAGAAATAGAACTGCTGCAATGCAATGAGGATAGGATATCGTGTGCAGAGATAGCGGCAAGTTTGAAGGAAAACCCAAACCTGCCGGTCGATGATATGTTCATGAAGTTTATTACCAGATATGTTGAAATTCTAGCAAGGCTGATTGGTTGTGAAAAAACAGACAAAATAGTGGAGAAACTGAAGGAAGAATTCGGAAATAATCCTTTTGACTCAAAGGAGGAATAAGAAGATGGACAAACTGAAAACAGGAATTAAAAATCTTGATGGTATTCTTTCTGGCGGCATACCTGTATATTCGCTTAATATCATTTCCGGCTGTCCAGGCAGCGGAAAAACGATATTTGTTCAAAACATTATTTTTAACAGTGCAAGGAATGGCCTTAAAAGTTTATACCTGACCACTATATCTGAATCACAATTCAAGATGGTAAGGCATTTGCAGGAGTTTGAGTTTTTTTCGGACGATTTCCTGGGGGACAAGTTTATTTATGGTGATCTGGGAGATGTCCTGCGCAAACAGGGAACGGACAAGGTTCTGGGATACCTGACCGAAATGATNAAAAGACATCAACCGAATATAGTTATAATAGACAGTTTTAAGGCCATAAGAGACATCTTTCCGGACGAGAAAACTTTTAAGGCTTTTGTTTTTGAGCTGGCTGCTGCTTTATCGATATGGGAGGTTACCGTGTTTCTCATAGGCGAGTATGAAGAAAAAGAACTGACTATTTTAAGTGAATTTGCCATTGCCGATGGGATTTTTCACCTTTACGGGCAGGAAGAAAAACGGTTTCAAAAAAGGTATTTGCGTATTCTTAAGATGAGGGGAACCAATTTTGAACAGGGAGAGCACTTGTTTCAAATTAGCTCTGCAGGAATAGAAGTGTATCCGAGGATAAAAACGGAAGGTAAAAAACTCCAGTATGAGGTCAGGTCGGGGAGAAAAGGATTCGGAATCAAGGGCTTGGACGAAATGCTGAGTGGTGGGCTAACAGAAGGAACAATTACTCTTATTTCCGGCGGTACAGGTACGGGCAAAACCGCGTTTGCTCTTAAATTCTTACTGGATGGCGCTGAAAAAGGAGAAAAGGGACTATTCCTTTCTTTTGAAGAGCCTGTTACTCAACTTATATATAACGCCCGTTGTCTGGGATGGGAGCTGGATAGATATCTGGCAGACGGCCGTCTAAATATCAAATTTATTTCTCCAATAGAGTTGGACGTAGACAAGCACGCTTTGGAAATATTGGACATGGTCAATAAAAATAAGGTGGAGAGGTTTGTTATCGACAGCATATCTTCTTTTGAAAGCAGCGTTTCTGATATACAAAAATATAAAGATTATCTGTGGGCGATAGGACAGCAGCTCAAAAGGCGGCATATTACTACTATATTTACAGTACTAAACGAAGACCTCTTTTCACCGGTAGTAGTAACTAAAGCTCAAATATCCTTAATGACAGATAATATAATCATTCTGCGTTACGTGGAAGATAATTCAAGCGTTAAAAAAGTTCTAGGAATCCTTAAAGCCCGTGGAATCGACCACAACAAGAACCTTAGGGAGTATGAGATTGCCCCGAATGGAATAAATATTCTAGAGAAACTAGATAAAGTAAATATATTAAGATGAGGTCTACTAAATGCCAGCAAATCTTTTACTCAGTGTTTCGTTAAAATACTGGCAGGATTTTCAGGATACTCTTGCCAAGGTGATGGATGCAAACATTTATATATTTGATATAAATGGCGGCTCTTTTTCCCAATTCAGTCAAGAAGTCGAACTATGCAAGAAGGTAAATAAAGGAGGGAAGATCTGCAACGAAAAGTGCATCCGTTTATATAAAGATATCTTGGAATCATTAGAAGATAAAGGCACATTTACGTGCCCTTATGGGATTAGACTTTACGCCTACCGCCTGGGCACACATGCACAAAAGATGGGGTTCCTGATTATTACTTCTACCAAGATAAGAACCCAAGTGGGTAGTGAGGAAGAAAATACTTTTGTTACAAAAACGCGCAGCATTTACCAGACGATCAATGAAGTTCTTAAGGCCATCCTTGAAAAAAATCTTTTAGGATTACGAAGGCTTGAACTGAACAGCATTTATGAAATCAGCCGCCTGTTGACCTCGACCGTTGAATTGGAGAAGGTTATGGACCTCATAACGAATTCCCTGATCATAATATATAAGGCCGAGCTGGGTTTTGTTGGCCTTCGCGAGGGTGATAAAATCAGGATAGCGCAGGCTAAAGGTGATTACGGCCACCTTTTGATAGGGAAGGAATGGCTTATGGTTCAGCCGTTGATTGAGAAGTTTTTTTCAAAAGTTGAGCCATCATTTCTGAGTATTGATGAATTAATGACTTTACCGGGTCTTGCTGATTTGAAGGTTGATTCCGGGAATAAAATCATGTTTTATCCCCTATGGTCTTCTTTGGGCGCTGTTGGCCTGTTAGGCATAATGTTTTCTCCTAAGTCGATAGATGACAACGATACCAGAAACCTGCAGATATATGCGAACTTTGCTGCGATAGCTTTGGCTAACGCAAAACTTGTAAGCCGCCTAGAAAGAGAAGCCGAAACTGACTTTTTGACCGGTTTCTTTAATAAGCGTGCCCTGCGCAACATACTGGTTAATGAACTTGAGAGGACAATCAGGTACGGTATCCCTTTGGCGGTTATTTTCCTGGATATCGATAACTTTAAGTGTTACAATGATACCTTTGGTCATGTATCTGGCGATGTGGTGCTGCAGAAGACGGCAGAGATAATAAAAAAACTCCATCAGGACTGTGGATATTGCGGGCCGTTACGGAGGTGAGGAGTTTGTAATTATTCTTCCTGGGACAAAAGAAGAAGGTGCTGTTGCAGTTGCAGAAAGAATACGAAAATCCATAGAGATTTATCCATTTCCACATCGTAAAGTTACTGCAAGTCTGGGCATAGCCTTAGCAAAAAACGATGATTCTGTTGATTCCTTGCTCGAAAGGGCAGATCAGTCCTTATATCAAGCAAAAAGACAAGGAAAAAACTGCTTTTGTTTGGATCCATCATAAAAATATTACCTTAAATTGCCTTAAAACGGCCCCGGGTCAAGTGTTTTTTAAGACTTCCCGGATTGAAGCGGTAAAAGGTAATTGAGGAGGTTGCGAATATTCTGAGAGGGATGTTGGCATTGGACGGCAAAACTAAAGGCGCAGAGTTCAGCGAAGATTAAGCTCGCTTCTTTAGCGCCCTTCGTGCAAGCCTTGACCTTGCTATTGACCGAGGTCAAGAGGAAAATGCGGTGATGCTCAGGAAACTTATTGAAATGAGGCAGAAGATATCTTCCTGTTTAGAAATGGGTAAGCGCCAAACTGTACCACCTGGCATTATCCCTGAGTTTATAGGATAATCCTCCTCAGAACATTAAGTGGGGAGGATTTATTTATGGCAAAAACAGACCTGCAGCAAGTATGGGGTAAGCGCTTACGACTAACATAAATAAAAAAAGGATTTGGATAAATAAAAAAAAGGATTTGCCTAGTTTGGCACGGTCACCTTTTTAGTGTTTTCTTTTAACCGCTTTTCCCCGCTCAAGGCATGTGGAGTGCGTAATAGGAATGCAAAGGAAAGATACGTAGAAATCCTTTGTTTTCAACACTTTGCGCGATATACTACTTTCACAACAGATGGCAACGATTTTAGGAATAAGGTGTTGAGAGATAAAATTGATGTTTCCGTTGTGTTGGACATGGAGTGTGTAGACATGTTTACGCAGTGCTTTGATTAGAGTGTTCAGACGTGTTTTTATGACGCAGTGTGAAGCAAATTTAAGACTGGGCAATGAATAAATATCAAGAACCTATTAAAGGGTTTACGAGCTACAAGCCTGACGTAAAGGTTCTTTGACGCATTTAATTTTGAGTGCTATAACTTAACCGGAAATATCGGGAATGTAATGCACTCTACCGGAATCCTCAGACCCCAAAAAGCCTTATAAAATGGGCGTTTGCGGCGCTTCACACCCTGAAAACCCCACCACTCCAACTCGAGTTTGAAACTTTCAGGTCATTTTTGACCCTTTCGATCCCGCAAACCCAGTAAAATCAAGGGGTAGGTTTAAAAAAATTCAAAACTGTAGTGCCACGTTTTATAAAATGAATCTTGATTAATATTCTTATATATGGTATAATATACATGCCATGTATACCAGAACAAAAACTTTTACCAATAAAGATGGTTCCAAAAGAACCTACATACAAATAGTTGAGGCCGTCCGGGAAAACGGCAAGGTGCGTCAAAAGGTCCTC
>Ga0067045_1005058_pt1 | contig 12037 bp, 16 predicted proteins | sample TerdegcTABiofilm_FD_59184 | JGI IMG/M metagenome (GOLD analysis project Ga0067045, IMG submission 59184) | Combined Assembly of (Gp0054472, Gp0054536) Wastewater bioreactor microbial communities from Singapore -Terephthalate degrading...
AAGATCATCCTGTTCGGCAGCCGCGCCCGGGGCGATGCCGGCCCCGACAGCGACTACGACATCCTCATCATCGCCCCGTCCGACAGGCCTAGATCCAGGCGAACCGGCCCGTTGTACAGCGCCCTCGCGGGCATCGGGAAGCCCAAGGGTGTAGTCTGGTGGACGCAGTCGGAAGCAGACGACTGGCGAAATGAAGGCCGTCCTGGCCCTCGACGACGTTGCCTACCCCTGGACCCATGATCTGGGTGCGCTTGCGGACCCGTTGACCGGTGACGCCTCATTGGCCCTCGCTGCGCGAAACGCCGTCCCTCTCTCGCGCTTCGCCGTAGCCGCCCGCTACCAGGGTGAAATCGCGCCATCCCAGGAGGAAGCCCGCGAAGCCCTGGACACGGCCCGGCATCTGTATGACATCGTGGCCCAAGCCCTTGCCCCGGACGACGATGACGACCCGGTCGGATGATGACGCAGAGCAACTCCCCCCACCCGTGAAGGTCCCCACAATCCGCCGGAGAATCATCCACCCGACGTTCCCAATCCGCAACCAGGCAGGTGCCTCCTTTCATGCCGAACCTCGCGATCAATGGCGGACCGAAGACTATTGACCGGCCCATCGGCAAACAGTGGCCGATCTACGGTGACGAAGAGCGCCAGGCCCTCACCGAGGTGCTGGAGTCAGGCAAGTGGTGGCGCGGCGCGTACCAGGATAGCGCCGAGTCCCAGGTGGGCCGCTTCGAAGCTGCCTTCGCCGAATACCAGGGCGCCCAGTTCGGGGTCGCCTGCACCAACGGCACCCAGGCCATAGAACTTGCCCTCAAGGCCGTCGGCATCAAGCCCGGAGACGAAGTGATCTGCCCCGCGTCCACCTTCGTCGCCACCGCAACCGCGGTTATTCTGGTCAACGCGATCCCCATCGTCGTTGACATCGAGCCCGAGACCTACCAGATTGACCCGGACGCCATCGAAGCCGCGATCACTCCCCGCACCGCGGGCATCATCCCGGTCCACTATGGCGGCTACCCGTGCGATATGGACCGCATCATGGATATCGCTGCGAAGCACGGTCTGTTTGTGATCGAGGACTGCGCACACGCCCACGGGAGCCAGTGGAAGGGCAAGGGCTGCGGCACTTTCGGCGACTTCGGCACCTTCAGTCTCCAGGCCGGCAAGAACCTCACAGCGGGGGAAGGCGGCATCGTCCTCACCAATGACGAGGATCTCGCCGCCAAGGCCTTCAGCTACCACCACATCGGCCGCATCGCCGGCCGGCCCTTCTACGAACACCACATCGTCGCCAGCAACCTGCGCATGACGGAATGGCAGGGCGCAATCGCCCTGGCGCAGCTCAGCCGTCTCCCGGAGCAGAACCTCAACCGCATGCGCAATTTCCGGCATCTCGAAGCCGGCCTGCGCGAGATCCCCGGCGTCGAGCCCATCGAGTGGGATGAGAACGTGGTGACCCGTCGGGGCTGCTACTTCTACCACTTCAAGTTCAAGAGCGACCAGTTCGCCGGGCTTCCGCGGGCGAAGTTCGTCGAGGCGATGGGCGCCGAGGGCCTGGGCATCGGCAGCGGCCACCTGCATCCGATCCAGAAGAACCCGCTCTTCACCAACCGCAACTTCGGCCCCGTCTGCTGGCCCGAGGGCTGCGAGCCTCCGGACTACGCGGCTGTCGAGACTCCAGTGGCCGACCGCGTCCTGGCCGAAGAGGGCTGCTCCCTGGGTCACTCTGTGTTCCTCGGCGACACCAGCGACATGGACCTCATCCTCGCGGCGATCCGTAAAGTTCGCGACAATGTGGACGAGCTGCTGTAGACCCAGGCTGCCCGTTGCACAGGCGCTATGGGATATGTATACTCAGAGAAGAAACAGCGCGCAGGGGCGGGGCGCCGACCGACACCGGCAAGTGAACAGGAGGGTTTTGCGAGTGACGAAATGGCTGCTCGCGGTGGGCCTCATCGCCCTGATCGTCGCAATCGCCGGATGCGGCTCGGATAGCGCCGTGCCCCCGGGCAATGGCGGCAACGACGGCAACGGCAGCGGGAACGGCGGGAGCACCACGCCGGACCTGCCTCCACCGCCACCGCTGGGTGGAGGCGGGAGCGTAGTGATGCCGCCCAGCCCGCCAACACCCGGAAGCGACGGCCTGCCGCCACCTCCGCCTTTCCCCTGATGCCCCACATTCATGCACGCACGGAAACGCCCGGCCACCGTCCACGAGGACGGGGCCGGGCGTTGTGGTCTGCACCGCATCTTACTGGGCCGGGTCTGAAGGCTGCTCCGCGGGTTGGACAGCAGGCTCCTGAACCGGTGGCTCAGCCGGCGCCGGCGCAGGAGCCGGAGTCGCCAGCGCCTCGGCCACGCTCTGGCCCGGCATCAGACTGAAGGCCGGGGTGAGCCACCAATGCTGGCCCTCGATTGCCGTCCCGTTTGAGGTCCGGCTTACCACCCGCTCGTTGCGGATATCCTCAACCAGCACGAAAGTGTCCCCTCTGCCCCTCAAGTACGAGTACTCGATGGTGTGCAGCGAGACCGTCCGCGACACGCTCTTTCCCTTGGGCTGGGGCTTGTTCCGATCCAGGATCGGGTGAGTCTCCCGCGGCTGGTAAGTGCGCTCGGTTGACGAGCTTTCGCGCTGGCTGATTTTCGAGCGCGCCAGCCAGTTGTCCACGTCCGCGCTGGAGGGGAACTGCGCGGCGTCCCACACTTGCACCACCATTCCGGCCTTGAGGTCATCGGCAGGCCGCCGCAGTCGGTACTCCTCCTGCCGCGCATAGACCGTCAGGGTCAACTCCGCGTCTTCCCCCACACCTTGCCACTCCAATACCCCCGGCTTGCGGCGTGAATCCGCTTCACTGTCGGCCGTCCCCCCGTCCAGCAAGGTGATCGCCACGTACACCCCGGCGCGCTTCACCACAACCGTCGCCCGAGCGCCGACCGCAATCGGCTCTCCGTTCCACGGCTGGCCCATGGTGAAGACTTCCTCGACATCGTGCACAGTCCCCAGTGCCCCACGCACGTAGGCCTGCAGCCTCTGCCCCACTCCCATCCGGTCGAAGTTCAGCGAACAGATCACCAGGTTCCCGAACTGGAACGAGCTGATATGCGCCGGCGCGCCGTGGATATGAAACCGTGCCGTGGGTCGCCTCTGCTCTGCTGCGAATGTGGCCATCAACGGCAGCGTCCCCGGCAGGCACCACCCGCTCATGCTTCCCAGCGTGAACTGCGGGGCGATGTACGTATCCGTCTGATTCGGCACCAACTCGCGCTGGGCGCGCGTTGTCACCTGGTAAGGCTGGAATCCGGGCTCCGGCCCGTGAAGGAACCCCGCCGGCGGCACATAGCTGCTCAGTGCCAGCGTTGCGGCGAAGGGGGGGACCCGCTCCGGCAGGGGACCGGCGAGATCACGGTAGATCAGGCTCGCGGCAAAGCCCGCAGTGGCCGCGTAATCCTCGGGGGCGGCACGGAACACGGCCCCGGCCGGGATGCTGGCGCCGGGCGGCACCCGCTGCGCGAAGTCCAGAGCGCACAGCCGCAGGAGTTCCTCCACGGGCTCGCGGGACTCGGGACTGCAGGCGTCCCACAGCCACTGCAGATAGAGCATCCGCAGAGCGTCGGCACGCGGCGATGGTCCCCAGGTGCGTCCGCCGCGCGCGATCTCCGCCAACCATCTGCGGACCATCGCTGCTGCGGCCTCCGCAGGCGCGGGATCCCCAAGCGCAACTCCCGTCCTAGCCGCGGCTGCGTGTAGGGCCAGGGATTCGTCCTCATCTTTCGTCTGCTTAAGAAGTGACGCAAGCGCGCGCGCACACAGTTCCACAGAGGTGCGAACCGTCGCGCGGAAATCGTCTCCCAGCTTGTCCCCGTGTGCGCTCATCGCTCGGGAGAGCAGGACTGCAGCGACCGCAGTCGCAGAAGGGGAGTACTCAGCCGACAGCGTGGTGTCCTTGAACTGGCCGACAGTGGACGACTTGGGGTCAGCGTCCTGGGTCGCAATGCATGCCTGCAGGACCGCCTTGGCCCGCGAGTTGCTGAGCCCGAGCTCAAGCAGCGCGATGGCGTATGGCAGGCTGTACTCAGGGATGTCCGCGTAGCCTCTCTCAGTAAGTACGAGGTTGGACGCGAAGTCCAGATGGCCGTCACCATAGGCAACCGCAAGCTCCAGGAGATGCCCGTCACGCTCGCCGCTCGCGGCCACTGCCGGCGCGCCACCAGACACCACGACGAACCCGAGAATGAGAACGGCGGCACAGCGCGACATGACAACCGCCATGAATGCTTCCACCTTGAGTAGAACGCCCCGGCCCACTGGGACGCTGCTTCGAGGAGACGCTGGATGCTTGGCCAAAGGCAGCGCCTCANAAGCCGGCTGGCGTGCCCTGGCTCTCACTTCTTTGACATCTGCGGGCCCAGTTATGTTTCCCGGTCCTGTGCTCCAGGGCGGCCTGGCCGGGCGGGCAGACAACACGAGCCGGCCTCTCCTCTCGGGAGCGTGGCCGGCTCGACGAACCCCTTGTGAAGACCGAGAGCGGCTTAGCGCTTGGAGAACTGCTTCGCGCGGCGGGCCCGGCGGAACCCGGCGTGCTTCCGCTCCTTGACGCGCGGGTCACGAGTGAGAAGCCCGGCGGCGCCCAGAAGGGTGCGGCGGCCCTCGTCCTCCGCGACCAGCGCCTTGGCAATGCCGTGGCGCACAGCGCCAGCCTGCCCGCAGATGCCCCCGCCCTTCACGAAAGCCCGCACATCGTACTTGTCGACACCCTCGATCAGCTGCAGCGGCTGCAGAACGATCTGTTCGAGCTGCACGCGATGCAAGTAGTCAGCGTAGGGCTGCCCGTTGATAGTGATCTCCCCGGTGCCGCGAGCCACCCAGACGCGAGCGACTGCATCCTTCCGCTTGCCGGTGCCGTAGAACCTGTCCTGCTCCAAGATCAGCGCCTCCCTCGACTTATGGGGCTGAGATTCGTTTGGATTGACTGCGAGCCGTGGCTAGATCTCCAGCGGCTTGGGCTGCTGCGCGTCGTGGCGGTGCTCGGAGCCCGCGTACACCTTCACGCGGCCGATGAGCTTGCGGCCCAACGCGTTGTGCGGGAGCATCCCCGCAACGGCCTTCAGGATAACCTTCTCGGGGGCCCGGGCCAGGAAGTGCTCATATGACTCTTCCTTCAGGTGCCCCGGGTAGCCCGAGTGGCTGTATCGCTTCTTCTGTGCCGCCTTGCGCCCGGTCAGCACGACCTTGCTGGCATTTGTGACGACCACGAAATCGCCACAGACAGTATGCGGGGTGTACGTGGGCTTGTGCTTCCCGCGCAGAACAGCCGCAACCTTGGCGGCCAATCGGCCGAGGACCTGACCGTCGGCATCCACGTGCCACCAGTCTGCCTGGGCGTCCTCGGCTTTCATCGACTTGGTCTTCTGGTTGTCCATCACTGACCTCCGAATATGCGAACCCGGCGCTTCCATTGCCGCCCGTGTACTGCGGGTCATCGGTCTCTACTTGTAGATGACCTCGCACAGACACAGGCCGTGAGCCGGGGCCGTTGCGCCTGCGAGACCCCGATCCCGCGACGCCAGCACCGCAGCCACATGCTCTGCGGAGCGGCGCCCCAACCCCACTTCCACCAGCGTCCCCACCACATTGCGAACCATCATGTAAAGGAACCCGTTTCCGGTGATCCTGATCTGCACGAGGCTGTCATCCAGGCGCCGGCAACTCAGTTCAGTCACCGTGCGCACCGTACTGCGGGCCGACCCACCCGACGCCGCAAAGGCTGCGAAATCATGCTCGCCGACCAGCGCATTTCCCGCCTGTTGCATGGCGTCCACGTCGAGCCGCTGGCGGATGTGCCACGCCCACAGCTCCAGAAAAGGCGAGCGCGTGGTGCGGTTCATGATCTGGTACGAGTAAGTCTTCGCAACCGCACCGTACCGCGGATGGAACTCCTCGCCGACCTCGTGACCGCCGCTGATGCAGATGGCGCGCGGCAGGGAGTCGTTCAGTGCCTCCACAAGGCTCCCGCAGGGGATCGGCTTGCCGGTGGAGACCCGGATCACCTGACCGGTTGCGTGTACCCCGGCGTCGGTGCGGCCTGCCGCGAGTATCCGCGACGGCTCGCCGAGTATCCCCTCCAGCGCCCTTTCGATCTCGCCCTGCACCGTGGGCCGGTCGGGCTGCCTCTGGAAGCCCGCATAGCCGGTCCCATCGTACTGCACGATGAGTTTGAAGTGTCGCATGGACGGGCTTTCATGCGCCCGGATCGGCGCCCGCTTGTCTGTCAAGGTATGTGCGAACCGGTTCGTCTTATGCTAATCCGTCAGCTCGAGAATGGCCATCTCAGAGCCGTCGCCCTGACGCTGCCCGGCCCGGGTGATCCGTGTATAGCCACCGGGACGATCCGCGTAGCGGGGGGCAATCTGCGAGAACAGATGCGCCACAACGTCCGGCTGCGGGAGCTCCTGCAGCACCCGCCGGCGCGCTGCGAGATCGCCGCGCTTCGCAAGCGTGATGAGCCTCTCGGCGAAGCGGCTCGTCTCGTGGGCCTTGGTGACCGTGGTCTTGATCCGGTTGTGCCGGAACAAAGAGCCCGTCTGGCTGCGCAGGAGGGCGATCCGCTGGTCGGCTGCCCTGCCCATGCGCTTGTGGTCTTTGCGGTGTCGCATTGCCGTCTCCTTCGCATCTCCGGTCCGGCGCCGCGCTCGGCGCGGCCACGGGCCCGGGTCAAAACCGGATTTAGCCCCTGTCTTCGCTGGGCTCGGCCAGGGACAGGCCGAACTGTGCAAGCTTCTCGATGGCTTCCTCGAGCGAGCGCTTCCCGAAGTTCCTGATATTCAGCAGGTCTTCCGGGGACTTTCGTACCAGCTCGCCCAGAGTGTTGATGCTTTCCTTCTTCAGGCAGTTGAAGGTCCGAACGCTGAAGTCTACGTCCTCAATCGGCGTCTCAAGCCACTTGTTGCCTTCCTCAGTGGTCTCCGCGGCCGCTTCGGTTAGAGTGAAGTCTTCCTCGACGTCGCCCAGGAAGATCGCGATGTAGCCCTGCATGATCTTCGCAGCGATCTTCAGCGCATCCTCCGGCAGGACGGTGCCGTTGCCGAAGAGCTCCAGCACCAGGCGGTCAAGGTCGGTCCGATGCCCCAGACGGGTGGGCTCAACGGCGTACGTCGCGCGCTTGATCGGGGTGTACAGGGCATCAACGGGGATGATGTCGCTGCCGCGCCGTGGCCGGGTGCGCTCCTCGGTGGGCTCGTAACCCGTGCCGATCTCCACCCAGAACTCGATCTCCAGCCGCGCGTCTGCGTCGCTCAGCGAAGCGATGTGGATCTCAGGATTCAGGATCTCCACACCCGCGGGGGTCACGACATCCGCGCCCAGAACCTCGGTCTCTCCCGATGCCGAAATGCGGCAGATGCGCTCCTCATGCTCCTGGTCCGAGGGCAGGGGCGCGACCTTGATGGCCAGCTCCTTCAGGTTCAGAACCAGTTCCATCACATCTTCGACAACACCGGGGAGGGTCGTGAACTCGTGCAGCGCTCCCTCGATGCGCACATCAGTGACTGCCGCGCCCGGAATGTGGGCCAGCAGAACCCGGCGGAACGCGTTCCCCAGCGTATGCCCGAATCCGCGCTCCAGCGGTTCGATGGCAAACTTCCCATACTTCGGGTCCAGTGCCATTGCGGTGATCTTGGGGTCAAGTTCCCCTATCATTCTCTGCGCTCCCTTGGGCGAATGTCCTGGCGGCAGACCGGAAAAGCATGGCGGCGGCCAACGTTCGCAAAGGCCGACGCCCGGTCATCTCCCGTAAGCCTGTCCCGCGGACGGGACAGCGGTTTACCGAGAGTAGAACTCGATGATGGTCTGCTCGTCGATGTCTACGTCGATGTCAGCCCGCTCGGGCAGACTGAGCATGGTGGCGGTCCGGTTCTCCGGGTCCGCCTGCAGCCACGGGAGACTGGGGCGGCCGCCGGCAGATGCGACTGCGCCGGCGATGGCCTGAATGTCCCGGCTCTTCTCGCGCACGCCGACCACGTCGCCGGGCCGCATACGGAAGGACTTGATCGTCACCTTCCGCCCGTTCACCGTCACATGACCGTGGGCGATGAGCTGACGGGCCTCGGCGCGACTGGCTGCCAACGATGCCCGCACCAGAACACTGTCGAGGCGGCTCTCCAGGAGCTTGAGCAGGTTCTCACCCGCGACTCCTTCCATCCGCTCGGCCTCCGCAACGTACTTGCGGAAGGGCTTCTCGAGCACACCGTAGATCGCCCGCAGCCGCTGCTTCTCGCGAAGCTGCATGCCGTAGTCGCTGATGCGCCGGCGGCGCTGCGTCGAATCGCCGAACTGCCCGGGCGGGTAGGCTTTCTTCTCAATCGCGCACTTGGGACCATTGCAGCGCTGGCCCTTCAGGAAAAGCTTTTGCCCTTCGCGGCGGCAGATCCGGCACACGGGGCCTCGATAGCGTGACATGTGGCTTGGTCTCCTCCAAAGCGTCCAGCGACGCTCGTTCATTCACATAGTCCGACGGTCACGGCGCGGCAGGCGCTCGCACGCACTGCCGATCTGCCCAGCTTAGACGCGGCGGCGCTTCTTCGGCCGACAACCATTGTGCGGGGCGTTGCTAATGTCCCGAACGGAAGCGACCTCGAGGCCCGCGGCCTGCAGCGCGCGCACAGCGGTCTCGCGGCCGGAGCCAGGACCCCGCGTGAACACCTCGACCTTCTGCATCCCGTACTCCTGAGCCTTGCGGGCCGCGTTCTCAGCAGCCAGCTGTGCCGCGAAGGGCGTGCCCTTCTTGGTTCCGGAGAAGCCAATCGTGCCGCCACTTGCCCAGCAAAGGACGTTCCCCTGCTGGTCAGCGATGCTCACGATGGTGTTGTTGAAAGTGGACTTGATGTTCGCGCGGCCATACGGAACCTGGCGCTTGGCCTTGGTCTTGCGACCGCTCTGGGACTGACGCATTGGTGTCCTCCAGTATCCGAACCAGCTGTTCGATGACGTCAACGGCAACAAGGCCCCGGGGCCCAGGCGATGCCATGCCGGTGCATAGCATGCCGGGGGACCACCAGAGCTCGGATCAGGTCTTCGCAGAGGCCTTCTTCTTCCCGGCAACCGTCTTCCGCTTACCCTTACGCGTGCGCGCATTTGTACGTGTGCGCTGCCCACGAACGGGAAGACCGCGGCGGTGGCGCAGACCACGGTAGGTGCCGATCTCGATAAGGCGCTGGATGTTCGTCTGCACCTCACGACGCTTGTCGCCCTCGATCACATAGTCGTTCTCGATGACCTCGCGCAGCTTCGCAGCCTCGGCCTCGGTGATGTCCCTCATCCGACGAGCGGGATCGATTCCGGTCTTCTCCATGATCTCGGCGGCGGTGCGCCGGCCGATTCCATAGATGTAGGTCAGGGCGATCTCGACCCGTTTGTCTCTCGGAAGGTCTACGCCTGCAATACGCGGCATTTACGCGCCTCCTACGATATCTACCGTTTAACCCTGGCGCTGCTTGTGCCGGGGATTCTCGCAGATGATGCGAACGACGCCGTGGCGCCGGATGACCTTGCACTTGTCACAACGTTTCTTCACGGAAGGGTGTACTTTCATCGGGATGCTCCTCAAATGCCGGGCAGCAACTGCGCTGTGGGCGCACCGCGTCCACCGCAGTCGCGCACCGGCTCTCTCGAAAGCTACTTATGCAGCCAAGTGATCCGGCCTCGGCTCAGGTCATAGGGCGTCAACTCAACCGTCACCTTGTCCCCCGCCATCACACGGATGACGCGAGTACGGATCTTGCCCGAAACGTGAGCCAGTACCTCGTGACCGTTCTCCAGCTCCACGCGGAAGACTGCGTTCGGCAGCTTCTCCACAACGGTACCACGGACCGGGATGGCCTTCTTCTTGTCGCTTTCGGGCGGCTTGTTATCTCTTCTAGCCATGAAGCGCCTCTTGGCTCCTTGTTGGCCGGCGGCTCCCACTCATCGGTCCTGCCGATCAGGGTAGCGTCAGAATCACAGGGCCGTCCTTCGTCACGGCGATTGTGTGCTCAAAGTGTGCGGATGGGCTACCGTCCGCGGTGCGGATCGTCCAGTGATCGTCATCTTGGGTAACGGCCCAGCCCCCCGCATTCACCATCGGCTCAATCGCCAGCGTGTGGCCCGGCCGCAGCGTCAGGTTGTACTCCGGGAAATGCCCTTCCTCCACGAAATTGGGCACCTGCGGCGGCTCGTGCATGGATCGGCCGATACCGTGCCCCACCAGGTCCCGCACCACAGAGAACCCGCATGCCTCCACATAGTGCTGCACCGCGGCGCTGATCTCGCGCAACCGGTTGCCCGGCTGTGCGGCGGCGATTCCCAGGTCGCGCGCCTGCTGCGTCGCCTCCAGAAGCGCGAGCCTCTCCGGCGATACGTCGCCGACCGGCCAGGTCATCGCCGCGTCGCCGTGGTATCCCTGGTAGTGGGCGCCAACATCGACACCAAACAGCATGCCCCCCGCCAGGACCATCTGTTCGCTGGGGATTCCGTGGACCACAATATCGTCGGGGTCGGCACAGATCGTTGCTGGATAGCCCCGGTAGCCCTTGAAACTCGGCCGTGCGCCCGAAGATACTATAATCTCTTCCGCCAGCTTGTCAATCTCCGCAGTGTTGATGCCCGGCTGAATGGCCTCTTCGATCGCCTGCAGAACCCGCCCGACGATCCTTCCGGCCTCACGCATCAGTTCGATCTCGGCGTCCGACTTCCGGGGGACGTCCGGGATGCGTCTAGCCCGGCGTGACATTAGCCCACGCCTCGTGCCTTCAGGGCCGCGAATACCACGTCGTTCACTGCCTCGACGGTCCCAACCGCATCGACCCTGACCAGCTGACCCTTGGCCTCGTAGTAAGAAATCAGCGGCTCGGTCTGGCGCTTGTACACATCCAGGCGCTGCGCGATGGCTTCCGCCTGATCGTCCGACCGCTGGTAAATCTTCCCGGAACAGCCTTCCTGCGGGCAGGGGTCTCCCACGTCCACGCTGTCGCGGCTAATATGGAAGATCGTCTTGCAGGTATCGCACATGCGCCGCCCCGAGAGGCGGTCGATGAGCACCTGGTCGGCTACTTCCATGTTCACCACGGTCGGCGGCTCCAGCCCGAGTTCCGCGATAGCCCCGTCCAGTGCTTCGGCCTGCGGGATCGTCCGCGGGAAGCCGTCAAGCAGGAAGCCGTTAGCGCAGTCGGGCTCGCAGATCCGTTCGCGGACGATGCCCACGACCAGCTCATCCGGCACCAGGTTGCCCGCGTCCATGTACCGCTTGGCCTCAAGGCCCAGTTCGGTACCCTTCGCAACCGCCGCGCGCAGCATGTCGCCCGTGGAGATGTGAGTGATCGCCAGGCGGTTCACCAGGAACTCAGCCTGCGTTCCCTTGCCCGCGCCCGGAGGTCCGAGAAGGATCAGATTGGTTGCCATGTCCGCATCTCCGTTCAAGGCGCCCGCGCGCCATAGCCTACGCCAGGAAGCCCTGGTAGTGGCGCATCAACAACTGGGCTTCGATCTGTTGCATGGTGTCCAGCGCCACGCCGACCACAATCAGCAGGGACGTCCCGCCAACCAGTGTGAAGGTGTCCACACCAGTAATCGTGCCGACGTAGTACTGCATCACGGCGATGACGCCCAAGAACAGCGCACCCGCCAGAGTGATTCGGAAAAGGATCTTGTCCAGGTAGTCCCGGGTTCGTTCACCCGGCCGGATGCCCGGCACCGCCCCGCCGTTCTTCTGCAGGTTCTCCGCAATCTGCTCCGGGTTGAAGGTAACCGCGGTGTAGAAGTACGTGAACAGCACCACCAGGATGAAGTACAGCAGGGTCGCGAACCCATTGCGCCCCGGAGTCGTGAACTGAACCACCGCGAACAACGTGTTGCTGATGGCGTCTTCGCTGATCCCGATGCGACTGATGCTCTTCACAACGTCCGGGTTGCCCACGAACTGGGCAATGGTGGCCGGGAATAGGGCGATGGAGATCGCGAAGATGATCGGAATGACCCCCGCCTGGTTCACGCGGATCGGCAGGAAGC
>Ga0067045_1031538_pt1 | contig 12037 bp, 5 predicted proteins | sample TerdegcTABiofilm_FD_59184 | JGI IMG/M metagenome (GOLD analysis project Ga0067045, IMG submission 59184) | Combined Assembly of (Gp0054472, Gp0054536) Wastewater bioreactor microbial communities from Singapore -Terephthalate degrading...
CCCTATTCGGGAGGAGGACGGAGCTGGTCTGGGATGGGAAGTACGACGAGTACGGCCGCCTCCGCCCTGTCGATGTCGCCGGGTCTGCCATGCCGATGCAGAAGATCGAGACGGTGGACATGCCTCGGAGCGAGGCCCTCGCCTCCGGCCAGACCACCTTCGGGGACCTCCGGACGACCCGCCTCGACGACTTCCGGAACCTGCTCATCTGGGGCGATAACAAGTTGGTGATGGCCTCCCTCCTCAAGGAGTTCCGGGGCAAGATCGACCTCATCTACATCGACCCGCCCTTCGACGTGGGGGCGGATTTCACGATGCAGGTGGCGATTGGGGAAGGAAACGAGAATGCCGAGAAGGATCAGTCCCTCTTGGAGATGGTGGCGTATAGGGATATGTGGGGGAAGGGGACCGATTCGTATCTGCACATGATGTATGAACGGCTGGCATTAATGAAAGAGCTTTTGAAAGAAACTGGAAGTATTTATATTCATTTGGGCCCGAATATTAGCCATTACGTCAAGCCAATTATTGATGAGGTATTTGGTGATGAAAATTACCGAAATGAGATAATATGGCAGAGATTTAACTTTCATGCAGATGCCACTCGTTATGGAATAGTCCATGATTCCATATTATTCTATTCGAAATCTGAGAACATAGTCTGGAATCCTCCGAGAAAACCACTGGAAGAATCTTATATCGAGAGCCACTTCACACAGATGGACAGTAACGGAAGGCGTTATCAGCTCGATAACTCTCTTGCAAAAGGGCAGGGGCCAGCTAGGCGTTTTGGGGAAAAAACCCTTGAACCACCTATAGGTACCCACTGGAGATGGGGGCAAGAAAAGATAGATGAGTTGATGATGCAAGGTCGCATCGTCTTCACAAATACAGGTAGACCGAGAGTCAAGAGATATCTTGATGAAATCGAAGGTGCCGTTGTTCATTCAATTTGGTCTGATATTAAGCCCATAAATTCGCAGGCAATAGAACGACTAAACTTTGAGACCCAAAAACCCGAAGCTCTTATCGAACGGATCATTAAAGCCTCCTCCAACGAAGGCGACCTCGTCGCCGACTTCTTCTGCGGCTCCGGCACCATGGGAGCCGTCGCCGAACGGCTCGGACGCCGCTGGATAATGTGCGACCTCGGCCGCTACGCCATCCACACCAGCAGGAAGAGGATGATCCAGCTTCAGAGGAGGCTCCAGGCTGATGGCCAGCCCTACCGGGCCTTCCACGTCTGCAACCTCGGCCGCTACGAGCGGCAGTGGTGGCAGAGGGAGCGGCTCCAGGGATACGACCGGGACCATCGAAAGGTCGTCCTCGGGTTCTACCGGGCCGACCCTCTCCCGAACCCCACGCCTTACCTCCACGGCCGGAAGGGCGGGGCCTTCGTCTACGTCGACAGCATCGACTCCCTCCTCACCCGGGCGGAGGTCAGAGAGGCGGCCCGGGCCGCCCGAGAGGCGGGGGGAAAGGAGCTCCACTGCCTCTCCTGGGAGTTCGAGATGGATCTCCGCCTCGTCTGCCAGGAGATCGAGGCATCCGAGGGTGTCCGGATCAGGCTCCTTACGATCCCTCGGGAGATCATGGAGAAGAACCGGACGACTCCACCGCCCTTCTTCGAGGTCGCCCTCCTGGAGGCGGAGCCGGTCTACAAGAAGGTCGGCGGCAAGAAGAAGGTGGACATCCGGCTGAAGAGGTTCATCCCCTCTCTGGCGGAGGTCCCCACCAGGGAGATCGAGGCCATCAAGGAGAGGGCAGCCAAAGACGGCTTCGACTTCATCGACTTCTGGGCCGTCGACTTCAACTGGCAGGAGGGGATGCCCTTCGAGCACCAGTGGCAGGACTACCGGACCCGAAAAGACCGGAGCCTCAAGACGACGAGCGACGCCCTCTACGATAAATATCCAGGCAAGGGGTTCTACCGGGCCTGTGTCAAGGTCGTCGACATCTTCGGCTGCGATACCAGCATCGTGGTGGGGGTAGAGTATGACTAGCTCCGACGCCCGGACGGCCCCGGCAGGCTGCTCAAACCACATCGTCAACCCCTCCGCCCTAGAGCCCCTCTTCAAGCCCTACGAGGAGCCGTGCCGGTACCGGGTCAAGGCAGATAAAGAAGGCGATCCCGCCAAGATCATAAACAACCGCCGCCCCTCCAACATCCCCATCGCTGATAACCTCCGCCTCTTCGTGAAGAGATGGCGGGAGGGCGACTATCCAGGAGCTTCCGATACCACCCGAGAGATCCTCCATTACTGGTTCGGCGAAGAGCACCTCCTGGAGACGGCGGCCGGCGAACGGATCCCCTTCCAGTACTACTTCTGCCAGCGGGAGGCGATCGAGACCTTCATCTACCTCTACGAGGTCCGGGGCCTGCGGACCCTCTCCAGCATCACCGCCGAGTTCCTCGACAAGAACGCCTACAGCGAGAACAACGAGGCCGCCTACAACGCCGCCCTCGGCGTCCATCCCGAGGACGACCGCTGGTCCAAGTACGCCTTCAAGATGGCCACCGGCTCCGGCAAGACCAAAGTCATGAGCATGGCCATCGTCTGGAGCTACTTCCACTCCCTCTGGGAGGAGGGCTCCTCCCTCGCCCAGGACTTCCTCGTCATCGCCCCCAACATAACCGTCTTCGAGCGGCTGAAGGAGGACTTCGGCGACGGCAAGATCTTCGAGACGGACCCCCTCATCCCCGAGGCCTGGAAGGGGGACTGGAACGTCTCGGTCGTCCTCCAGGACGAGGCGAGCGGAGCCGCCACCGGGGGCAGGATCTACCTCACCAACATCCACCGCCTCTACGACACCTCCAAGCGGAAAAATAAGAACCAGGTCGAGACCCACGACTGGCTGGGCCCCGCCGTCTCGAAGGCGAGGGCCCTGGATACGGGGGAGGCCCTCCGGGAGAGGGTGACGTCTCACCGCAGAATGATGGTCTTGAACGACGAGGCCCACCACCTCTGGGATCCCGACAGCGCCTGGAACGATGCCATAGAGTACGTCCACCAGACGATCCAGGAGAGGACCGGAGGCGGGATCGTCTCCCAGCTCGACTTCTCCGCTACCCCCAAGGACAACCACGGCCGGATCTTCCAGCACGTGATATGCGACACCCCCCTAGGCGAGGCTGTCGACGGGGGGATCGTAAAGATCCCGGTCATCGGCCGGGGGGAGGGGCTCGTGGAGCACCCCAGCGCCAACGCCGCCGAAAAGTACCAGCAGCACCTCATGATCGGATACAAACGCTGGCAGCTATCCAAAGAGGAGTGGGAGAAGAGCGGAAAGAAGCCCCTCCTCTTCATCATGGCCGAGGATACGGTGGCGGCAGACCAGATAGCTCAAATCTTGGATACCGACCCTCTCTACTCCGACCTCAACAAACGAACCATAAACCTCCACACCCGGCTCAAGGGCAAGATCGTATGGGAGGGTGGGAAGAAGAAGGGCATCCCGGTCTTCAAACCCAATGAGACGGGCGCTATCACCGAGGAGGACCTGAGGGAGCTAAGAAAGCTCTCCCGGGAGCTGGACCTCGGCACCAGCCCCTACAGCTGTATAGTCTCCGTCCTGATGCTCCGGGAGGGCTGGGACGTGCGAAACGTCACCACCATCGTCCCCCTGAGGCCCTACACCGCCAAGGCTCAGATCCTCCCCGAGCAGACCCTGGGCCGAGGCCTCCGGCGGATGACCTATCCCGGGGGACCATCTGAGATCCTGACCGTGGTGGAGCACCCGGTCTTCGTCTCCCTCTACGAGGAAGAGCTGGGCAAGGAGGGGGTCTATCCAACGGTCGTAGACGTCGATAAGGTCCCCACCATCACGGTCAGCATCTTCCCCGACGGCGAGCACAAGGATCTGACCGAGCTTGACATGGTGATACCCGCCATCTCTCCCGCCTACACCCGCATCCCCAAGATAGATGGTCTCACCGTCGAGGACGTGAAGGCCCGGTTCTCCTCCCTAACGCCTCTCAAGCTCCGAGAAGAGTCCTCCGCCGGCGAGGTCCATTATGAGGGACGCACCCTGGTCACCAACGAGATCGTCGAGCAGATGACCATCAAAATGCCCCTGCTGGAGAGCGGCGTCGGCGCCATATCTTTCTACAGGAGTGAGCTGGAGCATATCACGGGGCTCCACGGGCTCCACCCGACCCTCGCCCCCCTGCTGGAGATCTTCCTGACGGAGATGCTCTTCGGGGAGAGGGTATCCCTCTTCGACCAGCGGCTCATAAACCGTCTTGGAAATACGGACGTGAGAGAGCACGTCCGGGCTGTCTTCGTCCCCCTCCTCTTGAGCAAAAGCACGGTGAAGCTTGAGGAGAGGGCCCTGGGGACGAGCAAGTCGGTGGTCCAGTGGAGGCCCTATCAGGCCAGCCACTCCGAAAAACATCCGGCCATCGAGGCTCCAAATACGGCCTTCAACCTGGTCCCTTGTAGCAACGCCTTCGAGGTGGATATGGCCAGGTTCCTGGCCCGGGCGCCCGACGTGGCCGCCTTCTGCAAGAATGCTGGGGCCGAGGCGGTGAGGATAGATTATCAGAACCATACGGGAAGGCTGGCTCACTACACCCCGGATTTCTTGATCCGCAAGACCAACGGGGATTACGTAATGCTGGAGACGAAGGGCCGGGTGGACATCGACGTTCCGTTGAAGATCCGGGCGGCCGTCGCATGGTGCGAGGCGGCATCCGGCAGCGGGATCCGGTGGGATTACCTCTACGTCCCAGAGGACGTCTTCGGGAAGGCTGATGACAACCACCTGGACGCTCTCTTCCCCCTATGCGAGCCAGCGACGCAAAACCTCATCAGAGAGAGGATCGAAGCCCCCCTGAGTTTGGAGAAAGGCAACTTAGAGAGGCTCACTGTGGACGAGTTCATCCTCGAAAAGGATCTGGACCGTCTCCCCCCCAAGCCCAGGAAGTGCGTCCAGGAATCGATCGCGCTCTTCAATTTCCTTGAGAAGAAAGATGGCGTATCCTATGCGCCGGTATTCACCCCCCTCCTCGGCGCCATCGACGATGCCGCAAAGACCTTCGTCATGGCGACCCTCAAGCCATCCGTTCCAGACGATCCCCAGCGACGACAGATGTTCTTCGAGCCCGACCTGACCGTCCTCCGTCCTAAGGACGAAAGCTTCCACCGGCGGCAGGCGATCAATCTGCGAAAGACGCTAGTCGAGAATGATGGCTTTATGCCCATGGGACTGTTGAAGTGGTGCCTTGAATACGCTAAGAATCCCAAGGTCCCGCCGGGAGGCGTCTTCATCGCCGTTAAAACCAGATTCGAGGACCTCGCAAAAACAGAACTATTAGATACAGTGGGTAAGATCTACTCCTTCCGGAATGAGTACATAGCTCATCAGGAGAAGGATCTGGACGACAAAGACGAAGCCAAACAAGTCTTGAAAGACTGGATCAAAGGGCTCGACCTCATATTAGGGGCCGAGCCCACCGCTCAGTCTTAGAACCCAGGCGACAGCGAAGATCGCCATCCACCCATTTTTATAAATACTCTTTCGGTGTGCGAAATGCAGATGGAAAGGATAGAATCCGTATCCATCGACCCATCCTCCGCCATATTCTGTAAGGAACATGCGGCTTACAGAAGAAATCGCAGACGGCGCCGACCCGTCTTCTGTAAGTAGAAGCCATTCATTACAGAAGACGAGGCTGTCTTATGTAAGACACCAGCAAGTCATTACCTAAGACATTACAGAAGAGTCCAGAACTGTCTTCTGTAAGCGAAAGGTATTTATCCGATTCCTTACAGAAGACATGGTATGAAATCGGTCAAGGCAGCGGATGGAGTCTACAGGCAAGAGTTCACCCACTGCAATAAAGAACGGTGCAAGAAATGCCAGGAGGGGGCGGGCCACGGGCCCTACTGGTATCGATACTGGTGGGAGGAGGGGAAGACTCGAAAGAAGTATGTGGGCAAAGAACTGCCCCCCAATCTCATTACAGAAGACATTACAGAAGAACCCATTACAGAAGACCTTACCGAAGACGAGGCCTTACCGAAGACCCCACAGAAGACAGACGCCCAGGTTTGCCCCAAATGCGGCCTGCCCCTCGGCGACAACCTCTCCCGGTTGGAGGGCCACGATGGGAAGATCTACCATAAAAAGTGCAGGGCGGTGGAGAAGCCTCTCCCATCTCCCCCCTCTGAACCAACCGTGGCGGCGGCGCTGGTGGTGATCAAGGCCTTCCATGATAAGGGAATAGAGCCGACTGCTGCGGAGGTGGCGGAGGCCGTGGGGATAGAGGCCAGGCCTCTAGGCCGGATAATGAAGGCAGCGGGACTTCAAGCGAAAAACACGACACGAAATGGAGTGACGGATCGATATTACCTCTTCGAACTGAAGGAGCGGATAGAAGAGATTCTGGCGGCGGAGGCTCTGGAGGAGTGAGGCATGGGTGAGGAGAGCGAGCGTAGAGTAGTCCCGGCCAGCGAGATTCTGGCCAAGATCGAGCGGGGCGAGGCCGTCGAGTACGACGACGTGATCATCGAGGGCGACCTGGACATAAGCGAGCTGAACCTGCCCACAGAGCACGTGGACAGAACCGAGGAGGAGAAACAGTTCGGATTATCCGACGAGCTGAAAGTGATCAGCTCACCAATAACCATCACCAACTCTGAGATCCAGGGTAAGGTGAACTTCAGTAATGTCAAATTTCAAAAGCCGGTCGACTTCGGGGGAGCCGAGTTCGGCAGGTATGCCGGCTTCGGGGGAGCCGAGTTCACCGGGGATGCCTACTTCAGGGAAGCCGAGTTCGGCGGGAATGCCAACTTCGGGGAAGCCGAGTTCGGCGGGTATGCCTACTTCGGGGGAGCCGAGTTCACCGGGGATGCCTACTTCAGGGAAGCCAAGTTCACCGGGGATGCCAACTTCGGGGAAGCCGAGTTCGGCGGGGATGCCAACTTCATAAATGTCACGTTCGATAACGAGCTGATATTAAACAATTTTAAATTTGGAAGATTGTATATAACTTGGGACTCGATTAAGGATAAGCTAGTTTACAACGGCCCTGTTTACTTAGCACTTATAAAAAACTTCAAAGTTATTGAGCAATTCAGCGACGCTGATGATTGCTACTATGCGTATCGAAAAGAGAGCCAAGACCAAAAACCATGGTACAGCCAAAAGAATTGTTTAATTGATAATGTAGTTAGATTTTACAACTGGATATCCACCAACATTAAACGAATCTCTAAATATTTCCGCTGGATCAGCGACCTTCCCCCGATTACCTGGATTCATCGGTTCACCTGGTCTAAGCTATTCGATTGGATTGGATTAGTGTCATGTGGATACGGTGTCAAAGTATGGCCTATAATTATCTGGGGCTTGGGGTCAGTTCTGGGCTTCGCACTCCTCTACAAAATTCTCCCTAAAAGCTATGGCGGCTTTGTGGAATCCGGGCCGTCAACTGTAACCATAGAAGCCCTCAACAATAGCACCCATATCCTCACTTTAAGCCCGAGCGACAATATAGTATCTCCGTCTTGGGGTGAGTGTCTCTATTTCAGTTTCACTGCTTTGACAGGTGGGACTCCCGAAGGACTACATCCAGCAGGGCTGCTCAGATATGCGGTTATGTTTGAAAACGTTCTTGGGTATACGTTCCTAGCTTTGTTCGTGGTCGTTCTGGCTCGGAAGCTCATAAGATGAGGCGAGGCTCGAAAAATTGCCGGCATAGAATCTTCTGTAAGGGGATACCAGACACTGGTTATCCTTACAGAAGAGATAAAGGGATCAAGTTTCCGATTTTCTCAAAATTCGGAAACTTCGACTAGACAAGGGCGATAGGTGGCGATCATGACAATACCTAAACTGATCAGTAAAGAGGACTTCGAGAAGTTGATGGCAAATTTACCATCTGAGAGGGACCGGCTTATCATCTCCCTCCTCTTCGGGACGGGGGCCAGGGTGGGGGAGCTGATGGGAGCGAAGGTCGGAGACCTGGACCTCGACGAGGGGCTCCTCCATCTTCAGGCTCATAAGACGAAGACGAGACGATATAGAGCCGTCCTGATCCCCGAGAGACTCCTCCCTCCCCTCCGGGAGTGGATCGAAGACCAGGACCCAGAATCGTGGCTCTTCCCAGGCCAGCGAGGGGGCCATATCACCCCCAGGAGGATAAGGCAGATCATCGCGAAGGCAGCAGCGGAGGCGGGGATACAAAGGATTTACGGGAAGAGCGCCGACGGGAGGGAGCTGGCCATAGTCAGCCCGCATACTCTGCGGCATCTCCACGCCGTTACGGCGTTAGATGCTGGAATTCCACTTAACGATCTCCAGTCCCAGCTGGGCCACAGCTCCCTCTCCACCACCTCGGTTTATTTGGCGGCGGGGCTGGAGCACAGAAGGAGGAGCTACGCCAAACTTGAATTGTGATTCCCGTCGACATCCCCTACAATTACCCAACTGGTAAACTTTAATATGACCAGGTGAAATATAGAATAGGGCCGAGAACGTCCGAATTCTTGGCCCAGGTGAACAAACATGACCAGATACAACGGTATCCCAAGCAGGGATAGAACACTTTCCATACATTTGCAACCAGAAGAAAAAGCAATGTATGCGGCCACGGCAGACCATCTTGGTGTGCCGACGTCATCTTTTGGGAGACTTTTGCTAAGAGCTGGTTACAAAGCGATAGCCAGAGACCCGACTATACTAACTGAGGTTATGGTATGAAGAATAAGAAGAGTTTTGAGGTGGTGGGTCCGAACCACCACCCGCGCCGACTGTTCATCCGTCACTACTTCCCAAGAGCTGCCCAGGTGAACAATGGGGCCGAGAACTCAGGACAGTGATCTAGATGACTATCGTGCTTTACGGCCTTATATATTTTGCCTATTTCAGGGGGATGAAGCTGTGAGCTCCTCCACCTTGCCCGTCCCACATCTTCTGGGGCGAGGATGCAGGTTCACCATCGTCCCTCCGGCTGGACATAAATACACCCTCCAGGACGGTACGGAGAAGACATACACCGGGAAGAACCCCCAGGGGAAGAGGTGGGCGAAAGAGGGCGGCTCCAACTGTGGCGAGACCGACCCGAGGCTCCAGGAGGCCATCTCCAGGGGGTGGGGGCACGGCCTCGTCTGCGGGACCGGTGGAGTGGTGGTCTTCGACGGCGACGACGCTGAGAGGCTCCTGGAGCTGGGAGTCTTACAGAAGATCCCCCCCACCGTCCAGGTGGAGAGCAGGCCAGGCCACCGCCATCACCATCTCCTGATCCCAGGCTTACAGAAGAAGTTCGTCTTCTATGACCCTATCCTTACAGAAGAGAAGATCGACGAGAAGACGGGGAAGGTGACAGTTCAACGGCTCCATCTCGGGGAGGTCCTGGGACCAGGAGGCCACGCCGTTCTCCCAGGGAGCACCCATCCCTCCGGCTCCGTCTACCATCTGGTAGAGGGATGCCCCCAGGAGATGGCCGAGATCTCACTGGACCAGCTGAAGGAGATCCTCCGGGGGCTAGAGTTCTCACCCGACCCTGATAAGCATGTCAGCTTTGAAGAGGCAGCTGGGATCAAGACCTCCCGGGAGAGGCTGGAGGAGATCGAGGCAGAGGCCAGGAGGGCGAAGGCAAAGAAGACCGCCCTCCCCTCCCTCTCTGACCAGCTGGACGTGAAGAGGGTTCTGGACGCCTACTCCTGGACGCCGAAGAGGACAGAGGGAGACGAGGCGAAGGGGCCAGCTCCAGGCCACCGTTCCGAGAGCGGCGACTGCTTCCAAATCAATTTGGGTACTGGGAGATGGCACTGCAAGCAATGCGAGGCAGGGGGCGACCTGGCCAGCCTGGTGGGGGTCATGGCGGGGATCATCCCGTGTACTGGTCACGACGACCTCCGAGACCGAGAGATCTTCTCCAAGGTCCTGGAGGAATGCCAGAGGAAAGGGCTCGCAGAGGAAAGGGAGGCAGAAGAAGAAGAGGAAGCCCCCGATAAGGGGAAGAAGAAAAAGAGGGGGCCCTCTGTCGCCACTCAGCTGGTTAGGCTGGCCATTGAGAGCGGCGCCGAGTTCTGGAAGACCCCTGAGGAGGAGCCCTTCTCCACCATCCCCAACGGCGGAGGCCACCTTGAGAACCACCCCCTGAGATCGAAGCGGATGAGGCAATGGCTAAGCGAACTGCTATTCGCTAAGAACGGAAAGGTAGCAAAGGGCTCCGCCGCCCTGGACGCCATCACCGTACTTGAGGGGAAGGCCGTCTTCGGCCAGACCGTCTGCCCCGTCTTCACCAGGCTGGCAGAGCACGACGGTAAGATCTACCTGGACCTAGGGGATGATAAATGGAGAGCGGTGGAGATCGGGGCCGATGGGTGGAGGGTGATCTCCTCCAATGCGATCCCTGTTAAGTTCCGCCGAGCCAAAGGAATCCTGCCCCTCCCATCTCCTGCCCGGGGCGGGTCCCTGGAGGACCTGAGGCGCGTTTTGAACGTCCCCGAGGGAGCCCCCTGGATGCTGACACAAGCCTGGATGGTCCAGGCCATGAGGCCGACTGGGCCCTATCCTCCCCTGATCGTAGATGGTGAGCAGGGGAGCGGGAAGAGCTGGCTGGGCCGGATTCTCCGGTATATCATCGACCCCAACAAAACACCGCTGAGGAGACCGCCACGAAATGAGCATGAGCTGCTCATCTCCGCCACCAACTCCTGGATGGTAGTCTACGACAACCTCAGCGGGCTGCCTAAGTGGCTGGGAGATGCTCTTTGCGTAGTCGCCACTGGCGGAGGGGGGTCTGTCCGGGAGCTGTACTCCGACATGGACGAAACCCTATTCGACGTTCAGAGGCCGATGATCCTAAACGGGATCGATGAACTGACGACCCGAGACGATCTCCTGGGCCGGGCCATCCTCCTCCATCTCCCCAGGATCAAAGAGAGCGATAGAAGGACGGAGAAGGAGATCAAAGCGGAGCTGGATAAGATCCGGCCCCAGGTCCTGGGAGCTATTCTCGATGTGATTTCCTCCGGACTGAGGGAGCTTCCCAACGTCCACCTAGAATCTAAGCCCCGGATGGCCGACTTCGCCGAGTGGATAACAGCATGTGAAAAGGCTCTAGGATGGAAGTCTGGGGAGTTTCTGGCCGCGTTCAACGAGAACCAAAACGAAGCAAAGGCGACCCTCATCGAGAACGACATGTTCTCCACCGCCCTGGTGGCCATGGTGAAAGCGGCCCCCGAGAACGCCCTGGAGATCACCTCCTCCCTCCTCCTCTCTGAGATGGAGAGGCGGTGTGGGATCAAATACCCCAGCGACCGGCCCGACGGGTGGCCCAGATCTGCAAAGGGAACCCGAGGCAAAGTTAGGAGGATCGCCCCAGCCCTGAGAGTGATGGAGATAGAGGTATCTGAGCGCCGGGGCAATGATGGGTCAAAACTAATCTGTTTCAAGAAATTATCCGTCAGATCTGACGGTTTGAAGTCCTATCCGTCAGGCCAAATAAAAATAGCAGAGGACGGATCTGACGGATCTGACGGTCAAAAACAATACTCTGACCCTTGGGGGGGAAGAGAAGAAGAGGAGAAGATAGAGAGGAGAGAAGGGAATGGTAGTGGGGGTAAAAATAGGAAAAACCCGTCAGATCCGTCAGATCCGTCAGACGGGACCGGGGGCTATCGGAAAAAATCTGACGGTTTGAAATCCGAACCGTCAGAATCTGACGGTTATCCGTCAGATGACGAGGGGCTCACGGACCTCCTGGCCAGGCAGAAAGAGAGGGAGCTGGGGGACGCCGAGAGGAAGAAGACTCCCGAGCCAGATGACAGGGACCCCACCCCCAAGGAGGTCGAACTTCTGGAGAAGGTGGCAGAGCGGCTGATCAAGAACTGGCCGGAGGTATCCTCTGTGCAACTGAGTAAGGCAGTCCACGATCAGGAGAATATCTTCATCTCGTCCAGGATGGCGGAAAAGTGGCTGGCGATCTCCGGCTGGCAGAAGACCGGGGCCAGGATCAACGGGGGGGAAGGCTGGAGGCCAGCAGCCGGGGGGGCGGTCCAATGAAACCACCTCATGCCCATTT
>Ga0067045_1004650_pt1 | contig 12034 bp, 14 predicted proteins | sample TerdegcTABiofilm_FD_59184 | JGI IMG/M metagenome (GOLD analysis project Ga0067045, IMG submission 59184) | Combined Assembly of (Gp0054472, Gp0054536) Wastewater bioreactor microbial communities from Singapore -Terephthalate degrading...
AAATTCGCTTTCCCATTTCACTTTTTCTATTTGCGGTGATCAATCTCGGAGTTTTTTTCCGCTATGCATCGTATTTCAAAAAAGAACCGTCTGTGATTATTCTGTCAACCGTGGTAACCCTTGTCCTGGCCTCAATTTACTGTGTAATCGGCGTAGCGTTCTTCCAAAAAGGATCAGTGGATGATCAGATTGCCGGAGCAATTATGCTGGGTAATCCCAACAATGTACTCATGATTGTTTTTTCATCCCAATTTTTTGGGCCTGTAGAGCCTTTAGTTGCCGCAATGTATTCGGTTCCCTTTTGGGGAATAGTAATCCCCCTTCGTTACTATCATCACATAAAAACACAGAGTGTTTAATCTATTACCGGGGCTTGCGTCGCCCCCTCTCCTGGCTAAGCCGTCAGAGACTCCCCTTCATGCTCGCTGTGCTCGCGAAAGAGCTTCCAACAGCCATGTAAATGCTCATGGGTACCCNAAAACGCACGCCTCACAGAGGACCGCGCTTTTACGTGTGGGTGAATGCGTTTATAATTTGCGCAATGTGCGTATGTTTAGTGCCACGGGCTTGCCCGTGGGAATCTACCTTTGCAAGAAAACTATCAATTCAATCAGGAGGTCGATCTGCGGTTCGTTCCCCGTGGCGAGAGAGAGCTGACAGTGTCTGGTGCAGGGCTTGAAAGAATTCCGATTCAATATTTACTGAGCGCAGGGAATGCATCGTTTTTTATCCCTAAGGATTGCCGATTTCGGATGTAGTGAAAACACGGTTTGACCTTTATGAAATGCAAAGAGCGAAAAGTCATCAATATGGGTGTGGTATACTACCATGAGAGCCTGGGTATACGGGATCCTTTTCCAAAGGAACTCATGTGAACGAATAGGTCAAGCACCCACCAAATTTTTTGCATTCTGCTATACTTATATTAGAGAGGGAATTATACGGAAAGGAGATAATGAAAAATGCTGATGCCGACTAAGATTCTTGTGCCAACTGATTTTTCCACTCATTCTGACAAAGCTCTGCGTCAAGCCCTTGACATAGCAAAACAGTATGGCGCACAGGTTTTTGTACTCCACGTGGTTCAGGAAAAGGTCACTGACACCATTGACGACTATGGAATAACTTATCCATCGTATGTCAAAGAGATAGAAACGAAGATGATCGATGAAGCTAAAAAGAAATTGCAGGAACAGATAGATAAATTTCCTCAGGCAAAAGAACTCGAGATCGTCAGCATAGTCCTGATCGGAAAAACCTCCGAAACCATCCTCGAAGAAGAAAAAAGTAAGAATATTGATCTTATAGTGATAGCCTCGCTCGGCCGATCAGGCATTGCAAAATACCTGATCGGCAGCGTAGCCAGGAATGTCCTGAAAGGAGCAAAATGCCCTGTATTGCTGACAAAATAATTCAAATGGTTTCGGTTTACCAAAGAAACTTTTTTTGTATACATTAAATGAAAGGAAAATAGGAACGGAAAAAAATATTTTCATAATTCTTGATGAATCCGAGACTGAAAATAAAAATGGAATTATCAGAAGGTCATTGGCAAAAGATGAAGACATGCGTGAAGAAAACCGAGAAGGAAGGACAAACCTCAATACTTTTCTGTATCAAGAAAGGAGGTAGCTATGTTAAAGAACATTAATTACAACATCTTGGAAACTATCACAGTAATCTCAAAGAGTCTTTACCGATATGACTCCTACATCAAAGATGCCGTTGATTGCAAGGCTTGTCAGGAGTTATGGACAAAATTCAGGGAACAGAGGGAAAAGGAGCTCTCAATGCTCCTTAGGGAAATGAAGAGCCACATAGACGAGGGAATGATTTCTTTTGAAGGGGCAGACAGTCGCTGGTTATCGGGGATTACCGATTAACGGGAATTCTATTTAGCTTCAAGGCCAGATTTGACATAGTTTTTATGCAGTGGAGGGAAGCGAACATCTCCCAGAATCCTGGAGCATATGTCTCGGCCTATGGCAATTTTCACATTTCTTTTTTTGATATTTTTTTCATCTCGTCTTTATACTTTTCGGCACATTCTGGGCATAAACCATGAGTAAAAACTGCATTTGTATGCTTGCTTATGTATGCTTCTAATTGATCCCAGTACCCCTCATCATCGCGTATCTTCTTACATGAGGCACAGATAGGAATGAAACCTTTTAGGGTCTTAATTTCCGCGAGCGCTTCCCTAAGTTCCAATACAAGTTCTTCCAGGTCTTTTTCCTTTTTCCTTAAGGCATCCTCTGCACGCTTGATACGCTCACCGGCATGAACCCGGGCGAGAAACTCTTTCCTGGAAATAGGAAGGATGATGTATTCATCTGCCCCGATATCAAGACCTTCCGCCTGATGCTCGGATGATACCACTGATTCAGATACAAGAATCACAAAAATGTCTTCCAGATATTGGTCATTCTTCATCTGCCTGCATACCTCAATGCCCGTCATATCAGGCAGCGTCGTATCAAGGACAACGAGATCAGGATGATATGTTTGCACAGCATTCAAACATTCCTTCCCTGTTGTTGCTTCCATAACACCATACCCAGCAATCTTCAAGATCTTGGATGACTCGAGAAGTATTTCAGGATTGTCCGTAACAAGAAGTATCGTGAATTGTTTAATCATCTCATTTTCCATCATAGCAGTAGTATAGTGAGAAAGAAAGATATGGTCAATAACTCCAACCTCACATTTAGTATGTTATTAATGAAAACTCCTTTTTTTCGTGTCAAATGGTTATTCTCGATAGTCTATTTACGGAAAGAACATTCTTTCAGTGCAACCCATGTTAATATTCCCATGTATGAACTGTTCATTTGCTTTCCACCAAACTTCACAAAGGCTGCTATACTTAGAGGAATTCCACACAAAGGAGATGATCCAATATGCTTAAGCCAACAAAGATTCTTGTGCCAACCGATTTTTCCGAGTATTCGGACAGAGCATTAATGCAGGCACTGGACATAGCGAAGCAATATAAGGCTAAGGTTTTCCTTCTGCATGTTGTCCATGGGGAGGGGTACCTTTCCGGTATAGATTTTGCGATATCCACAGAAATGATGCAGCAGATTAATTATGCTGCCTTGACCTGGGCCCAAGAGAGCTTTCAGAAACAGCTCGACAAATTTCCTCAGGCCAACGAAGTAGAGGTCTTTAGCGAGGCAGTGATCGGAAACACCTCAGAGGCCATTCTGGGGGAAGAGAAAAGTAAAGGAATTGACCTCATAGTTATTGCATCTCTCGGTCGATCAGGTATTGCAAAATACCTGATTGGAAGCGTGGCGCGTAACGTCCTGAAAGGTTCCACATGTCCGGTACTTTTAACGAAATGAAAAACGGAGGTGCAATGCCATACATCGTGCTTAGAAAATATAAGACAAAAGAGAATGCTTATTAATTCCCGGAGGTGAGGTATGATAGTACTTATCGCTTTCTCAATTGGTTTTTACCTTGGGGTTTTACTGATGTGTTTGCTCGCGATAGGACGAAAACGAAAGGTATCTCAAGAGACGGCCTATGATGTTGCTGCTGCGGCATAAAGGCCTTATAACCGGAGGAACACACAACTTGACACCAGGCCGAAGGATGCTATATCCCTGTTTTCCTGGGTTGGAAAAATTGCACCTGCGGCCCGTTTCCTTTTTAATTTATCGGCATTATCATCAGAAGGTCTGTGCACAACAAATGATAAGATGGAGCGCAATGGTGAGGCCCTTTCTGTTTGTTCCACTAAAGTTTTAGTGATATAACCTTTTATTTTCGATCAATAAGGATCTGTTCGAATAATAGTCTCCTGAAGTTTCATATGAATGACAATGCCATGGCTACTTGCAAGCCACGGGTGAAGCACCTTCAAAAAGAAGTATATTACCAAGGGGAATTAATACACCCATATTTATTTGCGATAAGATATAATGAATTGAACACTTTTACTTTGAATGACGAAATGGCATACTGATGAAATATGACACAGTTGACGCACGAATATCACCGGAAGGCCGTTTGAATATTTTATCAAAGGTCGAAGTAAATAGATTGCTTGATACCAGTCAGGGAGGACTATACAAGCTGTTTCGTAACTGCTCTCTTGCAGTACTCAGTTCCGGCAACTATCTCGACGATGGTAAGGAACTCCTGGAACGCTATAAATCTTTCGACATCCACATTATTCAGGAAGAACGTGGCATCAAGCTTGAAGTCAAAAATGCACCTGCCACTGCCTTTGTAGATGGGAAGATAATCAGAGGAATCAACGAGCACCTCTTCGCAGTCCTTCGAGACGTTATATATACCAACGACGAGATCAGGTGTAATCCAAAATTAAATTTGGAATCTTCAACTGGTATCACCAATGCTGTCTTTCATATTTTGCGCAATGCCAATATCCTTCGTCCAACTCGCAATCCGCGTTTGGTTGTATGCTGGGGTGGACATTCTATTTCGCGGGTTGAGTATGACTACAGCAAGTTGGTCGGGTATCAGATGGGATTGCGTGGTCTCGATGTCTGCACAGGATGTGGTCATGGAGCCATGAAAGGGCCTATGAAAGGGGCCGCTGTTGGGCATGCAAAGCAGCGGATTACTGATGGTCATTACCTTGGCCTCACCGAGCCAGGAATAATAGCGGCTGAGCCGCCTAATCCCATTGTGAATGACCTTGTCATTCTTCCGGACATCGAAAAGCGCCTCGAGAGCTTTGTACGGATTGCTCATGCAGCGGTGGTATTTCCCGGCGGGGCAGGGACTGTGGAGGAGATCTTTTACCTTCTCGGCATTCTGTTAAACCCTGATAACGCTCATATCCCATTCCCAGTAATATTCACCGGCCCCAAAAGCTCAAAAGCTTACTTCGACCAGATCAACCAGTTTATAGGCAATACGTTGGGCACTGAAGCCCAGACCCTCTACAAGATTATTATCGACAACCCATTAAGCGTCGCGCATGAAGTTCAGACTGGAATAAGGCAGGTGAGAGAGTTCCGTAAAAGTACGGATGACGCATACTACTTCAACTGGTTACTCAAAATTGATTTAGAATTTCAGAAACCATTCATCACAACCCACGAAAACGTTAAGAATATTGAATTACACAAGAATCTGGAACGGCATTTACTCGCCTCTAACGTGCGCCGCCTTTTTTCAAGCATCGTTGCTGGCAATGTGAAGGACGAAGGGATTCGAAACATCGAGCAGTATGGTCCGTTCGAAATTTACGCCGAAAAGCGTATTGCTGAACCTCTCGATTCTTTATTGGCCTCTTTTGTTGAACAACAGCGCATGAGATTGCCGGGGAAAGAGTATACCCCTTCTTACCGTATCATAAGAAAAGGTTAACCCCTAAACGTTTAATCTAAGGCATCCGCCACATCCGTGCATCCACTGAGCTCCACCAAATTCATTAAAGGCTGCTATAATTATATTGGGAAGAAGTCTTCAACAAAGGAAGGGACGAATATTGTTAATACCAACCAAAATTCTGGTGCCAACAGATTTTTCTGATTATTCCGATAAGGCATTAGAGCAGGCTTTGGATATAGCAATGCAATACAGTGCCAAGGTTTTCCTTCTCCACGTTATGCGTGAGATGATTCTTCCTGCAAGTTCCGATTCTGGCTACTCTGAAGAATTAGCGCAACTGATCCAGGATCGTAGACGAACTGATATATTGGACAGATTGCACAACCAGTTACATAAATTTCCTCAGGCAAAAAATATTGAGGTAATCACTGCTATCCGTCAGGGCGTACCTTATGAAACAATACTTGATGAGGCAAAAGAAAATGATGTCGACCTGATTGTGATCGCATCGCTCGGCCGATCAGGCATTGCAAAATACCTCATCGGCAGTGTGGCTCGCAATGTTCTGAAAGGAGCAAAGTGTTCTGTACTGCTTACAAAATGAAAAGAGGATATAAAATCCTTGACATGAGACCTTGCCTCTATCAACTCTATCAAAATGGTACCGTGTGACTCACGGATTATGTGACATGACGGGTTCTGCTATTTTTGATGAAGGAACGGAGGTGCACCGATGTATACACTGATGATTTTGATGAATTTTGGACCCATGCGGCATTCAGCAGTAGATAAGATGGCAGAAACATTTGCACCCCTTTACACTTTACCCTCGTTGCTTGTTTTCGCATGCAAAGTAATCTGGTGCCCTATAGACCGATGACCAGAAAACTAAAGGTGTCATCTCAGGAAACAGAAGCAGAGCTACTCCGAAAATCAGAGCAAAGGTTATCCTCCATTCTTGCCAGCATCACCGATTGTCACTTTGAACTGGACAAAAAATGGCGCTTTGTCCGAATAAATGATCATGCCGTGGAGTTTTTCGGCAGAAAGAGGGAAGAGCTCATAGGTCGATCTTACTTTGAGGTTTTTCCAACCCTCAAGGGATCAATATTTAGGAAACAATATCAGAAGGCCGTCTCCAAATCTATCTCGGTTCACTTCGACGTGCAATCAGTGCTTTACCCAGGCAGATGGGTCGAACTTCACGTCTATCCTATTGAAGAGAGAGGTGTCTCGGTCTTTTTCAGAGATATCACCGATCGCAAGTTGGCTGAGATTGCGTTGAGGGAGAGTGAAGAACGGTTTCGGGCAATAGCCTATTATAGCTATGATTGCGAGAACTGGTTCGGCCCTGATGGCAAACTCATCTGGGTCAACCCTGCGGTCTTCCGACTAACCGGATATACTGTCGACGAGTGCATGGCAATGTCTGACTTTCCCCTCCCTCTCTTCGACAGAGAGGACAGGGAAAGATTGATCAGTCATCTAACCCAAGCAATTCAGGGTTCCAGTGCGAACGATGTCGAGTTTCGCATTCGGTGCAAAGACGGCAGTCAGAAGTGGGTAGCTGCTTCGTGGCAACCTATTTATAACGTTGATGGGTCCAGCCTCGGTCATCGTTCAAGTATCCGCGATATCACGGATCGGAAAAGAATAGAAGAACAGCTCAAAAATTACCACGAACATTTGGAGAAAATTGTACAGGACAGGACAAAAGAATTAAAGGAAAGCCAAGAAAAATACCAGAGTATGTTCGAGAATGCTGTAGAGGGGATATTTCAAACAACCCCCGAAGGTCGCTTTCTCAGTGCAAATCCTGCCCTCGCTCACATGTATGGCTATGAAAGCCCCGAGAGATTAGTCCAGTCTATCAGGAATATTGCAACAGAAATCTATACGGATGTGGAACGTCGAAAAGATTTTATGCATCTTTTGGAGCGGGACGGAATTGTTCGAAATTTTGAAATGCAGGCTCGAACACGGTACGGTTCAATAAAGTATGGTTCCATTAATGCCCGTGCAGTAAAGGATGAAAAGGGAAAGATGCTCTATATTGAAGGTACAGTCCAGGATATCACCGATAGAAAGCTTGCGAGTGAGCAGATAACTGTGCAACTGGATCTCGCATTGAGGCTTGCACAGATAGATAAGCTTGAGAAAGGCCTGGTCCTGATCCTTGAAACAGCTGTCAGGTTATCTGGCATGGAGTGCGGTGCGATCTTACTGAAAAACAGTGAAACTGGTGGATTTGATCTCGTTTCTTCCATTGGATTGTCGCAAGAGTTTCAGAACACAATACGGTATGTCCCTATAGGGGGATTAGTCTGGTCACACCTGACGGAGAAGAAAAGTCTTCATACCCGGACGAGCAGGGATCTGACCCCACTGGCCTTTGAGGAGGGCTTTCAGACCATTTCATTTATGCCCGTATTAGAGAAGGATGAGGTTATCGGTGGCTTGGTCATGGCTTCCAAAGTGCTGTCTGATATTCCGGATCGGGTTCGTCTAGGCCTTGAATTCATTGCCGCAGAATCGGGAAACAGCATCGCCCGCATGCAGGTTCGGGAACAGCTTGAGGCGGAGATTGCGATACGGAAAGAGGCCGAGAGAGAACTCAACATGAAATCTCGGAGCCTTGAAGAAGTCAATACGGCCCTAAAGGTCTTATTAGAACAAAGAGAAAAAGATAAGGATGAGCTGGAAGACAAAATTCTGTTCAATGTGAAAAAACTTATCTTGCCCTATATTGACTCCTTGAAACAAAGACAATTGGATGATGATCAAAGAACGTATCTGGACATTCTCGAAACAAATCTGAAGAACATCATCTCTCCCTTCGCAAAAAAGCTGACCTCCATTCACGAGAACTTTACCCCGCAGGAGATTAAGGTTGCAGATTTCATACGGGACGGCAAAACAGTGAAAGAAATTGCGGTAACACTTGGCGTTTCAGAGAGCGCAATTAACCTCCACCGGCAGCACATCAGGAATAAATTGGGGTTGAACAACCAGAAGATTAACCTGAGGACATACCTCCTGTCTCTCGCATAATATTAGTAATTACCTATCATTATTATAATATTTATGTATCATCATGATTGCCATGTTTATGTGTTATGTATTTATATAAGTCTGGGGCGTTGAGAGTTGATGAGCCAGGCGCATTCGGGAAGGGGGATTATGAGTCGTTTCGTTACAGGAGAGTTAGCTACAGGATACTGTAATGAAGTGATATCTTCTGGTGAGAAGGGAGCATCATCAACGCCGGGAAACGGTGTTCAGCTGCCTCAGGTGGCAGGAAACTTAGCAATTGCCTTCGGAGATATTCTCCGCTCAGTGGCACACCATCTCAGCGGACTCGAACATCAACTCATCAATAGAGACATAGACATGGATCATATCAAGGGTATTCAGGGTGACTGTGCGCGCGGAGCAAATCTTGCCTATCAACTGATGTTATTTAGCGGCAAGATACGGGTGAAACCAGAGCAAATGGATTTGAACGACGTTATGAGGAGTATTGATCCCCTCATCTCGCGTACAGTCAGGAGTGGAATAAATACGGAGGTTGATATTGCAGACCAGGCTCTGCCGATCATGGGGGATGCAATGCTCCTGAAACAGGTTCTTGCGAACCTTTTAGCAAATGCTAACGATGCTATGCCATCAGGCGGAACCATCGCAGTGGCAACGAGAAAGGTTAACTCTAAGCGTTGGTTCCCGGAGATTACACGGGAAAATCTTATTAGTGGATGCGCCCTCCTGAGCGTTGTCAACTCCAAACCAGGAATAGAGGATTCAATTCTTCCCAGGATATTTGAACCATTCTTTACGACGAAACCAAAGTCGATAGGTCTTGGCCTTCCCGTCGCGCAGGCCATTGTTCGGGCACATCATGGATGCCTCAGTATTGTTTCAAAGATCGATGTGGGAACGCTTGTGCACCTATATCTGCCTCTTGTAACTCACAAGCATTAACACGAAGGGGCCCATTCTTGATTGCTATCAACACAGAATCCCAAAAGATAGAGTTCTTGAACGCAGACGGAAAACCTCAAAGGAAAGCAGAGAAAGGATGAGCATATACTTTATGGAAACGATGAAAACATGAGATGCACCATCTACGGTGAAGTAAATTACTAAATATCAACAAGGAGAAAAACATGGCAAAAGAAGATGGAATTCAGAAAACAACCCGGAAAACTACAGGTGTCAGCAAGGCTGAAAAAACAGTGAAAATTAATGCGGCCAAAGCGAAGGCCACGGCAAAAACGCAAAAGAAACCAGCAAAAACCCCGACAAAGGTTGAAACGACCTTTCGGCTAGAAGCCCCACAAGCAGCACAGGTCTTCGTCGCCGGCTGCTTCAATGGATGGGATCCAAAAGCAAACCCACTAGAGCGGCACGAGGATGGAACGTGGAGTTGCACTCTGTCTGTGGAGGCCGGAGAACATGAGTACCGATTCGTGGTTGACGAAGTATGGTGTGATGACCCCGCTAATATGTCGCGGCGTTGGAACGAGTTCGGTACCCAGAACTGTGTTTTCGTCGTATAAATTAGAATCAAGGCAGAAACTGTCCAGCGGACGTGTCACAAGCCGAACCAAGATATAGGGCAGAGGCTTCGACCTACAATTCAAAATTACCAGACAAAATACTCCATCAACGTCACACAGGGCTGCTATACTTAGATTAGAGAGACTATATACAAAGGAGATGATGCAAAATGCTTAGGCCAACCAAGATCTTAGTACCAACAGATTTTTCGGAATATTCGGACAGAGCATTAAACCAAGCGCTTGATATAGCGAAGGAATACGGAGCCAAGGTATATGTTCTCCATGTTGTCCTTGAGGAAGTCTATTTTCTTGGCGAGTTCAGTGATGCAGAAGCAAGAAAAGCGTTACAGAAACAGCTCGACAAATTTCCTCAGGCCAAAGAGGTAGAGGTAATTCCAGATATCAAAAGAGGTTTACATTATGAAGCGATCCTTGAAGAGGCAGAACAGAAAAAGATCGATTTGATTGTGATTGCGTCACTCGGCCGTTCAGGCATTGCAAAATACCTTATTGGAAGCGTGGCACGCAATGTTCTGAAAGGAGCAAAATGCCCTGTACTGCTCACAAAATGAAAGACACGGAGGACAAGTATATATAAAACAAGGAGGTGAAGGAAGGATGAGTGAATGCCACATCGGAGGCAAATTTGGTTACGACGCCGGAAAGTTTGAAGCATGTAATGAATGTGACAATTTTGCCTGGTGTGCCTCTGAGACACAGGTTCGTATAACCGATACTGAAGAGAAAACAAGATTGACTCACATGGTTAGGAGGCATCAAACACTACCAAAAAAGGTGAAGCCAAAGACTATAGAAAAATGAATGAAGAATACGATAGATGACAATTTAAGCCATTATGGAAGAAAATAATTCAAAGTGAGAGATACGGGACCTGCCGAAAAGGTCTTTCTCAAAACTGCGTTTTAAAACGTTACCCATTTCAATATATGTCCATTATGTAGGGAAAAGCGAAAAATTTGATGTAAACTCTATTTCCTTATCAAATTATGATGGACATGAGATCTGAAGTAATGACAGTTTCACACTCAGAGCCGACCTTTTCCTTTCATTATAAAATACCCAATCCGGTACTGAGGATATGGTGACCTAAAAAATGGAATAAACGTATGTCGCTATCCTCTATGGTAGTTTTCCATCACTCAAAAATTATGCTTGGGAAAATCTTAACCGTCTATCTGGTATGTTTCTTTATGAGACCTATCAACCAGTCTATCATCGAAGAAGTATAAACAACCCATTTGAATAAATAAACCAGTGATTGCCTATATAACTCTTTTACTGCCTCACAACTGCAAAATAATCTGGGTCTTCTCATAAGACCCCCCTTATATAGATTATATAATCCATAGCAATACTTGGTAAGAACTCCATAAAATTTCAAAAGTATTTTATTCTAACGTTTTAACATGTCTTCGCTATGATTTATACCTCAAAACCCTCCGCACGCAAATGTGTTTGACGTATATATTCAATTGACAATTTTTCATTTTCTGCTATGAAAAATGATAGGATTTGCTCATCTGAAAAAGCTAAACCTTCTCGTGGGGAAAAGACAGAAATGTGCCGGGTTTATTGAATACAAGATGACTGAGCTGCCGAAGGACGAACCTCCGGTAAGTTCAGTTTGTTGTTTGGGTTTTTTTTAGGTGGATCGGGGGTTGTGAAATGTAAGTTTCAGAGATGACTGACGACCATAAGACTGAGGGTGAAGTACATATTGACATAAGGGAAACGGAGGACAAATTGGAACTACCGGGTGTTCGAAAGATGCGAAGATGATTAGAACCTCCCGCGACATCATCGAAGAGGTGATACAGGAGCATCCGGCCAAGGGACTCTCCGTCTTGGAAATATCGACTGCGCTGATAGCAGGAGGACTGAGGTATGCGTATCAGCTGTTTCTGTCAGGGACATAGGTACATGTGCTAAGAATATCGGATGATCTAAACGATTGGGAGATAGAAATGTACTTCACACTAAAGAGTTCTGTATAAGGGGGGGGTGATGAATCATGCTTAAGCCAACAAAGATTCTTGTGCCAACCGATTTTTCCGAGTATTCCCGCAAGGCTCTCAAACAAGGTCTTGACATAGCACAACAGTACGGCGCTCAGGTTTACGTGGTCCACGTGCTTCACGGAA
>Ga0067045_1031540_pt1 | contig 12030 bp, 12 predicted proteins | sample TerdegcTABiofilm_FD_59184 | JGI IMG/M metagenome (GOLD analysis project Ga0067045, IMG submission 59184) | Combined Assembly of (Gp0054472, Gp0054536) Wastewater bioreactor microbial communities from Singapore -Terephthalate degrading...
ATATTTTGCTCTGAAGAGCTACCGCCAAATATGGGGCATCCTATGTCACCACCATCAAATTAGCCCAAATATGGGATAGGCTTCGCAAATAAGGATATCCGAATTTATTTGTCAAATTTCATCAGGCGTTTCTTTGCTGCCGCTGAAGGGGAGAACGCCTAAAGGTGTCACTACCCACGCCTTCTCAGCTGGTTCGCCTGTGACCGAATTTAATTTTTAAACTTCATAGGCGCGGCGCTATAAGCTTTCGTGCAAACACCAGAGCAACCCCTGGGCCAGCGTGACGGTGGCGGTGGCGCCGGTGAAGCGATTGCTGACGCCACGCGCCGGGCCGCAGTACAACACCTCGTTTTGTAAGGGGTAGGCCAGCCCCGTGGTGGTGATGCCGGTGGCGTCACCGCCCAAGGGCAGCAGCGAGAGGGTCTCGCCGGGCGCGCCCTCAAAGTGGGCCGTTTCCCCGCCGCGCAGCAGGGTAATCTCCCACCGGCCGGCGATAAGCCGCACCCGGTGCCCGCTCAGCGCCGGCAGCGCCAGCAACAACAGATTGGCGAGGGCCTGGTCGGGCCGCCCGCCCCACGCCCCTACCACGACGATCTCTTGAGCCGCCTGTGCTGCCGCCCACAGGAGTGCCAGTTCCAGGTCGGTTTCGTCCTTCTCGGGCGGGTAGGCGCGGAATTGGGTGCTGGCCGCGGTCAACGCCGCCCGCGTTTCCGGCGGCAGCGAATCCAGATCCCCGATGACAACGGCCGGCGTCAGGCCAGCGGCCAGGACGTGGCGCGTCCCGCCGTCGGCCGCGACGACGCAGTCGCCGGGCCGCACCCACTGCGCGGCTGCGGCCGGATCAACCAACTCTCCATTGGCAAAAATCACCACTCGCATCTTATGGCCTCCACCTCAACCCCTGGAATACAAAAAGCCCCGTCACACCGCGACGGGGCTTGTAATGGCGTTCCCACTCTCCCTCCGCTGGCATGACCCAGATCAGGTTCAAGGGTCGGCGTCGGTGCGAATTCCATGGACGCCCTCTCAGCCCGGCTCCCCCGGACTCCCCTGGTATGGTGCTGTCAAAGGACGACGCTTGACTCTGACCGCAGCTAGCAGGCTGCGGTCTCTCAGGTCTCCCGGCTAACGTTGCCGGGACGGTTCAACTCGGCGAACTGGTGGCTGCTGGCAGCGAAAAAGCAAAGGTACTCCCCTTGCCGACCTCGCTCTCCACCCAGATACGCCCGCCGTGCGCTTCTACAATCTGGCGGGTGATCAGCAGCCCTAAGCCGGTTCCCACCCGCTGTTCGCTGCCGGGCAGGCGGGCAAATTTCTGGAACAGGCGCGATTGCAATTCTGGCGGAATGCCCGGCCCGGTATCGGTCACGGCGATGACGACATCAGGGCACGCATACCACCCCTTGATGGTTACGGTGGCATTGCTCCCGGAGTATTTCACTGCGTTGGAAATGAGATTCAGCAGCACCTGATGGATGCGCTGGGAATCTCCCAGGATGGGGGGCAGTCCTTCGGCCAGTTGCACTCGCAGCTCGGTGCTCTGTTTTTCCGCCAGCGGTTTCATCACATTGACCGCCAGCGAGATCAGGGTGGGAATGTGAAGCAAATCGCGGGCCAGGCTCACGCGCCCGGATTCCAGGCGCGCCAGGTCAAGGAACTGCGTCACCAGTGTATTGACCCGCTCCCCTTCGTGCTGGATGATGGCCGCGAACTGTTCGCGCATGGATTCGCCGATCCCATCCCGTTGCAACAGGTCGGCGTATGAGATGATGGCCGTCAGCGGCGTCCGAATTTCATGGACCACCTCGGCGACCCAGTCACTCTGCTGGAAGAGGCGGGCATTTTGGACGGCCACGGCTGCGATGCTGGCCAGCGTCTCCAGTGTCTCCACGTCTTGGGCTGTAAAGCTCCGCCGGTCGCGTTGGGTGAGTGATTCCAGCACGCCGATTACCTTGTCACCGAAGATCATCGGGGCGGCGACGATAGAGAGGGTGGGACCGACCCCGTCAATCGTGTACATGCGGGGGTCGGATTGAGCATCCTCCACAATTGCGGTCTGCTGGTTACGGACGACCCAGCCGGCCAGGCTGCGGTCTATCGGGACTTCCACGCTTTCCAGCGCCGAGATGTTGGAGCCGCTGGTGGCCGCGGCAAAGCGCAGCTTCTCCCCCCCACCTTCCACTAACAGGATAGAGGCGTCGTCGGCATCGGTCAGATCTCGGGCCGATTCCACGATGCGCGGTAGCAGGAGCCGCATCTCCAGCATGGAGTTCAACTGGCGGCTGATCGTGATCAGCTGTTCCAGGGTGACGGTACGTTGCTCCAGGGTAGGATCAGGAGCGCTCATATTTCTCCTTCACACACAACAGGGGTAGTTCCAGGTAGATGAGAAGGATAGATTTTGAGTCGGATGGTGCTGCCGGGCTACAGAGCATGGAGCGTACACTCCATAATCAGACGGATTTGTTGGGCCAGCGCACTTTGCGGCTGGAGTGTGATCATCGGTTTGCTCGTTTCCAGGCTTTCCTGGGCCAGCTCCGGCGCTGGCGGCACGTAGCCCAACAGTGGCTGTTGCAGAGCGGCCTCCACTGCATCGCGGCTGAGCGTTGGCATGGTTGCCAGACGTTGGATCATCACCAGGCCGATTTTGTGGCGGGTGATGTTGATTTGATCCAGGCTGGCCAGCATGGCTTTGGCCAGGGCCAGGCCAATTTTGTCGGGCTCCAGGGTGAGCAAGATGTAGTTAGCCTGCCGCAGCACTTCACGCCCGACTTTATCCAGCAGCAAGGGCAGATCCAGGAGGATAAAATCATATTCGGTCAACAGGACGCGCAGGAGGCCGCGCGTGAAATCTTCGGTGAATTCAGGGGTAATGCCGGCCGGCTGAAAGGTAGTCAGCAGCAGGTGCAGGCCGGTGTTGTGGGTGATGATCTGCCCCTCTATCCCGTCGGCGGTGAGCGCTGCGGTGCCGCGCTCCATTAGCGTGTGGAGGCTGTGTTTATCGCTCAGGCCCAGCTGGAGGGCCAGCGTTCCGTTGCCGCTGTGCAGATCTACCACCACCGCTTTCTTGTCAGGATGGGTACGGTTGAGCTCTATCGCCGCATTGAGCACCAGGGAACTGTTGCCCACCCCGCCTTTGGTGGGGAGGAAGGCGATGAGCCGGCCACGTTTGATCTCGGGCGGCAACGGACGGCGGCTGCTGCGTTGGAGCAGCGCCTCCATGCGGTTGACCAGCTCCGCGGGGTGGACCGGCTTGGTCAGGTATTCATCGGCGCCCGAATGGAACCCCGCAATCTTGTCGGGGATGGTGGTCTTGGCCGTGAACATGAGGATGGGGATGGATTCGGTTTGCGGGTTTCCCCGCAGGCGGCGCGTGATCTCGTAGCCATCCAGATCTGGCATCATCACGTCCAGAATGATCAGATCCGGTTTTTCTTTGAGAGCTTTTTCCAGCCCTTGAGTGCCGGTTGGAGCGACCTGAATTTCATACCCCTTACGCTCCAGCATCAACCCGACCAGACGCAAGGTTTCCACATCATCATCAACGATCAGGATTCGTGCTGACATGGTTCCTCCGGATCAGCTGCTACACTCTAACCAATTATACCTTGAAATGCGGGAGAAGAAAAATAAAACGACCCTCCGGCGCGCAACGTTCCCTAATCACTTCTCCGCGTACGCTGCGACCTCCGCGGTGAAATAACCTTTTTGCAGTGCCGTCAAGGATGAAACGCCAAAAAGGCTTGGGCATCCCCAAGCCTTCTTCAATCATCCGCAGCTTTGCACGCCCCCTGGCGGGCGCGCTGTCAGTTCTGGCCGTACAATTTGGCGCGCAGGGTCATGATTTCCCGGCGCAGTTGATCATCCTGGTCCATCTGGGCCCGGACGTGTTCGTAGCCATACATGATGGTGGTGTGGTCCCGCCCTCCCAGCTGGGCCCCGATCTGGGGCAGCGAGGCCGCAGTCTCTTCGCGAAGCAGGTACATGGCAACCTGGCGGGGCAGCGCAATCCGGCGGCTGCGGTTGGGGCTGCGCAATTCATTCACCGTGACCCCGTAGTACGAGGCGACCGAGCTCAGGATTTCCTCTTGCGAAAGGGTCGGGCGGTTAGGCAGGAGCTCTACCAACGCTTTGCGGGCAGCTTCGCTGGTCAGCGGCAACCCGGTCAACTGGCTCAGGGCCAGCACCCGGTTGAGTGCCCCTTCCAGCTCGCGGATGTTGCGCTCAATGTTGGTGGCGATGCAGGTCATCACATCGTCGGGCACGGTAACCTGGAGCTGTTGCGCTTTGGCCCGCAAGATCGCCACGCGGGTCTCAAAATCCGGCGGTTGGACATCCACGATCAGCCCCCATTCAAAGCGCGAGCGCAGGCGCTCTTCCAGTGTGACCATGGCCTTGGGCGGGCGGTCGCTGCTGAGGACAATTTGCCGGCCGGTGTCGCGCAGCGCGTTAAAGGTATGGAAAAATTCTTCCTGCGTGCTCTCTTTGCCGGCGATGAACTGGATGTCATCTACCAACAACACATCCGCCGTCCGATATTTGTCGCGGAAGACATCGGTGGTATGGGTGCGGATGGCCTCAATCAGATCGTTGGTGAAGGTCTCCGAGGAGACGTAGAGGATCTGTTTTCCCCGCCGGCAACAGAGTTGCCCGATGGCGTGGAGCAGGTGAGTTTTGCCCAATCCCACGCCGCCGTGGATGAAGAGCGGGTTGTAAGCCTGAGCCGGGGCTTCCGCCACAGCCAGCGAGGCCGCCTGGGCCAGCCGGTTGCCCGGCCCGACGACAAAGGTATCAAAAGTGTATTCCGTCTTCAGCCCTGGATCCAGCAGCGGCCGGGCCGGGGCCGGGTCGGCTACTTGCAGGGAGAGTGGGGGGGGCGGCTCGTTCGCTTGCTTCCCATCCCAGACGACGAAGCGCACGTTCATTTCCTGGCCGGTCAGGCGCTGCAGGGTACGCCGGATCACCGGATAGAGCCGGTTTTCCAGCCATTCCACCGCATAGCCGTTCTTCACGCTGATGATCAGGGTGGTATTGTCGTCCAGGCCCAGACACCGGGTATCACGCAACCAGGTATCAAAGGTAGCCCGGGTCATTTGGAGTTCCAACTCTCCCAGTGCCGATTGCCATATTCTCTGATGATTGCTGACCATTTTATCAATTCTCTTTGTTTTCTGGTCGGCATAAGGCTCCCTTGGTGAGCGCCTTACCCTTAACGAAAACTACGGTAAAACTTGCAGGCCGCCACAGGTGTTGCTGCGGGTGTCCGAAGCCAGACGGCTCAATGAGTGGACGTTCTTATTTTACCAGAAAAGCCGGTTGAAGACAATCTCTTGACCGACTGCTGACTTTAAAAACGGCACGGTTTTAAGGTTACGGGTTCTGCTGTGAGTAACAAAATATCTATCCGCCAGTGCTGCGGTCAGAGGGGGAATTTCACCCCAGATGTGCGGGTTAGACTGTGGATAACTGCCGGCCAGCTACGGCAAGTTTTGTCTGACCATATCATTTTGTGACAACCGCAGGCCGATGACATCATCCTATTTTGGCGCTGGCTGCCGGCCTAACGGCGAGCCAGCGTGCTGCGCCCTTCGTCTAACTGGCGCGAGAGGGCCATCCATTCTTCCACCAGGAGCACCAACCCGGTCTTTTGAGGGGAGAAGAGATAGGGGCTCAACCAGAGCTTCAACCACCAGAGGGGCAGCGGATAGCCTTTCAAATCCACGACCAGGGCTGTTTTGTGCCAGAGGCCCTGGTACAGCCGCCGGCGGGCTCCTTTCTCTTTTTGCTGGGGGAAGATGGTATCAAATTCGGTGGGGCGCGTGGTCTGGATGCGCCGATAGGCAAAGGCCACCGGGTACAGCGGTGTGTAGATGGTGAAATGGTCGCTGAAGCACCGGACACCGGCGCGCCGGGCCAGCAGGGCATAGAGAGCGATCAGCGCTCCCACCCCTGAAATCACCAGCGCCAGCGGGGCATACCGGGTGGCCAGACCGTTGAATCTGGAGGCAACCCACCAGAGGAGGACACCTGCCGGGATCATCCAGAGCGCCGGACCAAGCCAGCGCCGCGCCAGGGCCCGGTAGACAAGCAAAGGGAACCGTTTACTCGGCTTGGCCATCGGTGGACCTCCTGTGATAATCGCATAAATCGGCCAGCGGGCAGGCCGTGCAGCGGGGCTGGCGCGCCTGGCAGATGCGCCGCCCATGTTCAATGAGGTTAATATGGCAGGTGTAATAGGCTTCCGGAGCGATTTGTTGCTCCAGCAGGACGTGCGCTTGTTCCCGCGAAGTCCGCGGCGGGATCAGTCCCAGGCGCAGGGTGACCCGGTGGACGTGGGTATCCACCGGGAACGCCGGCCGTCCCAGCGCGAAGAGCAGGACGATGGCCGCGGTTTTCGGCCCGACCCCGTCCATCCCCGTGAGCCAGGTCCGGGCCTCTTCCAGCGGCCAATCGCGCAGAAAGTCCAGGGTCAGCGTGCCACGCTCGGCGGTGATCTGGCGCAGGACGGCCTGGATGCGCGGCCCTTTGGTGGGGGCCAGTCCTGCCGGCCGGATTGCCTCCATGACGTCCGCTGCGGGGGCATCGCGCACCGCCTCCCACGTTGGGAAGCGAGCTCGCAGTTGCGCGTAAGCCAGGTCGCGGTTGCGGTCGTTCGTATTCTGGCTGAGAATGGTATCCACCAGCTCGGAGAGCGGGTCAAGGCGCGGCTGCCACGGGCGTTCGCCGTAGACGGCCACGAGGCGGCGGTGGATCTCGGCCAGGCGTTCGTTCATGGGCGAAGCTCTAAGTGCTGCCTGGCCCGGCGGAGCCATTCCCGTTCGGCTTCAAAAGTCAGGTTGGCTAACGCTTCGTCCCAGGAGACCCAGACGCTGAAGAACTGCGTCGCGTCGCCGTCGGGGCGGGCGCTTTCCTGGTGGGAACGGAGGCGCATGAGGTAATAATGCTCGGTGCGTTGGACCGGGCGATCCTGGAGCATGAAGACGACCAGTTGTTCCCCCAGGTCGGCGACCAGTTCCAGGTCGGTGTAGCCGCTCTCTTCGCTAACCTCGCGGTAAGCCGTGGTCAACGGGGCTTCGCCTGGCTCCACATGCCCTTTAGGCAGTCGGATTTCATCGCGGGTGGGGCGGACGAGCACCAGCACCTGCGTGCCGGTTTCATCCACTATGACACCACCGGCCGCGGAATAGACGACGGGTTCTGACATCATAGTAACCTCATACGGTGGGATAGATTATGCCGTTTTGAGATAGCGCTCCAGTTCCCAGGGGGTGACCTGGATGCGGTATGCGTCCCACTCGGCCCGGCGGGCCCGCAGAAGGGCGCCGGCGATGGCCGGCCCCAGCGCTCCTTGCACAACCAGGTCCTTTTCCAGCTCGTCCAGAGCTTCGGCCAGCGTGCCGGGCAGAACGCCGATGGAGCGCTCTAACAGGTCGCTTTCGTTGAAGCCGTAGACATCCTCGTTGACCGGCGGCGGGGGCGTGAGGCCCCGTTCAACGCCGTCCAGTCCCGCCGCCAGCATCGCCGCGAATGCCAGATAGGGGTTGGCGCTTGGGTCGGGGCAACGGAGCTCCACCCGCTTTGCTTTCTCCATGCCGGGGGTGGTAGCGGGCACCCGGATGAGCGCCGAGCGGTTACGGCTGGCCCAGCAAATGTAAACCGGCGCTTCGTAGCCGGGCGTGAGACGTTTGTAGCTGTTGACGGTGGGCGCGGTCACCGCCGAGAAGCCCCGGGCGTGGACCAGCTGGCCGGCTATGAAGGCGTAGGCCAGCGGTGAGAGGTTGCAGGTATCATGGGGATCGTAAAACAGATTGTTGCCGTGGGCGTCGGAGAAGCTCTGGTGGGTGTGCATCCCGGAGCCGTTGATGCCGAAGATCGGTTTGGGCATGAAGCTGGCGTACAGCCCATGGGCCTCCGCCAGCGCGCGCACGGTGTACTTGAAGGTGACGGCGTTGTCGGCGCTGGTCAGCGCGTTGGCGTAGTGGAAGTCAATCTCGTGCTGGCCCATCGCCACTTCGTGGTGGCTGGCCTCCACCTCAATTTGCATCGCTTCCAGGGCCAGGACGATCTCGCTGCGCACCCGCTGCGCTTCGTCGCGCGGCGAGAAGTCAAAATAACCACCGATGTCGTGGGGAACGGGCACCAGGGAGTCACCGTTCCCTGGTTTGAACAGGAAAAACTCCAGTTCCGGGCCGGTGTTGTAGATGTAGCCCTTTTCGGCGGCCCGGGCCAGGATCCGCTTCAGGGTGCTGCGCGGATCGCTGGGCGAAGGCTGACCGTTGGGACCGTAGACGTCACAGATCAGGCGAGCGCGGCGCCGCTCCACTGTGCTCCAGGGCAAAATCCGGTAAGTGGCCGGGTCGGGAATCAGCACCATGTCGCTCTCGTAGATGCGGGCGAACCCCTCAATGGAAGAGCCGTCAAACCAGACCCCATTGTCCAGGGCAGACTCCAACTGGCCCAGGGGAATGGTGACACTTTTAATGGTGCCGAGAATGTCGGTAAACTGCAAGGAGATGAATTTTACCCCGTCCTCGCGGGCGCGGACCACCAATTCGTTGCTCATGGTTAGCCCCCTCCTGGCGTAAGATAGTTTCCACGTGCAAGGAAAATCCTCTGCCAAAAGTATAGCACGATTTGGAAAATCTATCGCCGGTGCAGGGGATCAGGGCGGGCTATCGCCTTGAAAAACAGCTTCGGGCCCAATGCAATAGCTCTGGAATCAGGGTTCCAGGCCACTGAAGTATTGGCGGATGGTGGCCCGCAGGGCGGAGGGATAGGCGTGACGCGAGAGCGCCGCTTCGGCGGCCTGGCTGTAGGTCGTGTAGACTTCACGGTAGGGCACGCGGGCGGAGTTGGCCTGGCCGGTTTGGAGCTGCCCGGTCGCCCCCCCGGTGGCGGCCCGTGGCACGGTGAGCTCGCCGCCGGCGCCTTCCAGGCGGGCCGCCTCACCCGGTCCGAACGGCGCGCTGCTGCCGGTGTCCTCGTGATGGCCGGTCTGGCCGCCTTCCTCGCCGGCCGGGATATTGCCGCCGGGCTGGGCAGCGTTTCCCGCCTCTCTGGCGCTGGTCATCTGGCTCCCCGCCGGACTGGAGGTGGTTCCCAGGGCCTGTTGCGCGGTCTGGAGCTGCGCCTGGGCCTGCTCCAGGGCCTGGTTGGGAGCGGCGGCCTGCGCGGTGGCCTCCAGCGCGTTGGCGGCCTGTTGGACGGCCGCTTGGGCCCCCGCGGGATCGCCGGAGTAGATTTCCTGCGCGATGTTGCGGAATTGTTCCGCCAGCGCCGGATCGGTGGCCTGCAACGAATCGGCCATCTGCGCGAAGGCGTCGGCCAATGCCAGCAGCTCCTCTGCCGTCAACGGCCGGCCTGTGGGATCTGTCAGGCTGCGCAGGTAGTCGGCGGCAGCGGCAGCGTTCCCGCGCTGGAGCGCCTCGGCAAGCGGCTGGACCACCTCTGCGGTGGAAAGCGGCGCAGCTTCAGCGAGCGCCGCCACGCGAGCTGTGGCCTCCGGCGAACGGAGCGCGCCCAGCTGGCGTTCAGCTTCCGCCAACGCCGCCTGGCGTTCTTCGGGGGAGGCGTGCGGGTCGCGCAACGTCGCGCTGGCGGCTTCCAGGGCTTGCCGGGCCGCCGCGCGCTGTTCGGCGCTGAGCGCCGGATCTGACTCCAATTGCCGGGCGGTGGTTTCCAGGCGGGCGGCCTGTTCCTGCGCAGCCTGTTGCAGCGCTGCCCGGCGCGCCAGTTCGGCCTCCTGGGGGTTGGGGAGGAATAACAGCGCGCCAAGCGCGCCGGTCAGCACGAGGGCGGCCCACAGCGCGGTACGCCCTGGCCGGAGCGGGAAAGCCTGTTCCGGCCGGACGGTGGTCAACGTGCGCAAAGTCTCTTCCGCCTGCGCGCGTACCAGTGCAGGAGGGGCCACGATCCGGCCGGCGCTCAACTCCCACGCTGTCGTCAGCCGGTCAGCCAGGCCTAAGCGGCGGTCCAGCAGCCGGAGCCGCTGTGGGAGCGGGTGGGGCCAGAGCCAGCCGACGAAGGCGCCGCCCGCTGCACCGGCGGCGAGGGCCCGGATGAGCGCGAGCCAAAGCGCGGCACGATACCAGAGGGGGACGAGATGCGCCACCCCGGCCGCCAGTAATGTCACAGCCAGGGCGGCAACCAGGCCCCAGCCGACGCCCTGCATTGCACGATGCGCACGCAGGACGTGGGTTAACCGGGCCAGCTGGCGGCCTAATTCGCGGTCCATTAACGCTTCCCTCAACGTCTGGCCGGACGGGAGAGCCGTCGCGCCGTCCGCCAGACCAACCCGAAGGTCAACAGGAGTGCCAGGATGACATAAAAAATCCAGGGCAGCGGCAGGGTGACATTGCCCAGGGGAATGGTGCTGCCCAGGTTGTAGTTTGACCGTACCACCGGCAGTGTTACCAGAAACCAGGAGCCGTGTTCCAGCGCCAGGGACTCGGAGAGCAACGCTGCCGAGAGGGGGTGAAGTGTGCTCACCAGGATCCAGCCATGTTGCAGCAAAACCTCCACCCAGAACGGCTGGAGGGGGAGTGTACTACTATAGTATAACGTAGAGGTGAGGGCGCTCAAGATAATCATGCAAACCCCCATCCCCAGGAGTGTGCCCAGCGCCAGCCCATAGAAAAGAAAGACGGCTGTCAACGTTTTGCGGGTGAGCGAAGAGAACCAGAGCGCCAGCGCGGTATTGGCCAGCATGGTCATCAGCAGAAAAAGGATGGTCACCCCCAGTTCGGTGAAGTGGATGCCACCCAGCCAGTAACCCAACATCAAGAGCGGGAAGGGAGCCAGCAGATATAAAGCGCCGTGGATCAGCGCGCTGCCCAATTTGCCCAACACAATGTTGAGTGAGGAAAGGGTCGTCGTGCGCAGGAGGTCCAGCGTGCGTTGTTCGTATTCCCCGGCAATGGCTCCCAATGCGCTGATGGGGGTCAACAGCCAGGCCGTCACCAGGAGCAGCAGGCTGGAACCCCAGAACAGGGCCCGTCCCTGGACGAAGAGATCGCGCAGGGAAAAACGGCTCTCGCTGCCCAGGTCCGAAAGCGACGAAGCGGCGGCCGCGGCCATGAATACCAGGATGGCGGCGCTGACCGCAATCAGGTACAGGGTCAGGAGCAGGAACAGGCGATTCCGGCGCACAGCTCCGTAAAGATGGCGGATTAAGAGCGGATTACCCTGCATGGTCAAGCTCCCACCGAACCGATTTGCAGTCCGGTCTGATGGGACTTTAGCACAGGTGGAGAATTCGTCAAATGGAGGGGGCGGGCGGTTCCGGGGGACCGGCACGGGACGCGGGGCGGCCGTGCCGGTCACTTTCTCATCGCAGTGGGACAGCGCCGCCGGGCAGGCGGTCACCGGAGATGAACCCGTGGGCCATCACTTTCCCCCAAATACGAGCTTCATAAAGCCGGTTGCGACGGTGATCAGCATCAGGATGGCGAAGATGCCTTCAGCATTCAGGGACGTGAGCAGTTGCGGCGACAGGCGTCCCGGCAACAGGGGCCAGATGACCCAGAGAATCAGGAACATACCCAGCACCAGGATCAAAGAGAACGAAAGGGCGAACCATTCCCGCATCCACTTAGCCATTGCTCCACCTCCTTGCGCTCATGGGCGCTTGCTTTGATGATTGCACGCGGCCGGGGGCCAAAATGTTCATGGCTTTTCTGCCTTGACAATACAGCTAAAGGCCCGAACAACAGCCGTGGGATGAAAACAGGTTCGCAGTGACGTGCTTATGATCTCTGAAAAAATAATTCGGTCACAGGGGCCGTGGGCTTGTGGGCTTGGTAGTAACGCCTTATGAAGTTTAAAAATTAAATTGGGTCATGGGCCAGCTGGCTTAGAAGGCGTAACATAAATAGGCAGAATGTAGTGACGCCTTTAGGCGTTCTCTCTTTCAGCGGCCAGCCAAGAAACGCCGGCTGGCCTTTAAAAATTAGATGCGGTAACACCAGGCGACTCGTTTTTTCCCGGTGGGGCGCCGGGCGATCAATCGCCCGGCTACCCAAGCCACGCCCG
>Ga0067045_1031539_pt1 | contig 12019 bp, 8 predicted proteins | sample TerdegcTABiofilm_FD_59184 | JGI IMG/M metagenome (GOLD analysis project Ga0067045, IMG submission 59184) | Combined Assembly of (Gp0054472, Gp0054536) Wastewater bioreactor microbial communities from Singapore -Terephthalate degrading...
GCATGGTTTCATGAGATGGGGTGTATATATCTTTTTAATTATCGCAGGTGTATATATTCTGTACAGTTTAATTCAGAGAGTGAGAATCTGGAGAAAGGGCAAACCTGAACTCAGAACCGATTTTCCCGAAAAAAGGATTATCGCACTCCTCAAATATGTTTTTTTACAGAAGAAAGTACTAAGGGAAAAATATGCAGGTATAATGCATGCTTCCCTGTTCTACGGATTTGTAGGATTGTTTATTGTTACGTTAATCTTACTTGTACAGGAAGACGTTACTGAACTATTCTTCCATTTCAAATTTTTAGTAGGAGATACGTATCTATTGTGGTCACTGGCTGGCGATGTGTTTGGTGTTGCTGTTATCGTTGGATTGGTCATGGCATTCTGGCGCAGGTATAAAGTGAAACCTAGCAGGCTTGATACCAAGCCAATTGACACATTTGCACTGGTTCTGATTGCATTTATTATTCTCACCGGTTTTCTTAATGAGTCATTGAGAATCGCAATCACCGGTTTCCCAAAATTTGAAGTCTGGTCACCAGTGGGCTATACACTAGCTCACCTTTTTGGATGGCTAAGCATTCCCACGCTTGAGGTTACCCACTATATCAACTGGTGGCTTCACATGATTGGAGCTTTTACATTTATTGGGCTGATAGCAACCGATAAGTTAGGCCACGTGCTTATTACCATGCTTAATGTCTACTTCCAGAATTTAGACAATGAAAGCTCAAAAACAAAGTTTGCAATGCCAGTTATCAGTCCTCAGGAATTTGAAACAGCAGAATCATTTGGTGTTGGAACTGTGGAGCATTTTACCTGGAAACAGCTTATGGATGGTGATGCCTGCACCCGTTGTGGACGCTGTCAGGACAATTGCCCGGCATATTTGACTGAAAAGCCACTGTCGCCCAAAAAGATTGTTAACGATGTTAAAGCTGCTATGGACGATCGTATTCCAAAACTCCTTGCTGCGCAAGATCCTGCAGCAGTTGAATCAAAAGCATTAATTGGTGAGTATGTACTGGAAGATGAAATCTGGTCATGTACTAACTGTGCAGCCTGTATGGAAAACTGCCCGGTACAGATTGAGCATGTTCCAAAAATAAATGATATGCGTCGCTACCAGGTTCTCATGGAAGGTAAGATGGCTCCTGAATTGCAGACATCATTTAGCAATATGGAAAACAACTCCAATCCTTACGGCTTTGCATTTGCTGCACGTGGTGATTGGGTCACTGAAGATTTAGGTGTCAAAACATTAGCTGAAGATCCTGATGTAGACTTCCTCTACTATGTTGGATGTGCTGCATCGTATGACAAACGTAATCAGAAAGTAGCAATAGCTCTCTGCAAGATACTGAAGGCTGCAGGATACAAAGTTGGCATCCTTGGTGCTGAAGAAGCATGTTGTGGTGACTCAGCAATGCGCGCAGGAAATGAATACCTGTTCCATTCATTGGCAACACAAAACTTAGAAACTTTTAAAAACTATGGTGTAAAAAAGATTATCACTACATGCCCACATGGATACAACATGCTCAAGAAAGAATATCCTAAATTTGCTAAAGTAGGTGTTGATTCAAGTGGTAATCCACTGGAAGCCAATTATGAAGTATATCATCACACAGAGGTTATTATGGATCTTATCAAATTAGGAAAGATCCGTCTTTCAAAACCTCTTAATGAGACAATAACCTATCATGATTCATGCTTCTTAGGCCGATATAATGAGATCTATGATCAGCCTCGTAATATTATTAAAGCCATACCCGGTACCAACTTTGTTGAAATGAGCCGAAACCATGAACGAAGCTTCTGCTGTGGTGCTGGTGGCGCTCGTATGTGGATTGAAGAGCATTTAGGCACCCGTATTAATCAGTTCAGAACGAAGGATGCACAGGCTACCGGTGCAACCAAGATTGGTACCGCATGCCCATTCTGTCTTACCATGCTTTCTGACGGTGCAAATGAACTTGATATTCAGAACCTGCAGACATTTGATTTAGCAGAATATGTATGGGAAGCAATGGACAAATAAAAAAATAATATGTATAATACAAAGGCGTCGCTATATGGCGGCGCCTTTTTTATTTAATCTATCCTCTTAAATGACTGAGGGTACTGATAGGTCAAATCAACATATACCTGTTTGCCAGCATTCCATATATCCATATGCTTCTGTAGTACATCACCTATCTCTTTTGCTGGTACACCCCCATACACCTTGTAGCCGGGAATTTTTTGTTTATTTACTACCAGTGCATGTTCAGCAATAATAGCCCACTCTCCTATCTCAGCATTGTCACTTAACGTTGCATGCATTCCAATCACAGCATTATCCATAATGATAGAGCCATGTATCATAACCATATGTCCAACAGTCACGCGATTACCAATTTGTACTAGCTGCATTGGACGCGCATGAATCATACATCCTTCCTCAATGGCAGTTTCATCACCAATTATTATAGTGCCATAATCACCTCGTATAATTGCTCCAAATCCTATATAGCAGCGCTTCCCAATTCTGACATCACCAATAATCTCTGCTGAAGGGGCTATCCATGTTCCCTCTCCTATTACTGGTTTCCTCCCATTAACTTCATACAATGGCATGTTTACCTCCAAATTAAATAGAATTAATCTACTTTACCACCTATCTCTCTTCTGTATAGAGATGGGATGAATATAAGAATTATTGGCACATCTAAAAATTGCTTTTATCATTAAAGTTGATCATAAAAAAAGCAGTTTTATCATAGTTTATATGCCCACAAGGGAACATCATAAAAATAGTTTTTAGAAGTTCCCTTATAATTATTGCCCTAAAATGCTTACTGGCACCGGTATAAACGTAAGAATAAAAATGATGATACATACATACCCCATAAACCGCTCCCACGTATTTAATGGCACACCATCAGGAATGTAGGGATGCCCTATCATAAGCAATGTAAGGGTAAGGATAATCCATACCGCCCATCCAGGCCACAAGAATGTTAAAAAGAATAAAACTATAAAAAAGACCCATCCTGCATATCGTTGCTTTTCGCCAAATAAAGCATAGATAATATGGCTGCCATCAAGTTGACCAATAGGCATCAGGTTTAAATTAGTAACCAGAAAACCAATCCAGCCAGCCCACGCAAGATGAGAAAGATGAACATCGCTACCGGGAGGTATAGTGCCATGAATGAATTTTGTAATCAGATAGTAGATTAATGAATCACCAAATACTGGTACTATTGCACCAGTAACCGGTTGTGGAAGAGGCTGTACTGTAGACTGGTAAAGCCCAATTATAGTAACTATACAACTTATTATAAAACCAGCTATAGGCCCCATTGCACCTATATACAGCAATGCACGTTTATCCGGAATTGGTGATTTAATGCGAATAACAGCTCCCATTGTACCAACAATAGAAGGAAATGGAATAAAATATGGCGGAGTTGCAATGACATTAAAATAGCGTGCAGCTATATAATGCCCCATTTCATGAGCCATTAAAATCCCCAAAAGCGAAATCGAAAACGGTAAACCATTAATAATTATTTCCAAGAGCGTTTCACCGCCATCAGAGCCAGCAATTGATGTTGTTAAAAATGTTGTAACAAAAAGTATACTTATAACACCCCATTTAGGTTTGTAATCAGGTTCATAGCGGGGAATCACCACCCTTCGTTCCATATTAAGGGCTTTGAAATAGCGTATTAATAATAACCGTATTCTTATTGATAATGGCAATTTTTTATCCATAGTTAATTATTCAATACCACCAAGGCATCAATAACAACAGGTTTGCTTCTACTGATAATTATTGGATTGCAATCTATCTCCAAAATTTCTGGATGCAACAATGGTATCGTACTGAGTATGTACAAAAGATTAGCCAATGAAGATGTATCCACTTCATCTTCATTCCTGAATTTGCCTAACAGTGTTTTAGCCTGTATATCATAAAGCATCTCAAATGCATCCCGTTTTGTAATAGGAGCCACTCTGAATGTAATATCCTTCAATGCTTCCGTGAAGATACCACCCAATCCAAAAAGAACCGCTTTGCCAAATCCTTTCTGATGTATTGCTCCTGCCATGAATTCCCGTTTGCCTTCAACCATAGTATATACTAAAACCGGAGTTGCAAACCCTGCACGCTTTTGTATTTCATTAAATGCAACTTTTGCCTCATTACTATCTTTAACAGGAAGAATTACCAACCCCTTTTCAGTCTTATGCATTATATCAGGATGACATGCTTTCATTACAACGGGATATTTCAATGAATCAACAATAGCACTTAATTCATTTTTAGATTCAATAAGTGTTTCATCAGGAATAGGGATACCATATAAGGCTAACAGTGTTTTTGCAGCATGTTCATCCAGTGCTTTTTGTTTATTCTTTAATGCTTTCTGAATGATTGAAGAAGCCTGGGGATTAACATCTGGCAATGTTATCTTTTCATAGGGGAGTCGTTGTGTTACTTCTTTATAACGTAATAATACTGCCAGTGCTTTTGCTGCTTTTTCCGGGCTGTCAAATACAGGCACACCTTTTTCCTGCATTGCAACAGTAAAATCATCCTGATAATCAAAAAACGATGACATAACAATCGGAATACCATACTTATAGGGGATAGTACCTGGAGTATCTAAATCACTTGGTAAAAACCCCAACACATCTTCAGGTTTATCTAAATGCAATGCCTGCTGCACATGAGGGAATATACATTCTATGAAACCTTTTCTGAATGCACCATGAATACATAGGGCATCAACCTCTCCACTCTGTATTGCAAGCTCTGGTATTTTAATTGTCAGCACATCTAAATCCAGGTTAAATGTAATATCTACAGGATTCCCTGCAGGCGCATGAGGTGGTATCATTGGTTTTATTTTTTCCTGCAACTGACGGCTGAATGGAGGTACTGTGAAACCTTCTTTTTCACAGGTATTGGCCATTGATGTCCCCGGACCTCCTGAGTTTGTAATAATACCAACACGGTTGCCTTTAAGCCTTGGCTGTGTTGCAAGCACATGACCATGCATATACAGTTCCTCAACAGAATAGACTCTGATTATGCCAGCCTGTTTGAAGAGACCCTCATACAGATAATCAGGGCCTGCCATTGCACCGGTATGACTTGAACCAGCCCGTGCACCAGCAGTAGACCCGCCAACATACTGTGCAATAACCGGCTTTTTAGGGGTAATATTCGATGCGACTTCCAGAAATCGCGGTACATCCCGTATGCCTTCAATGTACAGTGAAATTGCTCTGGTCTGTTCGTCATTACCTAAGTATTCAAGAGCATCAATAATTGAGATATCTGCTTCATTGCCAACACTCAGTGCCTTGCTGAAGCGAATCCCGTGATGTTTCAGATACATGATTGATTGTGTTATATATGTTCCGCTTTGTGAGGCAAATCCTAAGGATCCAGGTTTTTCAGTATATGCCATGACTGTTGTATTGAGAGCTATTTCTGAATTTATTAACCCCATACAATTAGGCCCCAAAAAACGAATACCATACTTTGAAGCAATAGCTTTAACCTCCTCTTCTAACTTCCTTCCTTCTTCACCAACTTCTTTAAAGCCAGCACTGATAATGATTGCACGCTTTGTGCCAATTGTCCCAAATGCATCAAGTGTTGAGGGTATACCTGTAGCTGGAATTACAAATATAGCGCAATCAGGAGCTTCAGGAAGATCAAGAGGACTTTTGTATGCTTTTAACCCAAATACAACATCTTCTTTTGGATGAACAGGAAATATTTTTCCTGTATATCCATCTTTCATAATACTTAAAAGGTGCATGGTAGCCATTTTTAAGGGATTGTTGCTTGCGCCCACAATGGCTATTGATGAAGGATTAATAAGTTTTTCCAGCGGACCCATAATGATACCTCAATATGTTTTTTCTGCATTACGACATACTATACATATTTTGCAATATAAAAATGAATGGGTGGTATACATTTTTTTGTTAACTTTTCATACAACATATAAATATTGTTGAATATCCCGTATGTGCAGTGTACTATACTGTACAAATAACTTGACGAACATAACCCCCAATTTACGGATGTATACGATTATATTCAATATGGAAATAAGGAGGATGTATGAGTAAACTTACATTTGATTTGACTGGCAAAATTGCGATAGTAACCGGTGCAAGCAGAGGGATTGGTCAGGCAATAGCCCAAACACTGGCAGCACACGGTGCTACCGTTTACTGCACCAGTAGAAAGATTGAAGATTTAAAAAAAGTACAGCAGGAAATCGAATCACAGGGTGGCAAAGCACATGCCGTTGCCTGCCATATTGGCAAATTAGAAGATATACAGAATCTATTCAAAGTTGTTGAGGAACAATACGGTAAGCTTGATATACTGATAAATAATGCCGCAACCAATCCATTTTTTGGAGATGTCCTGCATGCAACACCCGATGCATGGGATAAAACGGTGGATGTAAACCTAAAAGGTTATTTCTTTGCAAGTCAGTATGCTGCAAATCTCATGATAAAAAATGGTGGTGGTTCCATTGTCAATGTTGCTTCTATAAATGGAATACGTCCAGCACCTTTTCAGGGAATATATTCAATTACTAAAGCAGGCGTTATTGCCATGACAAAATCCTTTGCCAAGGAACTTGCACCTTTTAATGTCCGTGTCAATGCAATCCTGCCAGGTCTTACTGAAACAAAATTTTCATCAGTTATGACACAAAATCAGGAAATATTAAACATGATTCTGCCGACAATACCAATGAAGCGCGTTGCTTCCCCTCAGGAAATGACAGGAGCTGTATTATACCTGGTTTCTGATGCTGCAAGCTATACTACCGGATCTACAATTGTCATTGATGGAGGAGCACTGGCTTAAATTTTATTTTAATGGAAAACAAGGGTGAACATGGCAATTGCAACCATGAATAATGAAACCGACACCATTTCTTTTGACCAGATGAAAACACAGGTTAACCGAGCGTTGGAGGAGTTGTCAATTAAAAGCAACACCATCGTGAGTGAACCCTACATTGGTTTTGAAAAAGGTTTTACCAAAATCAGTGTTTCAATTCCGGAGCTATCGCCTGCACTCATAATTCAGTGTTTGGGAATTATTAAAGACCATTTAGAACACATTCGCATACATGCATTTTCGGATGGCTATTATGCAGTACAGGCTTTAAATAAAAATCTTTTTAAAACCGAGAATATCTTTGATAACCTTAAAATAGAATTTTCGGGTCTTACCACAAACTTTAAGATTGAATGCACCAAAAAAGGGAACCTTTCACAGGAAGAAATAAACTGCTTTATTGCACTGGTGTACAAAGCCTATTCACAGGCAAAAGAAAATCCCGTGATACGGCTTATAAAATATGGGGCATCAGTCTATACCGATGCAGGTGGACTTGACTGGAATTATATAGCTGGCTATGAGGAAGTGAAACGTACTATACGCGAATCCATAATTCTGCCACTCAAAAACCCAAAGGTGTATGACAGCATTGCCGAAATCACCCGCAAAACCTTTGAAACAAACAGGCCCAAAGCAATACTCTTTGAAGGGCCTCCTGGCGTGGGAAAAACCACTGTTGCCCGTATCATAGCAAAAGAAGTTCAGGTCCCACTGGTGTATGTACCTGTGGAATCAATCATGTCTAAATGGTACGGGCAGTCATCACAGAACTTAGCAGCTATTTTTGATGCGTGCGATGATCTAGGAGGATCAATATTATTCATTGATGAAATCGATTCTCTGGCAGGTTCACGTGACCAGAATATGTACGAGGCCACACGTCGTATTTTATCGGTGCTTTTGCGGCGGTTAGATGGCATAGGTGCTATCACCAATACTATAGTGATTGGAGCCACAAATCGCAAGCAGGATTTAGATCATGCCCTCATTTCACGATTTGATCAGACAATTCATTTCCCATTACCAGGAGAGCAGGAGCGTGCTAGCATTTTTGGTAACTACGCAAAACATCTTACACCTGAAGAGCTTGCTAAACTTGCAACAGCCAGCCACTCACTTTCAGGCAGAACAATAAAAGATCTGTGTGAGCAGACCGAACGCAGGTGGGCACGAAAGCTTATTATAAAAGATCTGCCCCCGTCTCCTCCGCCGTTTGAGTACTACTATCATACTGTTAAAAGTTTTATTGCTGCACAAGCCTGAGTAGTGAGTCTATATGTTCAAATACAGGATATGTTTCAAACCGTTTATTGATATAGCTATTATTAGTTATCTTCTTTTCAATCATATCCAGAATTGTTTGTGCAGCAGCAGAGTGTTCCTCAAAGCGCTCACGCGCATAGTCTGCATAGCTTCCTGTTGAAATCATAAACTGCCAGTCTGAAGAAGAAGCAAGCATAAGTTCTCGTGCACACTGCTGCAACGCTTCATCATTGCTGTACAGCGCTTTATCAAATCTGTAGAGTAATTCTTCTAGTTTCACGACAGTATGGCGCACCTTTGGATTGTACCAGGTTGAAAAATCATTTCCTCTTCCCCATGACGATTCCACAGGTTCAAATGTTTCAATATCACAATCTAACAGCTGTTGCGGCATCACGCACATTATATCATCGCGGGAAGCTATGGTCTCCAGAAGCATTTCTAAAAACAGCGGACCTTCAAACCACCAGTGCCCAAACAACTCTGCATCAAATGGCAATACAAATACAGGTTTGCGTTTGATAATTCGTTCAACCTCTTGTGAGCGTTTTAATATGGCATCAATAAAATCATCAACATGCTGGCGCACTACCACTCGTGCTTTCTTGTAATCATAATATTCTTTGTGATTGCCTCCGCTTATCGCATAAATTTTTAACCCCAATAGTCTATGTTCATTATTGGGCGATAGTTCCTGCAATTCATACATTGCATCGTAATGAAATTCCCTGTACGCTGGATTTCCCGGATATCCCTCATGAGCCGACCATATCTTCATGGACAATACTGCATCGCGGGGAAACAAAATCAGACCCGTATATGTTTTTAACGGAAAAAAATTTCCTGTTTGTGGAATATCTTTTGCATATAAAACACTTGTATCATTAACAATGGTATAATCTATTGAATTCTGATGCAGGTACTGGTCAATCCCTGCATGATATCCTAACTCAGGTAACCAGAACCCACGCGGTGTTTTCCCAAATTTAGCTGAAAATGAATGAATTCCAGCCATGATTTGAAGTTTCTGGAATGACGGATATGTTCTGTATAAAGGAAAAAACGGGTGTGTTCCTGCAGTTGTCAGCAATTCAATGGAATTGTTAACAAACAATTCACCAAAGGCATCAGCACATTGTCCATCTATGTCTTCAAAAAAAGAAAGGGAATTGGTTAAAAACGAGGTGTAAAAATTAAGAGCATCTTGAGCCTTTGTATTCTTTTTTTTTAGCAATGTAATGGCATCAAGAACTGAATGTATCCATTTTCTAAACCTTTTGTGATAGTATGGTTGCTGCAACATGGTAAGTAACGTGGGACTTATTGACAGGGCAATCGAAGGAATTATATGTTTTGTAATGAGCCTTTGGCACATTTGTATAAGTGGAACATAGCATTCGGCTATATTCTGATACAACCATACTTCTTCCAGGGGCAATGTATTTTTAGGATTCCTGACATACGGAAGATGTGCATGCAGTATAATGCATAGTTTTGTTGTACTTGCTATATTATCAATCATGAAGAAAGGCGCTGTTTGTCAGCTGTTACAACGGTATTTAATCTATGAATCTCTTGAGTAAAAACAGGAATAGTCTCTTTTAAGTTTTCAGGCAAAAGAGGCAGTGTAATAGCATCAGATTCAAATATAATCTCTTCACCTTTCCCTTCTATTGCCGTCATAAGCATTACTTTGATCACACATCCGTGCAGATGATCACCAATCGAAACAATCCAGTGATTATTTCGTCCAAAAACATCGACCTGTTGATCCTGTATCCATTGGTTTCCATGCAATTTAATTATACGTATATATAACACCGGATCACCATACACATCAGTTACCGCATGTGAAACAATAGAATTCCAGTATTCATTATCTATAGCCCAGTGCACATGCATCAATGAAAACGAAGGTAAATGTACTGTAAAATATCCCGACATATTTCCCCCTTCACCACCGTGCATGATGTTCTTCGGCCCATCCAATAATATTGGCCACCTGTATTTTTTTACCGCTGTTATCAATAACAAAGCCATTGTATATGCCAAATAGCTGATGCACCTCACTCGTTATAACCAGAAGATTGGATGTTGCTATTCTTTCAAAAAAAGGTGAAAACGTTAATCCTAACCTTCCATCATTGGATCCAAAATACCATGGTTTCATAAAATTTGAATTGTCATAATTAAACGTAACCTTATCTAACTTATGAATACGCCCATTGACAAAAAAACAATTTTCCGTAGCATATGATAAATCACCAAACCCTTGCCCTAAATTTAACCCAAACGCAGTTCCATCAGGTAAAAACCAGGAAGCGCTTGCCCAGTTCCAGAAGCTTTTATATTCCCATACTCCTCTTCCCCAGTCTAACGTTGCCAGTGCGTTACCAGAGTCAAAACCATATTCCTGGCCACCCAGTAAAAATGCACCTTGTGCAGGCATGCAATTAATCTTTTGATTGTAGTAAAAACGTTTTTTTCCAATGGGTGTCATCATAACGATTGAATCGTGCGGTGTTTGCCGTATTATCCAGTGTGCGTGAAAACCCTTCCCTTTACCAAATTGCGGCCAGCTAACATATATCTCGCGTTCATTCCCTTTTTTTCTGAAAGCAAAGGTTATATCATCTTTTTTAAAGTAACTATCGTCATCACTTGACCGTCCAAGCGTAAAACCTTTCCCCCATGGAGTAATGAGTGTATCTTCAATATACTGTTTTGTTTTAAAATCAATAAAATACACAAACACAAGTCCTGCATATCCAATATGTGAGATAGTAGCTGAAACAAAGTAATCTTTAGTGGTTATGCCATAATAGTCCCATTCCTTTATACGTATTTTGTTTAACCATGAAACAGGATACAGGGAAACATTTTCAGGATTATATGTTCTGACAGGGCTGGTTGAATAACCTTTTTCTATAAGTTGGCCATCTTTTCCAAGCAAATCACCTTTTTTAGATATGAGTTGTTGCATAGCATTACCTCTTTTTCCAGAATAGTATGTAACAAAAATTCATTAGTCAAGCAATTATTTTGGATGTCCTTTGTACTGACGAAGCTACAATTATGTACAAATCCCTTGAAAATAGTATGTAGTTCAAAATATCATTCGGAGAAATCCCAACCTGTTTTGGCGACAGTAATAATTTTTTATAGAATTGTCTCAATCAAATAAAAAGTTCATTTTTATTAGTTTAGGCATGCTATCTGGAACGTTCATACCATTCAGGTCAGTGAGAATCGCTTCGGTTTATCAGTTTGGCGTGCAACGCATCGTTTGATAACTCTTCTCAAAATAGAATTTCATGATTATTATTTACCCGACCTCATCCATCATCTTTTGAATAATTTGTATTACACAATCAAATCTATCATGACAACAGTTCTGGATGCAGGATGAATTCTAGCATAAATATTTTCATCTAATTGAAAATCCATTCACCACATTGAATAAAATAGTCCGTATGTACGGTATACTAAACATGTGTCCGTTTATCCATACACTTTTATAGTTAAAAACGTATACATACAATGCATATACGTGACATTTTAAGATTTTATGTACATAATCTATTCTTTATGCGCTTCTGGTTTTTACCTTAAAGTACTAAACATTCTTTAAAATTGTATGAAATATGCTTAAAATTTAAAAATTTTTTTATTTATATAAAAAATTTGAAATTTTTTACTTGACGCTGGCATACGATTTGCTTATATATAATAGTGAGCTGGGAAAATCCTGGTACACAACAATTTCCTTCCAAAGTATTCCGCTATGCTTTTGTAGAGCTAGAGGTAATCGCCCGA
>Ga0067045_1031543_pt1 | contig 12018 bp, 14 predicted proteins | sample TerdegcTABiofilm_FD_59184 | JGI IMG/M metagenome (GOLD analysis project Ga0067045, IMG submission 59184) | Combined Assembly of (Gp0054472, Gp0054536) Wastewater bioreactor microbial communities from Singapore -Terephthalate degrading...
TGCGGCCGGTGGAGCGGAGTTGAGAGAAGACGATATCAATGGCAGACATGGAACGACTCGCTGGAGGTCGAAGAGTAGTGGTCGGAGATTGGAGGTCAGAGCCGGGCCGTATCGGCCCGGCGTCGGAACACCCGCATGGACGAACGAAAGGCAATGCCCGCAGGCGTATCCATGTTTCAAGCGGCCGTGCATTTCTGCCCGAGGAGTCTGAGACAAAGGTCGCGGATCTTGGCGAGTTCACGCAGGAACTCCCGCTGTGCCTGGTCTGCCGGGAGCGCATCGAAGAGGTCCGGCAACTGGACGCCATGGCTCATGATCTCGTCGGCCGCTTTCACGCGCAGTTCCTTTCGCACGAAGAGGCAATTCTCCGCGTGGAAGAAGACCTGCAGCATGTCGGCGGCGCTCATCAGCCCGTTGGTGAGCGATTCGACGATCCCGAGATTCAGCAACGCGAATAGCGCCACTTGTTCCGATCGGCTCTTTCCAGAGCCACCCAGCAATGCCTTGAGCTCGATACGGTTCTTCATGCTAGAACCCCTCGTTGGCGAAGAACTTCACCCCGGCAACCTGCCCCGAGGCATGTTCGAAGTAATGGACCTCGCCGCTGTTGCCATTCTTGATCACCTTCTGCCATTTCCCGGGCAGCAACTGCCGGAGATGACGCAAGACCGCCTGATTCCGGACCGGATACTTGAGCACGCCACCTCTTGCCGGGACCCAATCCGCGGGCACGGAACCGGAGGCGTGCACATCCGGATAGAGATGTAGCGGCATCAGCCCTTCCCCACAATTCGTTTCGCCTTGGGACGGAGCCGTTCCACCGGGGCTCTCGCCTCGGACTCAACTCCCGAGCTTCCGTGTCGTGTGGGAGTTCATAGCCGATCAGGATCTAATTCCTGGGTCAGGCCCGTCCGATACTCCGCGAGAGCCTCCCTGGCAAGTCGTGCCAATTTGTCCCCGGAAGCGGCGATGGCTTGGTCGAACTCGTCCTCCTTGTCCAACTCCGCCAGCAACCGGGCGGCCAAGAGGTCCTGTTCGGCTGGCGGCAACTTCGCCGCCTCGCTCACAGCACGTTCAAGCAGCGTCGTTATGGGCATGTCTCCGGACTTCTCTATTGTACCATCCATCAAGCCCACCGGCCGTCACTCGTCAGTGGTCAGGGAAACCTACACAGATGAATGCCCGAAGGAATGTTCCAGCATAATCATCAACCGTATGCTGGAAACTTGTCGACTGCGGCGTCGATGACCTGCATGAGTTGGCGGCCACGGCCGGTCGCAGTCAATTGTCTCCAAACGTCGAATTCAAACGCCGCGGGAGCGTACTCCGGTGCAAATCGCGGCCAAGGATACTCGGGGTTTGGGCCGTCTTGCGCAAGGGCGGGCGCCAGGCGTTCCAATGCGTACACCAAGGGCAAGACCGCTCGAATCCACTTCTGGAAGTCCTCAAAGCGTCCAAACGCAAAGAAACCGGCAATTTGTTGGCGATCCGATCCTCGGACGCTTCCTAAGAAACGCATGAACTGCACGAAACCGGCGTGACTTGTCGGGGGCGGAGTGCTTGATCGCCAGAAATACGCTCTGCCGAGCTTCTCCGTAACCATTTGCAGATAGTGAAGCTGGTGGCACGGGGCGGCACCTTGTCGGCGAAGAAGGACCAGCACGGCGTGATCCGATCGTGCTTGCTTCCACCACAATTCTTGGTAGCTGTTCATGTCAGTTCTGGCTATACGCCACGGCATCCTGTAACGACCAGCCTTGCGGCAGCCGCAATGAAGATTGCCTGATTCGGTCCCACTGACTCGGAGTGACGTCCAAGACGAACAGTCTGTGCTCTTGGTCCGTGCCAGTATCTACGCCGAAGTCAATCGGTTCAAGGACATCGTCGTCCCTGTCTCCGATTAATTCGTTGACTTCGATGAACCGTATCTCTCGTTCTGGCGCGTTGGCGGGCAGGTAGTAGACCGAGCGAATCCCCGGGTCCGTTTTCAGATGCTCCTTGGCGTACCAGTAAGCCATCGCGTTCCTGTCAAATTGGGTTGTGGGCATGGTTGACCTCGAAGCCAAAATGAGAATGTCCTGGATTTGCGTTCGTGCCGCTTCTGCATTCTACTCTCCGAACGGAGCGGCTTTCATTCATCTTCGTACCTCGGAGTGTCGTGGTCGAATCCGCCTTGGGACACGTGTGCCGCGTTCTGCCACCCCCCCTAGATCACCTCCCCTCGCAGGCGTGCCACTTCCGCGGCGTCTTTGTCGCCGCGGCCGGAGAGGCAGACCACGATGGCCTCGTCGGGCTTGCGCGTGCGGGCGACTTGGATCGCCTTGGCCACGGCGTGGGAGCTTTCCAGCGCGGGGAGGATGCCTTCGGTGCGGGCCAGGGTGTCGAACGCTTCGAGGGCCTCGGCGTCGCACGCCGACGTGTAGTCGACCCGCCCCGCCTCTTTCCAGTAGCTGTGCTCCGGACCGACGCCGGGGTAATCGAGCCCTGCCGATACGGAATGGACGTCGGCGGTCTGCCCGTCGTCGTCCTGGAGCACGTAGGTGTGCATGCCGTGGAGGACGCCCGGCCGGCCGAACCCGATCGTCGCGGCATGGTCGCCGAGCTTGCTGGACCGTCCACCCGCCTCGACGCCCAGAAGTTCCACGCCCGCGTCCTCAATGAACGGATAGAACATCCCGGCCGCATTGCTCCCGCCGCCGACGCAAGCGATGACGAGATCGGGCAGACGCCCCAACTGGTCCAGGCACTGACGGCGGGTCTCGCGGCCGATGATCGACTGGAAATCGCGGACGAGCCTCGGAAACGGATGCGGCCCCATCACCGACCCCAGGCAGTAGTGCGTCGACTGGACGGAGGTCATCCAGTCGCGGAAGGCCTCGTTGATGGCGTCGCGGAGGGTGCGGGAGCCGCTGGCGACGGGCCGCACTTCCGCGCCCAAGAGCCGCATGCTGAACACGTTGGGCTTCTGTCGCCGGACGTCTTCCTCGCCCATATAGACCACGCACTCGAAGCCGAAGCGGGCACAGGCCGTGGCCGTGGCGACGCCGTGCTGGCCCGCCCCCGTCTCGGCGATCACGCGGCGCTTGCCCATGCGGCGTGTCAGCAGCGCCTGCCCAAGCGTGTTGTTGATCTTGTGAGCCCCGGTGTGGTTCAGGTCTTCTCGCTTCAAGAAGATCCGGGCCCCGCCCGCCATCGCGCTGAGCCGCTCCGCGTGATACAACGGCGATGGCCGCCCCACGTAGTGCTGGTAGAGTCCGTCCAGTTCCGCCTGAAACCCAGGATCCGCGCGGGCCTCGTCGCAGGCCACGGAGAGTTCATCGAGCGCTCGAACCAGGGTTTCGGGGACGTATCTCCCCCCAAACAGACCATAACGCCCGGCAACGTCAGGTACTTGACTCGTCGCAGACATACGCACCTCGGGTGGGATCGTCTAGATACATAGTGGGTATTGCTCCAGTCGTACTTGCCGTTCCGGAGTAGGGATCGGGCCTTTGATTGTGGGTCGCCTGACGGGGCGGGTCAAGGGGAACGCTTCCGGAGTCCGGTGGCTCATTTGGCGCGGCCCGGACTGTGAGTTATTCAATAAGAGGAGCCCCTTGCCTTCCTATCGGTTCGCGTCGCGTCCAGTGGGCGGGTAGGACCCACCCATGGGAAAGGGATCGTTGCCGCCATGCCGCATGTTGGAAGTGAGATCGACGCCAACTTCTACCGTTTGATCCATCGGATGATCGTCACTCCTCCAGGTGGTCAAAACGGGGATCGGCGATCGGAACCGCGGGCTCCCTACCGCGTCGCGCAGCGGGTAGCTCCGTGGGACGGCACCCGGTTTCCCGACGAGTCGGAGTTCGTCCCGGTCCAGTGTCACGACCTGACGCGGGCCGGCTTCTCCTTCCTCGCCCCGGCCGAGCCGCCCTTCCGAACCCTGGTGGTCGAGTTCGGCACGGCTCCCGACGTGCTCTACTTGGCGGCCCAGGTGCTTCGGAGTGTGCCGGTCGTCTGCCATGCGTCGGGCGCGTGGATGCGGAAGCCCGGTCTGGACGACACCACCCTCCTGCCCGAAATGCACGGCGAGGCGGGCCGACCGATGTTCCTGGTCGGATGCCGCCTCACGCGCCGGCTTCGGAAGTCGATCTGACGAGCAGGGGTCGCGTTTTGGTCCCTGCGCCGCCCTGAACGGGACCCCGCCTCCGTCAGTGGCCATCGCTTGGGGGGATCGCCCGCAGCGGTTTTCGTCGCCCTTGGTTCGCGCCCGCGACAAACAAGCGGACGCGCGATACAATGCGTCTCTTGCCCGCCCCACCCAAAGGAGAATCGCCATGCCGACTGTTCTCGTGGTGGACGATTCCGAGGTCGACCGTCGTCTCGTCGGTGGGATTCTGGAGATGCGCCCGGAGTACCGCATCGTCTACGCGGCCGACGGCGTGGAGGCCCTTGCGTCGGTGCGACAATCCCGGCCCGACCTGATCGTCACGGACCTGCGTATGCCGAAGATGGACGGACTGGAATTGGTGAGGAGCGTGCGTGCCGAGTGGCCGGCGGTGCCGGTCATTCTCGTGACGGGCCACGACAGCCAGTCGCTGGCCCTGGAGGCCCTCCGGCAGGGCGCCGCCGGATTCGTCCCCAAGTCCGAGGTCCCGACGATGCTGGCGGAGACCGTGGAGGACGTCTTGGCGTTGGCGCGGAGCGATCGCGCCTATGAGAAGTTGGTCACGTGTCTCAACCGGTCCGATTTCACGTTCTTCCTGGAACTGGAGAACGACCCTTCGCTGGTGAGACCCCTGGTGCAACTGGTGAAGCAGGCGGCCGGGTGCATCGGGCTGTGCGACTTTACGGGGCAGGTGCGCATCGGGGTGGCCCTCAAGGAAGCGCTCCTCAACGCCATGCTCCACGGCAACTTGGAACTCGGCCCGCAACACTCGCACGCCGGGCAGGCCATCGACCCCGGGCTTGTCGAGCAGCGCCGCCACCAGCCACCCTACCGGGACCGCCGGGTGTTTGTCGATGTGAAGATTTCGACCGAAGAGGCCCGCTTCACGATCCGCGACGAAGGGCCCGGTTTCGATGTGGCTTCGGTCTCCGCCCCGGGGGACAGTGTTTCCGCGACGGGCCAAGGCGGGCGCGGGCTCTCGCTCATGCGGGCTTTCATGGACGAAGTTGCCTTCAGCGAGGTCGGCAACAAGGTCACCATGTGCAAGCGGGGGTAACTCGTTTGTAGTTCACCACTTGCACTTCGGGCGGGTGCGTCGCCGCCAACGACCCGAACAGACGCCGGCCGCCCAGGGCCATCGGTTCGTTCCTACCAAGCCGTCCCGACGGTGGCCATCGCTCGGGGGTCTCTTGCATTCTCTCTTCACCCCAGAGGGTGGCCGCCCCGTCGTTTCGGCCCGGACAACGGGGGCTCTTCTATCACACCCAGCTTGCTGTTTTCAGAAAAACGCCTATACTGCCACGCATGGCTCATCCCGCGGGGCTTGAGCCGCGAAGCAGTCTCCACTCCACGCAACCCCCCCATGGGGCCAGGCCTTGCGTTCGACGTGGAACTCGCGTCCGTCGAACCCGCCGCACAACCACTAGACAAAGGAGTTTTGGCCTTGGGTAAGAGATTGTATGTTGGGAACCTGGGATACAAGGTAACGAATTCCGAGCTGGAGACGCTCTTCGGCGCCTTTGGCACGGTCGACAGTGCCCAGGTGGTCCAGGACCGCGAGAGCGGCCGGAGCAAAGGTTTTGGATTTGTGGAGATGGGCACCGACCAGGAGGCCCAAGCCGCCATTCAAGGTCTGAACGGGAAGGACCATGAGGGCCGTCCCTTGACCGTCAATGAGGCCCGGCCGCGAGAGGAACGCGGCGGTGGGGGCGGACGCGGCGGCTACGGCGGGGGACGCGGCGGCTACGGCGGCGGGCGCGGCGGGCGCTACTAGGAGTTCGGGCTTGGCAGGCGGAATGCCCCTCCCCCGACCGGTTGTTCCAGGAGGGGCTTCCCGTTTCGCCTTCAGGGCCCCTCGGGGAGGGCGTCGAGAGTACGACGGTGCGCTGCAAGCGGGGCGAGCAGCGCGCTGCGTTCGTCAACGGGGAGACTCTGCGCGAGTCCCGCGTAGTACTCCATGCCGGCGATCAGGTTCTCTTTCGTCTCCCGGACGAACCCCGGCTGGAGCGTCGAGACGCCCACGCGATGCTTCTCCAACTGGCCCCGCAGGTACTCGAGGTAGAGTTCGATTTCGCGCGCGAACATGTGGGGCCGATCGGAGCGGGTCAGGAGCGACAGGCGGCCGTAGATGTGGCCGACCATCTCTTCGAGGGTCGCGGTGCGGCAGAAATTCACGATATTGGGGCCGCAGCAAACGGCGGGCGTGGCCGCCGGGTCGATGCCGTTTTTGCGCGTCACCCCGCCGCCCAGGTCGTGGCAGATGCACGATTTGGCGAGCACCTGTTCACGCATCGCGTCGCGTTGCTCGGCCGGCAGGTCCAGCCCCTCGATCTGCTGCAACTTGAGCTTCTGATACTGCCGCGACGCCGTGCAGATCGGCGTCTCGGTGAACTCCGTGTTGAAGAGCTTGACGTAGCCCTTGGGACAGGGGCTGCCGGGCCGGCCCTCGGCGATGCGTCGCTGCCGGGCCTCCTCGCTGGCCGAGTTGCGGAGGTTCCAGAACGGAAGGCCGAAGGGCGAGCTATCGCTCAAGATGACGTCGCCATCGCGGGCCTCGCACAGCTTGCCGACGTGTTCGTCGTCGAGGTTGGTGACTTCCGGCACGAGTAGGAAGGGGGTGGCCCAGCCGGTCCCGTCGACACCGTAGTGTTCGCGCAGGAACCGGTCTTCGCCGGCGGTGCCGATCCCGCCCTGCACGGTAATGCGGACCTCGTGGGGCGACGGGCCCGGCGTCCGGCCGCGCTGGGCCAGTGCCTTGGCATAGGCGGCGTGCAGTTGCTCGATGAGTTCGGCCTTCTTCTCCATGAGTTCTTCGAGAATCGGCCCCAGCAGCAAGCCTTTCGTCGGAAAGGCATGCCCCCCGCAATTCAGGCCCGACTCGATCCGATACTCCGAAACCCAGAGCCCGCGTTTCGCCAGGAACCTGCCCTGGATGGCGGCCGAGTGGAAATCGCTGACTTTGAGCGTGATCTTCTTCTTGAGCAATCCGTCTTCGTCGGGCAGGAAGTCGTTCAGTTCGGCCGCGTAGCTGTAGAGGCGAGGATTCATCCCGGCCGAAAGCACCACCGACGCCCCGACCAGCGTGCTCAGGGCGAATCCACGAATGGCCGCCGAGGCGTCGCTGTACCGCGGCGGCAGCTTCTCGCCGTTTCGGTAGGCGTCGCGGTCGCCCTTGGACATGATGTTGACATCGATGGTTCCCGGAACCGCCAGGGCGCGCAGCCGCTGCTGCCGTTGCCGGCGTTGGGCGGGGTCGTCCGTCGCGAGCATCTCGCGATACTCTCGCGACACGGGGCCGTCGGGCAGCAACTCGAAATACCGCGTGATCTCGCTTCCCGGCTCGAACGGCGATGCCTGCAACGCGGCCACCTGCCGTCGCACCACGCGGTCGAGGAGGTTGAGGTAGGCTGTGATGCGGCGGGCCCTGGCGTCGTCGTCCTTGGCGGCAATCGGTTCGTAGGATTCGCCCTCCCTCGCACTGTGGAACTTCCGCATCTGCTCGATCAACTCGTCGTCGACCAGCGAAAGGGCACAGGAAATCCCGTACTTTGCGATGCGCAACGCGGCGTCGATCATAAAGCCGGTACCCATCACGGGGATGTGGAAGGTGTGCGGGCTCCGGACGGGTTGACTTGTCATCGATCACCGCCGCTAACAGGGTGGGAATCACTCTCGGCGCTGGCCGAGAACGCCGCCGATCGAAGCTGACCGACTCGTGGCAGCCTGGAAAGACGTGAACTGGTTATTCTAACTTGCTTTCCGTCAGATAGCGAGGGCGCGATGCGCGAACGGGACTGACCGGGAGACACCCGTAAGACACCGAGTCACCCCTCGTTGGATCCAAGAGCTGTACCCCTTCCGGGTAGCACGGTCTCGGCTAGGGCTCACCCCCCCCTTTTTTGTGCGGGCATGAGATGCTAGCTGGCATTCCATTCCCGGGGCGGGGCGTTACAATGAGCGGTGTAGTGGCGAGACGCGAGCCCCAGTGCATTCCAGTGCTCTCGTTCCAAGTCACCCTGCGATTTGCCTTCCAGCGACCTCGCCGTAGGTCGTGGCGGTTCGGTTGCGGTTGATGGTCTCCCTCTACGGTGCAGCCGCATTCTTCCCTGCCGGAACGGGGCTTGGGGTGAAGACTTGACGGCTGGTGTACGTTTTCTACGTTCTTCGAGGAGTGGCGACATGCCGCAGGGTACGATCAAGAAAGTGATCGCAGACAAGGGTTTCGGATTCATCGAGGGGGAGCGGGGTGATCTGTTCTTCCACCACAGCGCCTTGGAGGGAGTGTCGATCGAAGCCCTCCGCATCGGTCAGGCCGTAACGTACGAGGAGGGTCGCGGCCCCAAGGGCCCACGCGCCGAGAACGTGCGGTTGGCGTAAGTCCGACGTCCGGTGGAAGGAGTCTCGCATGGCGAGTATTTATGTAGGGAATCTATCGCATTCGGCCACCGAGGACGACCTGCTCCAGGCATTCGCCCGGCACGGGACCGTGACCAAGGTGACCATCGTCAAGGACCGTGAGACAGGCCGCCCGAGGGGCTTCGCCTTCGTCGAGATGGCCGACGGAAAGGAAGCGGCCACCGCGATCAAGGAGTTGAACCTGGCCGAGATCGCCGGACGGTCGATCACCGTCAACGAGGCACGGCCCAAGACCGATCGGCCGCGCCGCGGTGGCGGCGGCGGCCGGTCCCGCTGGTAGTTCGAAGCGGTCGGTTCCCGCCGCAGCGTCCAGGGAGCTTCCGGCCGGTCCTTGCGGAGCGGCCGGGAGCTCCGTCGTTTCCAGCCCGCCGGCAACGTCCGCAACGACGTTGCCCGGACGTCCACCACCGAGACCGACGCCCCAACGCCTCCAATCGCCCGTGTGCCGGCCTCTGCGAGGCCCCGGCGATTACTCGATCTTGGCCCCGACGTTCAAAGTCACCTGGTACTCCTGGACTTTGCCGTCGCGGATCGCTCCGCGCAGTTCGACCACCTCGAACCAACTCAGGTTCTTCTCCGTCTGCGCGAGCTTGGCAACGGCATTGGCCGTCGCTTCAGCATAGGTATTCGGGGACGTGCCGACCACCTGCAACTTCTTGAAGACGCTGTTCGCCATGAGAATTCTCCTCGGGTGAAATCGCATCAAACTTGTCGGTGGCGCCGGTTCGCCGGCGCGTGATGGGAGAGTCGCTCCCTGCCGGACTTGCCGGCTCGCGGTCCTGCCACACCCAGCGCTGGTCGTCCGACGGCGGCGGCCGGAATGGTCTCTCCTCCGGGGCCGGGGCCTGCCAGTCCAAGCCCTCCGGCAGCTTGATCGGGTCGGGCGTGAATCCCAACGGGAGGAACGCCAACGCGAGCCAGCCCAGCAAAACTCGGCCGGCACCAAGGGGGATGTTGTCGTCGCCGGTCGGCGGGTGCTTGGGGCCCATGAGGATGAGCAGCAACAGCATCACCGACCAGCCGGTCAGGTGAAAGACCACCGAGCCGACCACGGCCGCGGCCAGCAACGTGGTCGCCACCGGATGGGCCCGGCGCCGAAGGAGACTGTAAAGAACGTGCCCGCCGTCGAGCTGGCCGATCGGGAAGAGATTGATTGCGGTAATCAGCAGCCCCACCCAGCCCGCCATCGCCATCGGGCCGATCTGGACCTCCATTCCGTCCGGCGTGGGTCCCAGGATTCGCGGCGCCAAGAGCTTGAAAACCAGTGGCTCTCCGAACTCCAGTTCCCCAGGAATCGGCTTGGCGAATCGCGAGAACTGCGGCTGCAACCCGACGATGCAGAAGATGAGCGTCGGCACCAGCCCGGCCAAGGGGCCCGAGACCCCGATGTCGAATAGCGCCCGGCGGTTCTTCACCCGCGAGTCCATGGCAATCACGGCCCCCATGGTCCCGATCGGGGGAATGGGCATCGGCAGGAAGTAAGGAAAGCTCGCGTGGACCCCGTAACGCCGCGCCTGAACAAAATGCCCCGCCTCATGACAGGCCAGGATCGTCATCACACAAACGGCGTAAACCCATCCCCCTACGTAAAAAGTGCTGGCACACGTCGCAAGAAACAGCACCAGGGGAAGGCGCCACCGGCGTATCGGAGAACGGGGGGAGCCATCGACGACCTCGACCGGCACGAATTCAGCGTCCAGAAGCCCCCCGCTCGGGAGTTCAGGCTGATCCGGAGGGCTCGGCGGGTGATCGAAGGGCGGATCGTGATCGTTCATGGATACCGTTATCTTAGCCTCTGTGGAGGGATCAGGACAGGGGCGGACGTACACCGCTTCGTCGCAGGTGCCGCCCTCACCCTGACCCTCTCCCAAAGGGAGAGGGGACCACGGTTCCCCGCCTTCCCCTTGATTCTCACGCCCGATTGCGCCACCATCAGGGGTGCCAAACCAGGAACAAAGCGCCTCGCGGAGGACGAGAAATGCTGGACCGATTCTTTGGCCTGTCGGAGCACAAGACGACCGTCCGCACCGAACTGTTGGCCGGGCTGACCACGTTCCTCACGATGGCCTACATCATCTTCGTGCAGCCGGCCGTACTTACCGGCAAGATGTTCGGGCTGGACACGCAAATGGACTTCGGCGCAGTGACGGCCGCCACCTGCCTGTCGGCCGCCCTGGCCACGGCAATCATGGCCTTGTATGCCAAGTATCCGATCGCCCAGGCCCCGGGCATGGGTGAGAATTTCTTTTTCGTCTTCGGACTAGTGCCTGCCGCGCAACTCCTGATCGACGGGGAAGTGAAGGCCGGGCGTCTGGAGGCCGGCGCCACGGCGGCGTGGCAGATCGGTCTCGGCGTGGTCTTCCTGTCCGGCGTACTCTTCCTCCTGTTCACGCTGGCCGGCCTGCGTCAGGTCCTGCTCGACTCGATCAGCGCGAGCATGCGCCACGCCATCGCCGCGGGGATTGGGTTGTTTATCGCCTTCATCGGCGTGAAAAACGCCGGTTTGATCCAGATTGCGAACGAGAACGTCCAGCTCAACGTCCACTTCGCCTCGCCCGACCTGATCGTGTTCTTCTTCGGCCTGCTTCTGACGGCCGGGATGCTCGCCCGCGGCGTGCGCGGGGCGATTTTCTGGGGGATCGTAGCGGCCACGGTGCTGGCCGTTGCGCTCCATTTCGGGCTCAAAGAAGCACCGCCGGAGATCGCCCAGTCGGACGCCGTGGCCAAGTCGGCCTTGATGGGCCAGTTCAAGGTGGCCGACCAGGTGTTTTCCCAGCCGCCTTCGATCGCGCCCACGGCCTTCAAGATGGATCTCCGGCACGCCCTTTCGCTCTCGATGATCCCCTTCATCCTGATCTTCTTCTGCATGGACGTGTTCGACACGTTGGGCACGCTGGTGGGCGTGGCCGAGCGGGCAGGGCTCATCGAGGACGACAAGCTGCCGCGGACGAACCAGGCATTCTTGTCCGACGCCGTGGGAACGGTGGCCGGGGCCGCGTTGGGCACCAGCACGGTCACGAGTTTCATCGAGAGCACCGCCGGCGTGGAACAAGGCGGACGCACCGGGTTGACCGCGTTGACCGCGGCCGTGCTGTTTGTGGCGGCCTTGTTCTTCACGCCGATCATCGCCATGGTCGGCAGCTATCCGCCGATCACAGCGCCCGCCCTGGTCGTCGTCGGCTCGATGATGATGCAGAGCGTGACCAAGATCCAATGGTCGGACTACGCGGAGGCGATGCCGGCGTTCCTGGTCGTCGTCGGGATCCCGCTCACCTACTCGATCGCCGACGGACTCGCGTTGGGCTTCATCAGCTACCCGATCGTCAAGCTCATCGCCGGCCAGCGTCGCGAGGTGAAGTGGCCCATGATCGTGATTGCCGGCGTGCTCGTGGCGTATTTCGTGTTCGTCCGGGCGCCGATGGGATGAAGGAAGAGGGGAGAGGGGAGAGGGGAGA
>Ga0067045_1031544_pt1 | contig 12018 bp, 8 predicted proteins | sample TerdegcTABiofilm_FD_59184 | JGI IMG/M metagenome (GOLD analysis project Ga0067045, IMG submission 59184) | Combined Assembly of (Gp0054472, Gp0054536) Wastewater bioreactor microbial communities from Singapore -Terephthalate degrading...
CCGGCCAGGCCCCCCCCTTGCCGGCTCGAGCCGGCGATCGCCGGTGAATGTTGCGCAACCGCGCTTCTGGGCGAAGGCAATTGTGCCGCTTCCAGTGATTGATCCGGGCCGCCGGGCGTCAAACTCGGCCCTGTTATACCGTATCCGGCATCGCGATCATCGGCTGCGGATTGCGCTGTCACCGGCTCCATTCGGCCGGGCCGAAAAAGTGGAATGACGGTCCACAGAAGAAAGAGAAAGACGCCCGATACGGCGATGATCGTCCCGATTCCGCCGACCGTGATCAACGCCCTGGCTACGCCGTCGACGAGGCGTACCCGCCACCGGTTTCGGAAAACCCGAAGCTGCGACCGACGCCGTCCCACCGCAGTGCTGGGCACCGATTCCGGCTCGCCGCAAGTTTCTCCCGGCCGAGGAACCTCGTTTTCCTGAGGAGCCATGGATAGCATCTCAACAAAGCACCTGCCGCCAACGAGAGGACGGGCATAACCTCGAAGGCGGCAGGGCATCGGGAGCTAAGATGTACAGACTTGGCATGGGAATCTGTCGGCCCGTCCTAATTCCCATCCAAACTCGCGCGGCATCCCGCAACCGCAAGCGCGCAAGCCGAAATCACTCCGCGGAAAGTCCCGCCGACTCCAGGGCTTTCTTAGCAATCGCGGCGGTAACCGGAAAATATCCGTCTTTGACAACCTCGGCCTGTCCCTGCTTGCTGAACACGAACCTGACGAACTCCGCCCGCAAGGGGTCGAGCTGAGTTCCAGGCTTGTAGTTGACGTATAGGTACAGGAACCTGGCCAACGGATAATCACCCGTATAGGCGTGAGTCGGGTCGGCCGGGACCATCGGGGAATTCGCCTCCAGAGCCAAGGGAATTGCTCGTACATCAGCGGTCTTGTATCCAATCCCGCTATAACCGATCGCATAGCGGTCGCTGGCTACACCCTGAACCACGGAGGAACTCCCCGGCTGTTCCTTGACCTCATCCTTGTAATCGCCGTTGAACAGAGCGTGTTCCTTGAAGTACCCATACGTGCCCGAAGCCGAATTCCGGCCGTAAAGGCTGATCGGCCGCGATGCCCAGGCTCCCGTCAATCCGGCTTGCCCCCAAGTACGGATGTCGGTCGGATAACCTCCCTTTCGCGTCTTGGAGAAGATGGCGTCCACCTGCTGCAAAGTCAGCCCCTGAATCGGGTTATCCTTGTGGACATAGACGGCCAGCATGTCGAGGGCGGTCGGGAGCGCGATCGGCTTGTACCCGAACTTGGCTTCGAATTGGTCGATCTCGGCGGACTTCATCGCCCGACTCATCGGCCCAAACTGGGCCGTACCGGCGATCAACGCAGGCGGAGCAGTCGAGGACCCCTTGCCTTCGATCTCAATCTGAACGTTGGGATAAAACTTGCGGAACCCCTCCGCCCACAACGTCATTAGGTTATTCATGGTGTCGGATCCGACACTCTTGATGTTGCCCGACACGCCCTGACGCGGCTTGTAGTCCGGGAGCGCAGGATCCACCGTGACTTGCGCGAAACACAATCCTCCCATCACCAAGGTCGCCGCCAGCGAGGCCGACAACGGCCGAAGGAAGCCACACAGTCGAAGTCCCATCACTCAAGGTCTCCTCTTCTAAATCTCCACGTTGCAACACACGCCGCACGTCCAACCCAAAGCGGACGATCGCAGCAATCCAGATCAACTACGGAGCATTGTAGAGAATGATTGTTAGGATTTCGTTAAGGAATTGTTAAAATTCTGTTAAAGAAAATACCACCCTGGACGTATTTTGCCCCCCACTAAAGTTTTATTTTTCTTCGATATCCGCGCGTTGTCGCCGATTCGATACCGGGTACGGATTTTGTCTTCCGCAGATTGCATTCGGGGATTGCCCCGTACCGATATCCCATTCGCCCGCAGAATCGAATCCCAGGACTGTAGCCCATCGCACGTGTACGTCCATAGCACAGGTTAGAGCTATGTTCGGAAGCTACTCCGGCCGTGCGGTGGCACTCACGGTGCGAACTCTCCGAGCCCCATCGGAAAGAACCGGCGTCGGTTGAGCGTTAGGCGGGTCCTGGCAAACCCAGGTCCGCGGATTCGACCGATCTCCAGCGGGAGGAGGTGACGCTTTGGCGAGTCACCAGGCAGAAAGCGGCCGTCAGCGCGACCTGGAGCGATCCTCCGCGGACGAGGGTCTTTGGAAGAATTCGGCTGGGCTGACGTACCCCACCCCTCCATCAAAACGCGGCCAAGAGTGGTCGTCCGGAATGACGGGCATCCGGACTTTCAGCGCATTTCACTTCAAGCAGCACTTTTGGTTTCGGCCCCCTCACGGTACACTATAGGATTCTGAATGGAAAAGTGATTCAAGGTAGTGATTGCGTCACGGTTTTTGGGGCGATGACGATTCTTTAGGCAGATCGATCGGGTGAGAGAAATGACAAAACCGCACCGACAAATCAAGAAAGCAAATCACGGTAGACGTCCCGCCAATGCCAAAGCGCGGCGGAAAAAGCGCTGGGTCGTGAAGACATGAGCATGAAACGGTCGATACTTGCGCCCTAATAATTTCGCCGAAGGGGTCTGCTGCGCCGAGTCTCGCCGAGACGAGTGTGCCGGGAGGGAATCCACCACGTAACGAACGGATGCCGGATCCTTTTCCGCAAGGAGTCGTGTGACGTGGCCAAGAAACCGTTCATTCTGGATCCTGCTCAAATCGATACCGAAACGGTCATCGCGGACATCCACGAGATTCGCAAGTACAATCCGCAACGGTTCGATATGGAGCAGCTCACGGCGGTCTGCTACGAAGACTCGGAGCAGGCGGTATGCGCGGGCTACAAGGATTTGAGTCCCAACGAGTTTTGGGTGAGCGGTCACTTCCCGGGAATGCCGCTGATGCCGGGGGTTTTGATGTGTGAAGCTGCCGCTCAATTGGCCAGCTATTACACCCTGAAGCATCGGCTGATGAACGCTCCGATGGTCGGGTTCGGCGGGTTTCAGGACGTCCGATTTCGGGGAATCGTTCGGCCTGGGGACCGCTTCGTGATCGTTGTGCGCTTGTTGCGAGCAAGGGCGACCATGATGACGTGCGAGTTCCAATGCTTCGTCAAACAAGCGCTTGTGTGCGAAGGGATCATGCTCGGAATTCCCTTGACGCCCGAGAAAATCATGGCCGAAAACGACGGCGAGGGCGAGAAGTCCTGAATGTTCGGCCGCCTTCGAAGGCGACTCATTTACTCAGCCGATCGGCCCCGGGTGGGATCGCCGCAGCCGAACTGCGATGTGCGACTGACGCCGACGGCCGCACGTTTCTCACCAAGTTTGCAGCCGTCGAACGGTGAAGTGAACGTCGGAAATCAAAATGGGCCGTCCCGCCTTACGGAAAATCGATCCCTCCCTGGATCTGAGCCGGCATTTCCTGGAGGCGGCCACCTTGCCGCAACCCTGGAGTTCCGAGGTCATCTTCGGACGTCAAGCTCCGCTTGAGGTCGAGGTCGGTACCGGCAAAGGGATGTTCCTGCGAAAGGCCGCGGCGGGAACGCCCGAGGTCGACTTCTTGGGCATCGAGATCGCCCTCAAGTATGCTAAATACGCGGCCGCCGGCCTGGCCAAAGCGGGATTAACCAACGCGGCGGTCATCCACGGCGACGCCGTGAGGTTCTTCGCGGAATGGCTTCCCGATCAATCCGTCCACGCCGTCCATGTGTACTTCCCCGACCCGTGGTGGAAAAAACGCCATTGGAAGCGGCGTGTGATGCGGGAAAGCTTTGTTCGCGACATCGCTCGAGTGCTCGTTCCCGGCGGTCGATTGCACTTTTGGACGGACGTGGCGGAGTACTTCCAAGAATCACTAGCCCTCATCGCCGCATGCACTTGCTTAGACGGACCGTTACCGGTTCCTGAAAGGCCGGCTGAGAACGATATGGACTTTCGCACACACTTCGAACGGCGAGTACGTTTGCAAGGCGGGGTCATCCATCGCTCCGAATTCCGAAAACCGTGAGCGAAAACCGTTCCGACGGGGTTCTGCCCGACGTCGCGCCGGCACCGATATCGCGGCCGCTCAAGCCGCCCGCCGAGCGACGACATCCCTGCTCCAGAGGTATACGTAACCGCGTCTTGTTTTCCCCGTCCGCCGCGCCACGCCGCACTGATAAAGGCAGTAGGCAATCCGCTGGGCGACCCAATGGGGTACGCCGAGAGACTCCGCCAAGTCGTGGGAAAAAAACGGACCGTCCGGCCGCTTCGGCAGCAAATGCAACAGATCGCGTCCCCGCCGAAGCTGGATGCGTTCTCGAACGGCGAGAAGACGCTGATCCGCCACGCGGTAGCCCCGTCGTCCCCGACGTCGGTTCGAGCCGGGATAACGTATCTCCTCAATTTCGACCAAAGGAACGTGGATGCGCAAGCGAGGATGAGGAAAAATTCGGCAGAAGTGAATCAATTCGTGAAAAAACTCCCAGCCCGCACCGCGTTTGGGACTGCGGCGCCGCGCTACGACGCCGCCGGCGGGTGTCCCAAGACGGACGATTTGCTTGGCGATCACGATGGGTTTTACGATCAGTAAGTTGTGCGATTCCAGCAAACTTGCGGCTTTTCGACGCAGAACGGCCAACGGACCGAGTTGAATCTCGACCAGGCAGCCGGGCACGACGACGTCGATCCGGTAGTCGGCAACCCGATCCTCCAGCCGCGCGTTCGGCCCGGCGTAAAGTTCTTTCAATTGGCGATGGAGGGAGAACTCCATAGCGGGCACTTCCCTGTGCGTTGCGGCGGCTAAAACCGGATCCGCTTCCCAGCGTGAGGGGCATCCACCTTCGTGAACGGACGACCGGCTACCGCGCAAACACCCCGTAGCGAATCGCCGAGCGATCGTGGCACCGCCCCGAATGCGGCCTCGCCCTACGTGGGCGGATCGATCCCGAAATCACGGATCGTAAAGAGGCTGGAAAAGGGGATCCCCCGTTCCTCGAACGCCTTGGCCCCCCCCTCCATCCGATCCACGACGGCAGCTACGCGGATGACCTTCAGGCCGAATGCTTCAACCCGCTCGATCGCTTCCAGCGAGGAGCCGCCGGTCGTCACCACATCCTCGACGATGACGACGCTTTCCCCCGGCTGAACCGGACCCTCGATGAATCTGTTGGTACCATGCCCTTTCGGTTGCTTGCGGACCAGAAATCCGCGAATCGGAGTGCCGCGCACGGCGGACATGGTAATGACGGCGGAAGTGATCGGATCCGCACCGATGGACATCCCCCCGACCGCATCCGGCATCGCGGTCTCGCCGAAGAGATCCAGCAAACCTTCACCGATCAAACGTGCTCCCTCGGCATCCAGGGTGACTTGTTTGCCGTCGAGATAGTAAGTGGACGTCTTCCCGGAAGCCAAAGTGAATTGGCCGAATCGTAACGCGCGCTGAAGAATCAATCGTCGCAGGACTTCGCGGTCGTACACGCGGAGGCACCTCCCAAAATGCTCCATAAGATGCAACGGCAAGCGGCAGCGCCGGTAGCCGGCGGCGTGCCGGCAGCGTCGGATTCATTGTGTCGCAAACCGCCGCTCGGGAAAAGCGATCCCCTGATGCGAGCCGAATGACGGAGCCTTATGACGGGCGATTTTCTTCGAGGGTTAGGGGACGATTGCGACCTGCGAGCCGATCGAAAGAATATCGTAAACGTCCTGGCAATCTTTCTCGGACAAAATGAACGCGCCCGGCGGATTCGGTTGTTGCAACAGGTCGGCACGCCCCGGCCCGTGGATTCCCAGGCGACCTCCCAGCCCGATCCAAAGTCGGCCTAAAGGATTGTTGGGATCGCCGGGCGGCGAGACACCGGTCGGCATGAAATAGTTGGGGTTTTCGATCTTCTCACAAACGCGGTATACGCCGGGAGCCGCCGCAGCGTCCGCGCCTAGAATTACGGGAAAGCGCCCCGCGTAAAGCTCCTGACAAAAGAGCACCAACTCGCCGCGAGAAAGATAGATTTTCGCCGCGAACGGGCCGCGAATCACTTTCAGTGATTGCCCGGGAGCAATCTGCTCCGGCCGTGAAACACCGTTGATCTTGGCCAAGAGCTGCCAAGGCACGGCGTAGCCCTCGGCGATTCGCTCCAACGTTTCGCCCGGCGCGACGACGTGGGGTTGCTCCAGGATGGATTGCCGGGAGTAGATGACGGTCCCGGCCACTTCGTCCAGCAGGTCCGTCAATTGCCGGCTTTCTTCCGGCGTCAGCCGATCGTCCGCAAACCAAGCCGAAAGGACTTGGTGCACGGTGGCAAAGTCCCCGCAGTCCAGTTTTCGCCGAGCCGTCTCAAGGAACTCCGCAAACTCTTTCCGCACGTTCTCGACGGCCGGCCCTGTCGCAGGACTTTGGGTTTCCGAGGAAGAACTTGGGAAAGCGGATGAGGTCATAGGATAAGAGGCCAAAGCTCCGCCCTGCTGCGGCGTCGCAGAGATCGCCGGATTGCCCCGCAATACATCCTGCGCCGAAGCTGACGCCGGCCCGTCCGGAGCCATGCGTCCGACTTGCCCCCGTGGTTCAACGGCGAGGAATCCGGTATCACCGCCGCCGGAATCGGCCCTTCCCTGTGCCCCTGGGGGACCGGCAATGGCGGCGGGGGGAAGTGCGGGCGAGCCTTCCGCGGAGTCGCCGGCATTCGGGAAATCCCTACCGGCCACTTGCATGGGCACCTCGGGCACCGTTATATCCAGGTTGCCGGTCATAGGCCAATCCGCAGCCTGTTGATCGGGCGCCGGAGCTTTCGGCGGCTTTGTCACCGCTTGATAGCCGAGATAACCCACCACCAGCAGGACGGCGAGAACGGCAATCGTCTTGACCGTCTCCATGTTCGTCCTCCTTGACGAAATGGCAAAGAAATCGGTATCCGCCGCGCGTAACGCTGTCGAACCAGGGTACAGCGCCCGACATGATAACAGACCGAGCCGTTGCGGCAAAGAGCGGAATACCCCCTACTGCGGAGGGCGTGGATCGATCGCTGCAGCCTCCCAGCCAAGAACTTTAACGATCGTCGGCGGTTCCGACATGGTCCCACGGGCCGTTACGATATCCTCTCTTCCCCACCGTTTGGCATCTTACGGAAAGGAACAACCGGCAGATTCCGCTTTGGCGGGTTTTGACAAACCCGTGAAGGGCGCTGATAATGCCGCTAGTGCAGTCCACGGTCCAGTTCCTAATCGGGAAACATCGCGTGAAGGTCATCTGCCCCAACTGCGAGACGGACATCCCCGTCGAAGATGTCGATCTTTCCACGGGCTGGGCTCGCTGTCGGGACTGCAACGAGCTGTTTCAAGTTGCGGAAATAGCCGATCGACGAGCTGCGGAGCCCTTGGCCGGCACGGCAACGCCCGTTTTCGACGGCCCCGTCGAAAGGCCGGTTGACGCCCGCATCGTGATTGAACGGCGACCGGACAAGCTGTTCATTTACGTTCCTCCCATGGGCTTCAAGTTGGCCCTCCTACCCGTGATGGGCTTTGCCGTGTTCTGGCTGGCTTTCGTCGCCTTTTGGACGGCTGGGGCTTTGGGACTGCTCAACGGTCGCATGCGATTGGAAAACATCCTTTTCGCTTGTTTTTCGATACCTTTCTGGCTGGTGGGTTTTGTGATGCTCGGCGGTTGTTTTTGGGCGATGACCGCTTCACGGCTGGTGTACCTCGACGCTTCCATACTGATGACCCGGCTCAAGGCGCTTTTGTTCTCTTGGCGTTGGAGCATATCGCGGGACCAAGTACGTACCGTCCGGCTGCAAGCGGCCCCCGTGTCGCGGCAGGAAGGCGCCGACTCGGCAACCACGGTTCTCGCGCCGCACGTCGTGGAAATCGTATACAAGAATGGTAAACTGCCGATTGGTTGCACCAATCAGGACGAGCAAAGATGGGTCTACGGCGAAATCCAAGCCTTCCTCGAGGCCGTGCCGTATCGGCCCGGCGCCGAGTCGCCGATGTGGCAAGACGATGCCGAGCAATTCCGCCCGCTGAGCCGAGACGTCGATTTTGACCGAGACCGCTTCACGACCTAGGGCGGAATGATGCCCGGTCGCACTTCGAGTCGGCCGGTCCGCGGCGGCCCTCCGGCTTCCCGCCCAAGCTCGCGGACGGCCCCCAAAACACTCCCTGCCCCCACTCACGCACGACCGCGATCCAGCCGTCGGAAAATGACTTGCACGAAATACGCCATCAGAAGGAGTCGAAAGGAAAACGTCATGAGCCGACCGAGGTCACCATTTGCGGCGTTCATCACCAGCGTGGTACCCGCGACCGCCGCTGAGCGTCATCCCGCCGGATTCGTTTCCTACGTGAAAGCTGCGGTCTGCCTCATGCTCTGCTTGATCGGTTTGTTCCTCCCGATGGCTTCGGGAGAGGAGGCGACGGCAACCCTCCGCTGGAAGAGTCATCAGGAGCGCCTTCGAGCAACGCCCGGTTTGGTTTGGCTGTATTCGTTCGAGGATTTCACGCCGCAAGAGCGGGTGAGCGCAAGTCTCGGCGGAAATCGTGACTTGATGCGGTTCGAAGGCCGTACTCCGCCCGCCGTAATCGCCGGACGAGACTCCGCAGCCAAGGCGATTTCGCTGGACGCCGATCCGATGCGAACCACGCCCATTCCCGCCGATCAAGGTTTTACCGTGGAGGTGGTCTTTCGCAAATTGGGACAAGGAAAGGAGTTAGGCAACGGACGCACCAACGGCGCCGTCTTTGCCCAGGGCAACGGCTATTGGGAAGGATTCCGCGTTTGGTGCGACTATCCGGACATGCGGATACATTTTGAGATCGGTCGACCGCAGCCGCAGAACGCCGTCGGCATTACCGGGGTGGTCCCTCTTCCGGACTCGGCCTGGCATCACGTCGCCGCGGTCTGGGACACGCGAGAAATGCGGCTCTACTGGAATGGGATTCTGATCGCCGCGGGCGAGTATAGCGGACCATACACGCCGCCGAAGGCCGCCGGCTTTACCCTCGGTTTTGCCGATGCCGGCATCGGTTCCCTGCAAATGGAGGTCGATGAACTGGCGGGGTTCTCTCGTCCGCTGTCTCCCGCGGAAATTCTGGCGCACGCCTTGTGGGAGACCGTCCCCACCGGACCGGCGGCGGAGAAGCTCGTCAAGGCGGCCGATGCGGCGGCGCGCCGAGATTGGCAGACGATGCGGAATGAGTTCGACGCAGCGGCGAAAGCTGCGCCGAATACCCCGCAGGCTGCCGGCGCGAAATTCGGAGCGGCTCTGGCAAGGCGTCTGCAAGGACGCTTGCCCGAGGCCTGCGCGGAGTTTGTTGCCTTGATGCAAAACCCGCAAGTTCCCGCCCTTCTCCGTGACGGGGCGGCGCGGATGCTCGTGGTACAGATGAAGAATATCCATTGGGCTTCCGCACCGCTGGACGTGTACCAAGCTCTTCTGACGCAACAGGAGTGGACCGACGAAGATCGGCAAATCCTATTGGATTCGGCCGCGGAGGCGGCCTTCATCGAAGGCAAGGCGCGGCAGGCCGAAGATTACTACCGGCAATTGGCCGCCCTCAAGACGCAAAAGGGACTCCCGGTATGGGAAGTCGGCTTGCAGCTCGCCCATTGCAGCCGGGCTCAAGGTGATTGGGATACCGCGCGTGCCCGTTACCGCGAAATCGCGGACGATACGAAGGCACCTCCGGAGTTGCGGAGCCTGGCGCTGCTGGGTTGGGCATCCACCTACGAGCTGTCGGAAGACTTCGCCGCCGCCAAGCAAGCCTACGAGAGCCTCGCCGGCGATGATCGCCTAATTCCGCTCCACCGCTGGGAGGCTCAAGAGGCCGCCTCCGCCATGGACCGCGTTGCGCGCGGCTTGCCTCGACGCGATCCCGCCGAGCACCGAACACGGGTCGATCTCCCTCAACCGGCGACGCGCCTTTATGTGGCACCGGACGGCGACGACTCCGCGCCCGGCACTGCGGATCAGCCCCTGGCCACCCTCGAGGGCGCTCGCGACGCCGTTCGACGTCTCAAGGCCGGATCGGGCCTGCCGGAGGGCGGTGTCGCGGTGATCATTCGCGGCGGTATTTATCCCAGGACGACGGCCTGGGAATTGGAAGAGCAAGATTCGGGAGAAGACGGACGGCCCGTCATTTACCAGGCCGGCGAGGGCGAGAAACCTATCTTCACCGGCGGTGTCGTGCTCCGCGGGTTTTCGCTCGTGCAGGATCCCAAGATACTGGCTCGCCTGCCGGAAAACGCCCGGGGCAAGGTAGTACGGCTCGACCTCGCGGCGGCGGGCGTTCGGGACTTTGGGGAAATCCAAAAGCGAGGTTTCGGTCTGGCGGGCTATCCGGCCAATCCATGGGTCGACCTCTACATCAACGATGTACCGGCTACCTTGGCACGCTGGCCCAACGATGGATTCGTGAAAACCCGAGCCTTTTCCACACCGCTCGGCGAACAAGGGCGAGCCTCGCCCGCTGAGTTCGAAATCGATCCGGAACCGGCCGCTTGGTCGGCGGATGATCTTTGGCTGTTCGGCTACTGGCGCTACCTCTGGGCGGGTCACACGATTCGCGTGGACCGCATCGACCCGCAGACCCGACGTCTGAAGACAGCCATGCCATCGAACTACGGTTTCGCGGAAGGCATGCCCTATTATTTCTTCAACGCTTTGGAAGCCATCGACGCCCCCGGCGAATGGTACTTGGATCGCAAGGCCGGCACGCTGTACGTGTATCCGCCCGTCGATCTATCGCAAGCCGAAGTCAAGTTTCCCGTGTTGACCCGGTCTTTTGTTCACATGCGAAACACCAGCCACGTCGTCCTGCGCGGCCTAACCTTCGAATGCGGTCGTGCGGAAGGAGTGGTGGTCGAAGGTGGCAGGAATGTATTGTTGGCCGGCTGCACCTTGGCGCGACTGGGTACGAACGGCGCCGTCTTGCTTGGCGGCCTGGGACACGGTGTGCTGGGGTGTGATCTGCTCACGCTCGGCGCCGGCGGTGTGATTGCCCGCGGCGGCGACGTTGCGACACTGACGCCCGGCGGTTTTTTTGTGGAAAACTGCCACGTGCAGGAGTTCACGCGCGTCGACCGCAATTACGCGCCGGCGGTCAACATGGACGGCGTGGGGAACGTCATTCGCCACAATCTTTTTCATGATTCGCCGCACCACGGGATCCGCCTCGGCGGATTCGATCATTTGGTGGAGCTGAATGAGATCCACAGCGTGGTCTACGAATCGGACGATCAATCGGGAATCGACATGTTCGGCGATCCGGTCATCCGCGGCAACGTGTTGCGGTACAACTTTTGGCACCATATCGGGAGCGGCCACAGCGTGGCCGGCCAGGCCGGTATTCGCCTTGACGACATGATCAGCGGCGTATGGATCTACGGGAACGTCTTCTATCGCGCCGCCGGCGGCCAATTCGGCGGATTGCAAATCCACGGCGGGAAAGACAACATCGCCGACAATAATCTCTTCATCGCGTGCAAGCAGGCCGTCAGCTTTTCGCAATGGGGCGCGAACCGCTGGCAGGAAAGGGTCGCCGCGTGGTTGCAGGCCGCGGAATCCCGCGGGCTTGACGTGAATCGGCCGCCCTTCTCCGAACGCTTTCCCGAGCTCCGTGATTTGGCAAGTAACCCTGATCGCAATTTCCTGCTCCGCAATCTCGTCATCAGTTGCGGCGAGTTTGCCGTGCGGGACCGAGGTGTCAACGTCTATTGGGACAACCACGCTTACAACGGTGACGTGGGCTTCGTCGACCCCAGGACTCGTCAATTCGGGTTGCGCAGCGATTCGCCGATCTTCCGCCGATACGTCTTCCGCCCCATTCCGTTTGAAGAGATCGGGCTTTATAAGGACGAGTTCCGCGCTTCCTGGCCCGTTCACCATGAAGTCTCGCCGAAATACGTTCGGGAACCCTAGGCCTGAGGTCGCTTACCCCACTGGAGGATTCCATCATGCAGAGTTCTAACAAGACGCATCGTCGACAATTTCTCGCGACCTCCGCGATGACGGCGGCCGGCTTGGCGCTCGAAGGGACAAGCCGAGT
>Ga0067045_1031545_pt1 | contig 12018 bp, 9 predicted proteins | sample TerdegcTABiofilm_FD_59184 | JGI IMG/M metagenome (GOLD analysis project Ga0067045, IMG submission 59184) | Combined Assembly of (Gp0054472, Gp0054536) Wastewater bioreactor microbial communities from Singapore -Terephthalate degrading...
GTTTTCCGCCGATTCGGAGATGATGTCCCTGTGTATGGGGTTATCCTCGGACGAGAATCTGAAACTGAAGAAAATAGGCGATGCCTCTCCCCGATTCTTCATAGGCGGCAACGGTGTATCGGGGGCGTGGTTTGTGGATAACTACCAATACCGGATGCACTTGCTGAAATATTTCAATGCGGATATAGTGGATATGGAATCCCAGGGCCTATGCTCGGTGGCGGAGGCTAACGGCATCCCCGTGATAGTAATAAGAAGCATCTCGGACTACGCCGGTTCGGAAAACGGGGAAAGAAACCTGGTCCGCCAGAATCTCTTCGATGCCGCCTATAACGCCTCGGAGACCGTATGGAGCCTCATCAGGAATATGGATTAATCATAATCTCATGAATATAAAAAGTCTTATTCAAAAGGTGTTGCAGATTCGTCCCGGCGAGGGGAGAAAGGTTTTTCTATTCCTTTTCCTTTTTGCCGTTCTGATTACCGGCACCGAGATGGGGACGGGAGTGTCCCTTTCTTATTTCCTCAAGGCCGCCGGTACTGAAAAACTCCCCCTGATGTTCCTTATCGTGGCGGTAATAAATTTTTCCTCTATTATATTCTATATGTACCTCACCTCCCGGAAGACCAATACGGGTATATTTTATGTGCTCATAGGGGGAGGACTCCTGATATTGACCCTGGGCAGAATTCTGGCCTTCCGATATGAAGTGGTATCCGCCTTTATCCTCTATTCGGGGACGGAATTTCTGAAGAATTCCATTCAACTCCATTTCGGGGTTTACGTTTCCGATTATTTCGACACCCGGCAGGCCAAACGGTTATTTAACCTCATCTTTGCCGGTTCCCGCATCGGGGGGATTACCGGCGGATTGCTGCTCCTCTTTCTCCCCTCTCTGATAGGGTCCGTTAACCTGATCTTCCTGTGGATTTTCCTGCTGGCGGTTTCTGTCTTTATCCTGTACCATATCGATAATTCCTTCACATCTGAAGTGTATGACTATGAAAAATCCTCCAAAGAGTCCAGCCAGTTTTTCAGATATATTTTAAGCGGCTTCGGCTTTTTCAAGAGATCCCCTCTTATAAAATATCTTGCCCTGGGAGTCTTTTTCATCGGCTTTTTAAGCATAATAATGAAGTTTTTATACAACGGTGTTTTTGATCAGCGGTTTTCCAACGTGGAGGAACTGACCTCTTTCCTGGGTATGTTTACCATATTTTCCAACATAGTGGGTTTTTTTATCCAGGTATTTCTGGCTAACTGGCTCATAGACACCCTGGGAATCGGCAGTGCCAACCTGTTTTACGCTTTCTCCTTCGCATCGGGATTTCTCTCATTGCTGGTGAACAAGAGCCTGGGAGCCGCTATATGGGGACTCTTTACCGACGAACAACTGGAATCCGCAGTGCAGGATCCCGTGGAAACCCTTTTGTACAATGCGGTTCCCGATAACGAGAGAGCCAGGGCAAAATCTATATGTACCGGTCTTATCAAGCCTTTTTCCGAATGTTTCGGCTCCGTTGCTCTTATTGCCCTGGGAGGATACCTGACCTATGCCCAGGTCGCCGCGCTGGGTCTTGCGGGGGGAATCTTCTTCCTCTACATCGCCACTCTCCAGAATAAGGGATATGTCAACGGATTGATGAGTATGTTAAAGGACAAAACCCTGAGTCTGGAAGACCTGGAGAATCTGCGGTGGGAAAAAGCCTCGCCTGGGGATCTGGAAAAACTTTATCAGATGTCCGGCAGCGATGATGAGTCGATCCGGGGCAGTTCCACCCTGCTGCTGCTTCATCTGGATGAGGAGATAAGTTTCGACCGGCTGAAAAAATCCTTCTTCCTCTGGGGAGTGGATATTCAACAGGAATTCCTGGACAATTATTTTCACCGTTCCTCCTCGGTGGATGAGAAATTCCTCGAATCCGCCCTGGTAAGAACTTCCCCCCAGATCAAAATCTGTATTATAGAATATTTCATTGAAACCCATGTTCCTCAACCAGCGAAGATCATTGAGGAGTTCCTCCTACAGGAAGACGAACCGGAATTGCAAAATTCCGCTCTGAGATATTTTTTGCTGACGGAATTGCCTCAGAAAACCTCCGCCCAACAGATGCTGGAAGAGCGGATGAAAAAAGAATCTCCCGATATACTCCTCTCCAATCTCTCTCTGATAGGAAAATTATTCAATGAAGAGTATATCCCCTACGTTATGAAATTCCTCCATCATTATGATCGTCGCGTCTCCAACATGGCGGGAGATATTCTTGCCCGTATATATCAGCCCCGATACCGGGAATTTACTGAAGTCCGGGAACTGATTCAGGTACTGATAAAAAGGGGCGGGTATCATGACATCAAAGCAGCTCTCACCATTCTGGGCAAGAGAAAGGGGGAAAACGAAAAACAGATCCTACTGAGTCTTCTTTCCCTCTCCTCCCGCCCTCTGGTAGAGATACTCATTAATATAATTGTGGCAAACTATGCAGATAGTGAAGATCATACCCGAATGCTGGATATTCTGGAATCGCCTTATTCTGACCTCAATACCAGAGAAAATGTGGTCAGAATTCTTAAATATTTTAATGAACATCAAATAAAGGAAAAAATGAAAACCATCCTCAAGGATTTTATCGGTGAATATTATGAAATCCTGCGGGAACAGAACTGTCTCCGGGAAAATAATTTGCAAAACTCTCTCATGGCGGAAATCAACGAGCGGAAAAAACTCCAGATGAGGGTGGTCATTCTGGAAATTCTGGGATACCTGCTTCATCAAAAGGTGGTGGTGAGTATCGAGAAGGCCCTCATCACCAGCAATCCCCGACTCATCTCCAACGCCCTGGAACTCTTCGAGAATCTGTGGGATAAAAAGCAGGCAAAACTCCTTATAAACCTCCTCTATCCCGAAAATCCCCAGGAAGAACTGAAAGTCGCGGAAGAATTCGCAGGAGGAAAAGAGGTATCGGTGGAGGGGATCATAAAAAAATATCTGGACGAAAAACGCCCCCTGTGGGACATCTATTCTGCCATGATGTTGATCCACAGGGAGAGTCCGCCGGAACTGCTGGATATATTAAAAAAATTCAAGGACTTCCCCGATCCCCTGGCGGTGGAAATATATGAAAAAATATCAACCCCAACCCCGGAGAAAGCAGGTGAAAGAATGCTCACCACCATCGAAAAAGTGATCTACCTCAAGAGTGCCCCTCTGTTTAAATCGCTGAAGATGGACGAACTCAAGGTTATCGCCGATATATGCCGTGAAATCAACTATTCCCCCGGCGAACTGATCATCGAAAAGGGGGACATGGGCAACAGCATGTTCATCATCGCCAGTGGAGAGGTGGAAATCTTCCTGCCGGGAGACGAAAAACACCGACTGGCAGTCCTCAAGGAATCGGAGTTTTTCGGCGAGATGGCTCTCTTCGGCGACGATGTGCGTTCCGCCTCGGCTTCTGCCGTGGGAATCTGCCGGCTTTTGTGCATAGAAAGGGAACACTTTATTAACCTTATATATGAAAAACCGGAAATTTCCGTGGAGATGATCAAGGTTCTCTCGGAAAGACTCCGCAAGATGGATCAGGCAGCCAGGGCGGGGAAAAACTGAACCGGACTCAATAAAGGAAATAAAATGGAAGATAAAATCCGCTATATTTTAAGGAAGGAATATTTCGGCTCTCTTCTTTTTGACCGGGAAACGGGCAATATGCGTCCCTTTGACCGGAAAGGGAGTCTGATTCTGGAATCCCTTGACAAATATTCTGTTGAGGAGATAATTACCGCTTTCAATGGAGTCCTGACGGAAGAACAGATAAGGAGGTTTGTATCTCTTCGACAGAGGGAGGGGCTTCTCGACGACAAACTGCGGCTGCAGGCAAAGATGATTGAAAACCCTGTGGTGGAAGGGGTTTTGTCCGCTCCCGTCCGGATTCATTTCAATCCCACGGAGGGATGTAATCTGCGGTGTCGTCATTGTGCCCCTTCTTCCACATCTCTGGGAGAGGATGAAATGTCTATAGATGAGATCGATTTAATAGCAAAAGAGATGGCGGGGATAGGGGTTTTTCAGGTCAACGTCAGCGGAGGGGAACCCCTGCTGCGTCCCGATATCGGGGATATGCTGGAGATTCTTCACCGACGGGGGATTTCGGTTTCTCTGACCACCAACGGAACTCTTCTTACGGAGTCTCTGGCGAAAAAAATCTCCTCCACACCTCTTGAATATATCGCGATCAGCATCGACGGGGCAAAACAGGAGAGCCATGAGTTTATCCGGGGCAGGGGGACTTTCGGGAAGGTATTCAAAGCCCTTCATCTCCTTAAAGAACATACTCCTCATCCCGTTTCCCTGCAGTTTACCATAATGAGGCATAATATCGATGAAATAGAAGAGATGTTCGGACTGGTCAAAAACTCCCCGGCGGATATGATGGCTCTTTCCACATTAAGACCGGCGGGACGCTCCCTGGAGAACCGGGAACTGTGGCTGACGGGAGAAGATTATGTCCGGGTGATAAAGGAATCGAACCGTCTTGCCCTCGATTTTCCCAAAAAGGCTTTCCTTCCCTACGATCTTTCTCCCTGCTATGCCAGACGCTTATATGAGGGATTCGGCTGCGGAGCGGCTTTTATGAAGTGCAGTCTGTCAGCGGGGGGGTATCTGTCTCCCTGCTATTATTTCTGCGGTAAGGAGTGGCAGGGCGAAAGAGTTTTGACCCCCTTCTCGAAAGAAGGCAGAAGTATGAGGGATATATGGCTGAAAGGGGATTCTTTTCAAAAACTGAGAAACTTAAAGGGAAATTCTGTCTGCCTCTCCTGCTCCCACTACGATAACTGCCGGGGACACTGCAGAGCTTCCGCTCTTAACCAGACCGGAGACATAAATGCCCCGGACCCTCTGTGCGTGAAGGAAATCGGATGTTAGAAAACAGATGTCAATCCGATATTATCTTTATCTCCCGTAGGATGAGTAAAGACCCCGGGTTATACAATAGATAAGTTCCTGGTTTAAACTGACATTATCGATTTTTGATTTTTGAACCAGTTCTTTGTGGAGAGAGCGGGGAAGACGGAGAGAAAATTTTCCACTGAAAGTTTCCAATTCTTTATTTTTTTCTATTTCCGTTTCGGAGAGAGGAATCGGTATAGGATAATTTTTTTCTATGGATGATTCCAGCCATAACTCATAAGCTATTTTAAGTTCTTCCAGAGCTTTGTCAAAATTTTCTCCAAAGCCGGAAACTTGGGGAATTTCCTGAATATAAGCCCCATATCCGTCATGTTCATCATAAAAAAGAACAATTTTATAATCCAGAAGATTATATGACATTATTTTCCTCCAATATCTTCAAGAATTGCTTTATCTGATATTTCTTGGCATATCCTTTTTCATCCTGAATAGTGATAGTTTCCCGTAGCCGGTCATGGCAGTAAGAAAAATGACTTCCTTTGGAACAATCCGGGTAAAAATCGAAATATTCCAGAAGAGTCCCGAATTCGCTGAATTTTAAATTCTGTGGGCTGTTTATGGCTTTATGCAGTAGTTTATCCTTCTTCATGCGATAATAATACCACGGGTAACACTAAAATTCAAGAAAATATGATAAAAAAAATCCAAAAAAGTCTTATAGGGTATTGCAATCCTGAAAAGGTTCTGATATAATGACCACATTATCGGGGTGTAGCTCAGTTTGGTTAGAGCGCTAGCATGGGGGGCTAGAGGCCGGCAGTTCAAGTCTGCCCACTCCGACTCAGAAAGACCGTAAATTTCAAGGTTTGCGGTCTTTTGATTTATAGGCATAATTTAGGTTTTAGTTTTTGTTTATATATAAAATATCTGTTTCGTTTCTTTGTTCTTAATTTTAACTGCAGGGTATTGCATTCCTGAAAAGGTTCTGATATAATGACCACATTATCGGGGTGTAGCTCAGTTTGGTTAGAGCGCTAGCATGGGGGGCTAGAGGCCGGCAGTTCAAGTCTGCCCACTCCGATTAAACCAAGACGCTGTAACAACGGCGTCTTTTGCTTTTTACCCCCGTCACTATCAGATCGACATCGAAATGGCACCGGCAGGATGACGGTTCTACTGACACTGACTGCAACTCATCATCTCAATGATAAAGTCAATTAGAAGTCAAGTCGGTATGAATTCCAGTTCAGAAGGTTAAAAGTGAAATTTTATCTGGGTAAAGATAAGGTTGGGGGTCCGGTAGTATTCTCCCCCCTTTTTTCCGCCGAAGAGGGAAGTTCCAGCCAATATATCCGTATTCCGGGCGTAATTCCAGCGGAGAGAGGGAGAGAAGGCATAGGAACCGCCGTCTATATCATAGGAAGTAAAACTTTGAAGATATAAAAGAGGACTTAACTGATACCCTGCTCCCAGTCCCGCCAACTGTCTTCTTCTGGTCTGAAGGAATCCCTGTCCCGCGATGAAGGGGTTAACGGCGTTATTTCCCGATGCACCGCCGTTATTGAGGTATTCCAGGGTAAGAGAGAGATTGCAGGGAAAGGAATAATCTCCCCCCAGAGAACACTGATAATAGGGTTTTTGTCCGGGATTGGCTATTCTCAGACATTCTCCCCGGAATCCCCCCTCGCCAATATATCCGTCAAAAGTGATCCCGCTAATGGGAACCCCTCTCACCTTGCCCGACAGAAGACTGAAATCATACTCCCCCATTCTGAAATTAAACTTCCCCGCATAAGACTCCCTGTTTTCAAAACGGGAGGGAGAGTAGAGAAGATCCACTCCCAGACCGTTTTTCCACTGGGGTTTGAAATAGACCGCATCGATGCCCTGTCGTTCTCCCGCGTCCACCTGCAGGGGGCTTTCGGGATTGAATATGTCGGTGGGTCTCCAGTATCTCATAACTCCCCAGGCGACTCTCTGTTTCCCCAGAGTCCATCGGTAGAAATCCCCTTCACAATTGAGATATAACCGGTGAATGGAATGTTGAATAAATATGTCCTGTTTGCCTGTTCTTGTTTTACTTCCCGTGGAGAGGTTCCAGTAAGCCTGCTCCTGACCTCCCCTCAGTAAATTCCACTGAGGAGACGATACCAGATTTCCCCCTGAAATCTCCGTATTGCAGGTAAGATTGAGACTCAGTTTTTCCTTGTAAAACGTGCGGGTTTCCAGTCTTAATCGGTGAGTGGTCAGGGTATAGTCCCCGTTCCCGGAATCCCCCTTGAAAAAAGTAGAAAGACTCATTAAATAACCTTTTGCCTCAAACCGGAGGGGTTTCTCCTCTTCCTCAGCCCGTAAAGGAAAAGGGATTGAAACCAATATAATAACAATTACTGTGTAAAAGATAATTTTCTTTCCCGTCTTCATCCCTCTATTCCCTTTCACTCTTTGATTCCTCCTTCTCCGTCCGGTTTGCCGTCCCGGAGAGGAATTACTCTTTTGGCTCTCTGAACCACCAGAGGATCATGGGTAGAGAAGATAAAAGTTATATCACGATTTTTATTCAGGTTGTTCATCATTTCCAATAGTCCCTCGCTGGTATGGGAATCCAGATTGGCGGTGGGTTCGTCGGCAAGAACCAACAGAGGACGGGAAACAATCGCCCTTGCCACCGCCACTCTCTGTTGTTGTCCGCCGCTCATCTCGTTGGGGCGCTTGTAAATCAGGTCTTTCAAACCCACTTCCTCCAGGATCTCCTTACTGCGGGCAAGTCGTTCTTTGGCGGGAATTCCCTGTAATAACATGACATATTCCACATTTTCCAGGGCGTTTAAAACGGGAATAAGATTATAGGCTTGAAAGACAAACCCGATTTTATCCCGTCGGATTCCTGACAGTCGGCTCTGGGGCAATCCCGTTATCTCCTCACCGTGCAGAAATATCCTACCGCTGTCGGGAACATCCAGCCCCCCCATGATATTGAGCAGAGTGGTCTTGCCCGAACCGGAAGGGCCCACGATGGCGGTAAATTCTCTTTCATCGAATTCCAGACTTATATCCGTTAAGGCTCTGGTCTCCATCTTGCCGGCTTTATATATTTTACATATATCTTTTAATACGAGAATTTTATTTGATTTGTTTGTGTTTATTTCTGTTGATAGGGTTTTATCGCCTATTTCCGGCATTTTCATCACAAGTAAATTCCCCTTTTCGGAAGTCGGAGGTCGGAAGTCGGACAGGGAAAAGGGTTGCAGCCCCTCTTGTATCTCAGGGTTCCAGTCCTGCCGTCCATTGCCGGCCTTCTTCTATACTTTTTTACCCCGGCAGAAAATCCTCCTTTTAACCCGCTATCCCCTGGAGAATGACGGCAGGATCGGTTTTTCTACGGTTAATTAATGTTTTTTTCCGTCTTCAAGAGGAGATTTTATTTTTTTAAAAAATATATAGGGAATCCCATATTGGAATATCAAAGTTGCGGAGGAAGTTGAAGGATGAAGATCAAGTTCTGGGGAACCAGAGGCTCGGTGGCTACCCCGGGAGAAGAAACGGTGAAATACGGGGGTAACACCACCTGTATTGAAGTCCGTCTGAAAGATAACAGTCTTATAATCCTGGACGCCGGCACCGGTATCCGTAAATTGGGCAGAGAACTGATAGAAAAGCAGAATAAAGATATAGATATATTCCTTACCCATCCCCACTGGGATCATATCCAGGGCTTTCCTTTTTTCGGCCCCATGCACATGGAGGGCTATAATATCACGGTTCACGGATGGCCCACCACCAACCGCAAGGTGCAGAATACCATCACGGTGCAGATGGAAGGGACTTATTTTCCTGTGGATTTTTCCCAGTTGTCAGCCAATATCAACTTTAACGAGATTTCAGGGTTGACCCTCCCCTTCAAACATGCCCAACTTTCCTTCTGCAGATGTAACCACCCGGTAATCTGTCATAGCATAAAGATTCGGGAAGATGATAAAACCTTCGTATTCATGACCGATAACGAACTGGAATCGGAAAACAGACTTACTGATTGGCAGGGGTTTGTGGATTTTTGCAGGGGAGTGGATCTGCTGGTCCATGATGCCCAGTTTACCCCTGAAGAATTGCAAAAGAGAATCGGATGGGGTCATTCCTCCCATGTGAAAGTTCTCCAACTGGCAAAAGAAGCGGGAGTCAGGATTTTGGGCCTCTTCCACCACGATCCCGATCACCGGGATGAATTTATCGATTTTATGCTGGAGGACTGCAAAAAGAGGATCCTCGGGGAAAACCTTTCCATGGACTGCTTCGCCGCTCAGGAAGGCATGGAAATAATGCTCTGACGGGCTGGGAAATTATGGCGAAACCGATTATTTCTCTCAAGGAGCTGGATTATAAAGACCTGGCGGAGGTGGGGGGAAAAGCCTCCTCTATGGCGGTTTTTTATATGCAGGGGATTCCCATGCATAACGGGGTGTTTCTTACGGGAGACGTATATGACGCCTTCGTGTTAAAAAACAGGAGAATACAGGATCTGATATTTATACTTAAAAGAGCCGAAGAATCTCAAATTAGGGGGATTCTGGGGGAAATCATGAAGATTATAATGGAAATTTCATTCAGTGAGCAGTTTTCGGTTTTACTGCTGAATCAATTGAGTAAAATCCACTTTCCCCATTTCTATTCCCTGGCGATCCGTCCCTCGATCCTTTACCGGGAATCTCCCAAAGAGAATATTCCCGATATTCACCACTCGGTCATGAACGTGGAAATTCTCCCCGATGCCGTTAATGCCGTGAAACTGGTCTGGGCATCCCTGTGGAGTTACAAAGCCTTTGAGTACAGAAATATTCACTTCATACCCCACGAGAGAGTATCCATGGGGGTCATCCTGCAACAGATGATGAAGGTGGACTATTCGGGAGTTGCCCTGAGAGAGGATAAAACAATAAAGATCCGCTCATCCTGGGGAATGCCCCGACCGATTCTGGAAGAAAAGATCCCCTTCGATGAAATGATATGGAAAGAAGAGAGTCAGGGGGAATTTTCCCTTCTGCAGGAAAAGACTGCGATCAAAAACAGGATAGAAATTTATGACGGACAGAATCTCCTGCCCCAGGAAGTGCCTCTCAACAAACAACAGATGAAAATCCTCTCTGCCCCCGAACAAAAAGAAGTTTTGAACATCACAAAAAAAATCGAGACCATCGCCACGGAAGGTTGCAGGGGCATAATATGGGCCCACGAGAGAAATATCTCCTTCCTCGGCCAGATCCCTTCAGGGGAAAAGGAGGAACCGGAAGATGTCAGGATAAGGGAATTTGCCGCCGATTTCCTGACTCCCCTCTCTTTCTCGGTTTTCAAGAACTACCGGGAAAAGGAGTTCTCCCTGATTGATACGGTGGGGAAACAGGATAAAAATGAAATAATTTCCATTCTTGGCAGACCTTATATTCCTCTCAGCAAGTTGGAACCCCAATTGAATAAATATCATATTCCTCTCTCCTGGGCCAGGGAGTTTCTGTCGGGCAATTCGGTCTCAGGGGATGCCTTGAAAAATTCAATTACTCCTTCGGGTATTCTCGAATCGGCAAAAATAAAAAAACAGATACAGGAACTTCTGAAGAAAGGCAACGAGAAATATAAGAGGCTCAACAATATCCTTGGAGATGTACGACAGCTCTTTCCGGAAAAGATGGAGAAAAAAGATCTGGGAACCGTGACGGAATATATCGTGAAGGAAATGGGCAACTGCAGCGGAGAGTGGGAACTGCTGCCGGGGATAATGTCTTCGGTTCTTCTGCTGTTGCCCCTGTTCAGCGAAAGTTTTAAAAAGACATACCGGGAAATATCCTGCCAGATACCGGGAATTCCCGCAGTACACTACCTTTCCTCCTCGGTTGAAATTTTGAGGGATATACTGAAAAAAGGGTTCAGTCCGGAACATAACGAGGATTCCTTCCAGATTCTGCTAAGTCGCTCTCCTCATCATGCCCATATTCAGGAATATCAATCCATGTTGAGCTCCCCCATGGAACTGAGTGAAGAACCGCCTTCGTTTTTTGCCTCCATGCTGAGGAATCTGCTGCTGCAGGAGGAGATCCGGGAGCGAATATTGAGCAGAGTTTTCGTGGAAAAAAGCCTTCCCAGGGATGTTTCCGGAGGATTTCTGTCCCAGATCTTGTCTCTGGGCGGCGGCAGTCAGAAAGATATTATGGAATCCCTCAAATCCCTGGTCATACTCAATAGCAATATAAAATATAAGATATATCAATTGTATTTTTATCTCAAAAAAGTTCTCATCCCCCTTTCCATACAGATGGAAAAAAGTAAGATCATCAACCACCGGGATCATATATATTTTCTTAATCTCGATGAGGTTCTCAATGCCGCATCCAAACTGTTCGTGGACTATACCGAGGAGACGGAGAAGAGAAAAAAAATATACTCCCTGTGGCAGGAATATAATCTGCCCCCCTTACTGAAAGGAACGGGAGTTAAAACAAAGGAATTCAAAAGAGATATTCCCCTTAAAAACCGCCTCCTGTGCGGTATGCCCCTCTGCGACGGAAAAGCCCAGGGGACGGTCCGGATTGTTGCACCTCCCGACTACAGGGAAATCAAAAGAGGAGATATTGTGGTCATAGAGCGTCTCTCCTTTTTGCATACACCTTATCTTCTTGCCGCTTCGGGTATAATCATCGAAAATATCAGTCCCGATATGTCGGATCCGTTTATCCTCAAATATCTGGGAATACCTGCCGTGGGAGGGGTTCCCGGTATCACCCGCCTCCTGAAAAACGGCATGAACCTCCTCATCGACGGCGACGGAGGGTATATATCCAACTGAGTCATTACCGGAATCGATAATTTTGGCAAACCGCCCCTTGCGAGGAAAAAAAGGGGATTCCTCACTATGTGAAAAAAATCTTAAAAAAAGCCGTTTTAATAGAAGGATTTTGCCCTTCATAGAAAAAAGTAATATCCTGTTTTTAAACGTTTTTGGGGACGTAATACTATTTATTCCAATTATTATCATCATCATCCCCTGCAAAGCCCTCAGTCCCTTGGGGGCTTTGTCGCTTCCGGGGTAATCTGGAGGTTGTAATAAAAAAACTCGAAAAAG
>Ga0067045_1004199_pt1 | contig 12017 bp, 11 predicted proteins | sample TerdegcTABiofilm_FD_59184 | JGI IMG/M metagenome (GOLD analysis project Ga0067045, IMG submission 59184) | Combined Assembly of (Gp0054472, Gp0054536) Wastewater bioreactor microbial communities from Singapore -Terephthalate degrading...
AAGACTAAAGGATCTTCCCGCTCTAAGGAGGATAAGGCAGGAGAAGAGGAGGATTTTCAGATAATCCCTCCGGATCTGGTGGGTCATGACGGCAGAGCGATTTCGGTACTGCGTCCTTCGGGAAAGGCAGAAATTAACGGTACTGTCTATAGTGTTGAAACGGAAGGGGAGTATATCCCTCAGGGAAGTCGGATCCGGGTAGTCCGAATCCGGGGGAATCGAATACTTGTAAAGTCTTTCGAGAAAGAGGAGTAAAGTATGATTTATTTAGTCGTGATAGGAATTCTGATCCTTCTGGTACTGGGATTCTTGATCCTGTTTTTCAAATTTTTCGGCTTATGGTTCCGAGCAATGCTTTCTGGAGCCCCGGTGGGAATGGGCAGGATTATCGGAATGTGGCTCCGGCACGTAAATCCTTCGGTTATTGTAGATTCACGGATTATGCTCACCAAAGCAGGAATCCCCGTTGATTCTGACCTGCTGGAAACACATTTTCTTGCCCGGGGAAACGTGATGCGGGTCAGCCAGGCCCTTGTTGCAGCCAACAAAGCAAATATCCCCTTACCGTTTCAGCGGGCAGCAGCTATCGATCTGGCGGGGAGAGATGTTCTTGAAGCGGTAAAAACCAGTGTGAATCCGAAGGTGATCGATTGCCCCGATCCCTCTAAAGGGAAAACCACCATCGATGCGGTTGCCAAGGACGGAATCCAGCTTCAGGTCAAGGCCCGGGTTACGGTGCGCGCCAATATTGAACGATTGGTAGGGGGTGCAACAGAAGAAACCATCATTGCCCGGGTAGGAGAGGGAATTGTTACTACGATCGGATCCTCCGAGTCGTACAAGGCGGTTTTGGAGAATCCAGATCTCATTTCCAAAAGAGTATTGGAAAAAGGATTGGATGCGGGAACCGCTTTTGAGATTCTTTCTATAGATATTGCAGATATCGATGTAGGAGCAAACGTCGGTGCAAAGTTGCAGGCAGACCAGGCAGAAGCGGATAAACGAAGATTCCAGGCAGAAGCGGAAAAGCGAAGAGCGGCAGCCCAGGCACGAGAACAGGAAATGCTGGCCATGGTTCAAGAAAACAGGGCAAAAGTGGTCCTTGCCGAGGCAGAAATTCCCCTGGCTATTGCGGAAGCGTTTAGAAAAGGGCAGCTGGGAATCATGGATTACTATCGGATGACGAACATCCAGGCGGACACCACGATGCGCAAAAATATCGGGGGCGAGGCTCAGCAGAAATGATGGAATTTTTTTCTGATCTGTTTATTCTCATTCCTCTTGCTCTAATAATTGCCTGGAGGATTCTCCAGGCACGGGGGCAACAACAAAAAAAAGTTCAGCCCAAAAAACACTCTACAGGAAAGTCTCCTGTCGGGTATGCACTACCACGGAGGCGGGAACGGAAAATTCTTGAACAACGGGCACCCGCTTCTCTGTTCGCTCCAGAGACCTATCCATCCCCTCCCATAGAGCAAGAGCCGGTAGTTAAACGGGAAGTTATGCCAATTTCCCGGAAAGAGAAACGGGTAGAAGAGGTGGGATTTCTGGTAGATACGGCTCAGGAGGAAATGCCAAAGGAAGGGCACCCTAAAACACCGAAAGGAATACCAGCATCCGTTGCAAAACTTTCTCCCTGGAAACAGGCGGTTGTATTATCAGAGATCCTGGGGCAACCCCGGGGATGGTAACGGAGCAGAATCAGGCAATGCTGCTAAACGTCTCAGGTACTGGATCTCTTCCTCCCAGAGCCGGGGATTGGGAGTTTCCAGAATCAAGGGTATCTCTTGAAACCGATGGTCTGTAAGAATCCTTCGGAAGGTTTCTAATCCGAGATTCCCTTTGCCAATACTGGCATGCCGGTCTACCCGGCTATTGTAGGAAGAGAGAGCATCGTTCAGATGGACTCCTCGTAATTTAGAAAACCCAACCGTACGGGAAAAAGTTTCCATGGTAGTAGCGTATCCTTCCTCCGTTCTAAGTTCGTAGCCCGCAGCGAAAATATGACACGTATCTATGCAAACAGCCACACGGTCCGGTTGCGTAGAAAGAGAGATAAGCTCAGAGAGATGTTCGAACCGGTAGCCGATACTGTTTCCCTGTCCAGCGGTGGTTTCCAGCACCAGTATGATGCGAGGAACCGTTTCAAGCACTTCATTCATCCCTTCGGCTACCAATCGGAGGCTTTCTGTTTCTGATAGAAGCCCCAGATGGCTTCCCGGATGAAAGTTCAGCGCTTCCAGATCCAGGAGGTGCGCCCGCTGGGTTTCTTCGATAAGAGCATCAATCGATCTTCTACGCTTTTCCGGGTAGGGATTTGAAATGTTTATCAGGTATCCATTATGGGGAAGTATGAGTGAAGGGGAGATACCTGTTTTTACAAGATTTTCTTTAAATGCCCGGATGCTCTCCTCAGTTAGGGGTTTGCCTTTCCACTGCTTCTGGTTTTTTGTAAAAAAGGCGAATGCATCTGCCCCTAATTCTTGCGCAATAAGGGGGACGTTCTGAATTCCCCCGATTACCGGTACATGGACTCCAATCCTATAAGCAGCCATCTATGGAAAATGTACCTTTTCTTAAGCTTTCGGTCTACCGTTGACGAGAGAGTGAATTCCATGGTAAGAGGAATTTCAGAGTTTAATATTTGGTAAAGGATGAAATATGTTGTACTATGCCCGGGGTTCTGTAACAGAAGAAATCTCTCAAGGTGAGATGGAAACAGCTCTAGAAGAGGTATTTCGTACATTAGAACCGAAAAAGAAAGTCCTGGTTATACCGCCAGATATTACCCGCCTTCATTCCCGGGCAGGAGCGATTACCCAATTCGCCTGGAAATACTACGGGAGCCGGTTAACCGATATTTTACCCGCATTGGGTACCCATATGCCCCTGACAGAAGGGGAGCTTTCCCAGATGTTTGGGGAAACACCGAAGGAGTTGTTCCGGGTGCACAACTGGAGGAAGGATCTGATAACCCTGGGCATTGTTCCTTCAGAGTTTGTTGCAGAGGTCTCAGAGGGGAGAGTGGAGTACGAATGGCCGGCCCAGGTAAATTCTTTGCTGGTAAAAGGTCGATTCGATCTGATCATTTCCCCTGGACAGGTAGTTCCTCACGAAGTTATTGGAATGGCAAATTACAACAAGAATGTCTTCGTAGGAACCGGTGGTCAGGAGGGAATTAACAAGAGCCATTTCCTGGGAGCCGTATATGGGATGGAACGGATCATGGGGAAAAAGAAAAGTCCGGTTCGGGACGTGTTGAACTATGCTTCTCGCAATTTTGCCCGGGATCTTCCTCTTTTATACGTGCTTACGGTACTGGGCCGACGAGAAGAGAGCGGACTTGCTCTTAGAGGTCTCTTTATAGGGGATGACGAGGAATGCTATGAGCGGGCAGCTGAGCTTTCCGCAGAAGTAAACATAACCATGCTGGATAAGCCGCTGGATAAGGTAGTTGTGTACCTGGATCCAGAAGAGTACCGAAGCACCTGGTTGGGGAACAAGAGCATCTACCGGACCCGGATGGCGATGGCGGACGATGGGGAACTGGTTGTAATCGCTCCCGGGTTACGGGAGTTTGGTGAAGATAAGGCGATCGATGGGTTGATACGGAAGTATGGATACCGGGGAACCCCCTATACGTTGATGCAGGTAGAAAAGAATCCCGACCTTAAGGAGAACCTTAGTGCAGCGGCCCATCTGATCCACGGCTCTTCGGAAGGTCGGTTTTCCATTACGTATTGTCCTGGAAAACTAACACGGGAAGAAATAGAAGGAGTAGGATTCCAGTATCAGGAACTGGAAGATGCATTGAAGATATACAATCCTCGTCATCTCCAGGAAGGGTGGAACGAACTTTCTTCAGGAGAAGTTGTATACTATATTTCAAATCCGGCGGTAGGATTGTGGGCATACCGCGGTAAATTCGCATAAAATATCAGGGAATACCAGGAGGAGAATAGATATGAACGGCAAGGCAGATATCGGATTGATCGGGCTGGCCGTAATGGGTCAGAACCTTGTACTGAACATGAACGACAAAGGGTACAAGGTGGCGGTGTTTAACAGGACGGTTTCCAAAGTAGATGAGTTTTTAAACGATGCCGCTAAAGGGCGTTCCACTATTTACGGAGCTAAAAGTCTGGAAGAGTTTATCGGGCTCCTGTCGAGACCTAGAAAAATTATGCTTATGGTAAAAGCGGGTGAAGCGGTGGATGAGTTTATAGAGCTTTTACTCCCCCATCTGGATAAAGGTGACCTGATCATTGACGGCGGGAACTCTCATTACCCGGACACGATACGTAGAACAAAATATTTGGAAGAGAAGGGAATCCTATTCATTGGAACCGGTGTTTCCGGAGGGGAGGAGGGAGCACGCCAGGGACCTTCCCTTATGCCGGGAGGAAATCCCAGGGCCTGGCCTCTGGTAAAAGAGATCTTCCAGGCTATCGCAGCTAAGACTCCAGAGGGAGAGCCCTGCTGTGAATGGATCGGGCAGGACGGGGCAGGACACTACGTGAAGATGGTGCACAATGGAATTGAATACGGGGATATGCAGCTTATCTGTGAAGCCTACCATCTGATGAGTGTGCTCCTGAAGTACAAACCGATGGATATGCATAAGGTCTTTGCCGAATGGAATAAAGGCGAACTGAACAGCTACCTGATTGAAATCACCCGGGATATTCTGGCCTTTAAAGATGAGGATAAAAAACCTCTCGTAGACAAGATCCTGGATACAGCCGGCCAGAAGGGAACGGGAAAATGGACGGTGATCAGTTCCGTAGAGATGGGAATTCCTACTACCCTCATTGCAGAGGCGGTGTATGCACGATGCCTCTCTGCGCTAAAGGAAGAGCGGGTGGAAGCATCTAAGATCCTGAAAGGCCCCAGACCTAAGTTCGAGGGGAGCAAGGAAGAGTTTGTGGAGGATATTCGGAAAGCCTTGTTAGCTTCCAAGATCGTAAGCTATGCCCAGGGGTACATGCTGATGCGGGAAGCGGCCCGTGAGTACAACTGGAACCTCAACTATGGGGGAATCGCCCTGGTCTGGAGGGGAGGATGCATTATCCGCAGTGTATTTCTGGGAAGGATTAAAGAGGCTTTCGACCGAGACCCGAATCTAAACAATCTCCTTATCGATGAATATTTCCGAAAGATTATTAAGAAATGCGAGTCTTCCTGGAGAAAGGTAGTAGCTACAGCCGCAATTAACGGGATCCCTGTACCGGCCTTCTCTACAGCCCTTGCCTTTTACGACGGGTATCGGAGCGAACGTCTCCCGGCGAATCTGCTCCAGGCTCAGCGCGACTACTTCGGAGCTCATACGTATGAACGGGTGGACAAGCCCCGGGGGCAGTTTTTCCATACAAACTGGACAGGAACGGGGGGAAAGGTTGCCTCAGGGGTCTATACTGTATAGCTGCTTGTTAAAATAGTTGTGCGGATCTACCGGCAATTCCCAGAATTGTACCTGATAGGATTCTTCGGGAAACCGTTCAATCCGTTGGATCCCGAAAAAGGAAGCATCTCTCTGCGTTCGATGGAAGGAAAGGGCCTGTCGTTGACGTTCTAGAACCTGGGCACGGGAAAACTGAAGTTTTTTGTTGTACCGCGAGGCATACCTTGGATCCAGGGATTGGAGGTAAGCTCGAGGATAGGACTCTCCGCGGGCTCTGAGTTTCTCTATAGCACGGGAGACGAGGAGGGCAGTAGCTTCATGTTCAAAATGTTTTCGGATAGAAGAAGGCCCCTCGGGGGAAACTACCACATCGGGCCGGAAGGTATCTAATATTTCTATGATCCGATCTACTGTCCGCTCAGAATTCCAGAGTGTTAGTACCTGTTCTCCCTGTTTTTCGTCTCGAATGCTGTTGTACGGATGATTCGGAAGTCCCATCCGGAGGTATAGAGAACTCCCCAGGGTATAGAGGGCCCAGGCTGCTTCCCGAATTCTAGTCTCTCGTAAATCTGTCCGGGGGCCGCCATAATCACTCCGAAAAATACCGTTTTCTCCATCCGTGAGTAAAACGGTGGCTGTTGAGATACCTGCCTCCTTGCAAAGACTCATGAGGGTTCCAAATTCTATGGATTCATCATCTGGATGGGCATGGATAAAAAGCACGGGAAATGTTAACGATGGAATCGTCTCACCCGGTGTGACAATGGGTAAATCTGGAAAAATATCGGGCAGGGGTTCTACCTTTCTGCTCTTATACAGGGAGGCGATCGGAATCGGATCTGGTATAGAGCCGGGATCAGTTCTGGATTCTAAACCAGCCGCCTCTATAGGTACTTCTAAAGGGATGGGTAGGGGAAGGGTTGCCGTTGAAGGAGAGGAGACAGAAGAGGAAAACACACGGGAGAGTCCGAATGTTAGCAGAAACACTGCGAGAGAACTAATCGTAATCAGGGGGGCATAATATTCTAACACGGGACTTCTCGATGTCGGTACGCGTTCCTTCAGTTCCAGGGTACCTTTATATACGATTTTAAACACACTAAACCGAAGCACACTATTAAACTGAAGCCAGCCTGTAGACCGTTCTACACCTTGAATTAGAATAGGCTTGTCCGCGGTAACCGATAGATACCCGTCCATTGGCTGAAAAATTATCTCTGTGGGAAGATTTTCCAGCCCAATCCCCTGGCCTGCTGACAATTCCTCCAGAGAAAAATCCGATGAGGTGAAAGGAAAAAGTATTTCGCGATTCCATTTGCCCTGGCTGTAAAGGTAGAACTTCATATACTGACGGGTCTGTATACGAAACCGGGAAGGACATGTTCGATACGGAAGAACTAAAAGGCGATACAGAATTACCAAAATACCAAGCCCGATACCAAGGAGAACGCAGAGTATACCCATTGTTATGCATCCAATGTATAGTTTTTCCCTGGTTCAACAATTAGAGGCTGGGGGAACCCTTGTTCTTTCAGATAGGTGGAAAGATGCGTCTGTGCCTTTTCTTCCCCATGAACGAGGTAAATAGACCGTAACCGGGATCGATCGAGGTTTTTCAGGTATTCGCCTGTTTCCTGGTAATCCGCATGAGCACTCATGGCGCTGATTCTCTCGACCCGAGCCCGAACAAGGTACCGATTTCCCAGAATCTTTACCTCTTTCTCTCCGTCCTGGATTCTACGGCCCAGAGTATTTTCTGCTGTATATCCCACGAATAATACGGTATTTCTGGGGTCCTGGATGTTATTGGCAAGGTGATGAAGGATCCGTCCTGCTTCACACATGCCGTCTGCTGAAATAATAAGGGCTGGATGTCGCAACGAATTGAGAGCCTTAGATTCCTCCACGCTTGTGGTAAAATGAAGGTTGTTAAACCCGAATGGATTCTTCTGATGCTTTAGAAAGGCCTCATGAATCTCCTGGTCGTAACATTCCGGATGAACCTGAAAGATGGTTGTTGCATTCGTGGCCATGGGAGAATCCACATAAATAGGAATATCGGGAATCTTGTGCTCATCCACCAGCAGGTGGAGAAGGTACACAAGCTCCTGAGTTCTTTCCACGGCAAAGGCAGGAATAATTACTTTTCCTCTCTGATCTACCGTCTCATTGATCACCTGGGCCAGTTTATTCAACGCTTCTTCTTTGGTTTCATGGAGTCGGTCGCCGTAGGTGCTCTCCAGTACCAGAATATCGGGGGCAGGTACAGGTTCCGGATCTCGAATAATCGGTTTCCCCTTTCTTCCCAGATCTCCGGTAAAAACGATTCTTAAAGGTTCTTTCCCGCCATTTTGGATGGTAAAGCACGCCAGGGCAGAACCCAATATGTGTCCGGCATCATAAAACTCGGCGGTAACTCCTGATGCAGGAGTAAAGGGACGATGGTAGGAAACTGCAACGAATTGTTCTGTTGCCTTCACTACATCCTGTGCATCGTAGAGGGGTTCCCAGGTAAACACTTCTCCCCGTTTTGCAGCCTGTTTGGCCAGATATTCTCTATCCCGGGCCTGGATATGAGCCGAGTCCATCATAATAAGGGAGGCGATGTCCCGGCTGGCCGGGGTTGTATAGATGTTTCCTTGAAATCCCTGTTTAACGAGGTAGGGAATTAAGCCACAGTGGTCGTAATGGCCATGGGTTAAAACCATCGCATCAAGTTGCTTTGCATCTTGAAAGCCGGACCGGTTCTTTTCGTCCGTTTCTTTCCGCTTTCCTTGAAAGGCTCCGCAGTCCACCAGGATCGTTGTATCATCCAGGGTAAGGTAGTGGCGGGACCCTGTAACCTCCCGGGCACCTCCCCGGGACTGTAAAGATATTTTCATGGGATAAATGTAGTAAAACGTGGATTTTTACACAAGCAAAATGCAGAAAAATTATAAGAAGTTCCCCTTGCGAGAAGGAATGGAGAGAGAGTATAGTGATAGAAAATGAGTATTGATAGAAAGAAATTGAGGATACTTCCGCTACTCATTGTGCTGGTACTCTTTCCTGGCCTTCGATCTGTCCCCGTATTCGGAGGGGAGGAAAAGCAGGTAACGATCTATGTTGATGCTTCTGCTCGAGATTATGGGAAGTCCTGGAAGCGGGTGGGAACCCGTTCTATCTCTTTTAGAGAATTCTCTTCTACCCGCACACTGGCAACACCGGATCCGGATGGAATTCTAACAGCGGTGCTCCTGGATGCGCGGGTAGAGAAGGCGCTAAAACAGTTCCTTCAGGGGTTCCAAGAACGGTGGTTGGAACCAGCCTGGTACTGGCAGGAAGTACGGGGAAATCGTGCCGTCTATACATACTATAATCCCTCAGAGCGGATACAAATTTCTTTTTCCCTGGAAAAACCGAATTCGAAAATCCTTGATTTGATCGATCGTACCTATGCACGGGATCCATTGAATCGTAAGGAAGTACGGGATTCGTATTTGAACGGCTATGTAATCCGTATTCATAGTGCGGAAAATGTACAGGAGCCCTGGCTGGATACCATCTCGTTTGAAGAAGCTCTTATCTCTGCAACTTTAATCGGAAACAAGTTTCAGCCGCTTCTAGGCATTCATGATGCCTGCGGTCTTCTAGAGAGCCTGCCGGGATCGGGTGGAAAGCCTCCTCTCCCTCTCTCTGGTAAATTATCGCCCCCTGAAAGCAGAATACGATGGAGAATATCGGTCTTTTATACTAAGAATTCATCGAATGGCCGGCAGTCTTCCCAGGAATCTATGGGAAGAAGCACATAAAAAAATAGAATCCAGCGAAGTTTGGGAAACACAACTACCGGAAGAGCTCCTGGCGCGTAAAAAAGGAAGAAAAGAAGATAGAGTCCTTCTCTTTTACGATGTTTTAACCCGCCTGGGGTATGAAACCTATCTTTTAGCGGCTCGTAAAACTCCCGCCGAAGATCCTATACTCATGACCCTCTATAGGACCGGAGGAAAAGGGAACTGGGGTGCCCTTCTGGAAGATCGTCCAGTGGCCGATGTGGCAGCGGATTGGAGAAATGTTCCTGCAATCGTGTTGGGAGGCGAACCCATGTTTGTCTCTCTGGATGTGAATAAGATTTTCCAGCAAAGACGGATCGATTTTCCCGATAGCTCACAATGGTTGGGCACCCCGACGGAATAAGCTCTCCGCCGGTATTTACTTTCTTGTTAAGCGTTCTGGCAGTACCGCTCCTAGAAAGTTAACATAGATTTTCCAGGAATTTTTTCCATATCCCCCGGCCATTACCCAGGCAGAAGGGATGCTCCGTTCTTCCAGAAAATGGTAAATTAACAGATCCCGACGAAACAGATCGTTTTCCGAAAGATGAAGGAGATCTGCCGAGGGAAGTTCGTCTCCTTCAAAAGGATCCGATCCATCCACGACAAGGCGCAAGATCTGGATATCCAAACTGTTCTAGCTCCTTAAGCCCTTCAGCAAGCCGGGAAACATACTGATCCTCCTCTCCCGGAAAAATCCCTATATCAATATCGCTCGGTGTATACGAAAGGTTGTACGATCCATCCGGGCCATATTCTGGAGTGTCCAGGGGCCATCCCTGAGCCATGTGGATGCTGAGGGTGCGGATTGAAGAATCCCCCTTTGTAATTACTGCTGTGCCATCCCCCTTATGTGCGTCCACATCGATAACCCAGGCCGTCTGTATGCGATTTTCTGCCTGGACTTTCCTTAAAGAGACGATTAGATCGTTGATCATGCAAAAGCCTGCTCCATGATCGGGCATAGCGTGGTGTGATCCTCCTCCTAAATGATAGGCAAACCCGGTTTCCAGGGCTGTGGTACACGTTTCATAGGTCCCCTGCGTATTTGCCAGAGCCCGGATAAACAAATCCGATAGAGGGCGACGTGCTTTTGTAGGATCGTACCGATTATAGTTGCCGCTGGAATCGACTAGTTCAAATGCAAGGATAGCCTCCTGATCTACAAGGGGAGAATACAATCGGTTCACATATTCAGGAGTATGCACCCGTAGCAAATCTTCCTTTTCGATCCCTCTGCAGGAAGGAATGCGATGCCACAGATGTTCTGGAAACTCTTTCAGGGGTCCATTCTTTAATCCTTCGTAGACTCGCTCCTGTTTATCGTACCGTGAGGGAATAAGAATGCCAAAATCTATGAGAGGCATTGTACAGTTAGGATTGTAGAGAATCATGTAATGAAATATACGATATATTTTGTACCGGGGAAATAGGTATTCCATTTTACCTTCACAGGACCCTCTGATAGGAAAAATATTCTCGTGCCCACAAGAATGCAATCTCTTGCGAATTCTGTCCTCGTCGTGTATAACAACCGCATGAAACCAACACTTGTTGTTATGGCGGCCGGGATGGGTTCTCGGTATGGAGGGATTAAGCAGATCGATCCGGTGGGCCCTGGTGGTGAAGCACTTTTAGATTATTCGGTCTATGATGCCCTGCGAGCTGGATTCGGAGATGTGGTGTTTATCATTCGAAAGGCGATCGCAGAAGATTTTAGAGCTTTCTGCAAGGGGAGGTTTTCAGGTGTTTCATACCAATGTGTCTATCAGGAGCTGGAAGACCTTCCTCCGGGTTTTTCCGTGCCTCCAGGGAGAGAAAAACCCTGGGGTACTACCCATGCTGTACTCAGAGTGCGGGATAGGGTGAAAGGTCCCTTTGCGGTAATTAATGCGGATGATTTCTATGGGAGAGACTCTTACCAGGTGCTGGCACGGTTCCTAACGGAAAAACGGGCTAATCCGCTGGAGTTCGCCCTTGTAGGGTATCGTCTAAAAAATACTCTCTCCGAACATGGAAGCGTAAGTCGTGGAATTTGCAAGGTGGATTCTGAGAATTATCTTGTTTCTGTGGAGGAGTATGTAAAGATCGAACGAAACGGAAGCCGGATTGTGAGCACCGAGCCTTCACAGCCTGGAGAATTCACCGGAGAAGAGCTGGCCTCTATGAATATGTTCGGATTTACTCCAGCATTGTTCCCACTCTTGGAGAGGGAATTTATCCGGTTTCTTCAAGAGAACGGGAAAGATCTTAAAGCCGAATGTTACATTCCCCGTGTAGTTGGAACCTTGATCCAGAAAGGGGAAATTCGGGTTCGGGTTCTCAATTCTATTTCTCCCTGGTTCGGAATCACGTACCAGGCGGACAAGCCTACCGTCATGGAACGAATCCGGGACCTTATTCGGCAGGGAGAGTACCCAGCTCGTTTGTGGGCTTAAAATCTATTACGTTTGCGGAGTGCCTCGTAGAGTCAGCATCCGTATCGTTCCCTGGAGTTCATTTATCTTTTTCTGCTGAGCAGTTAAGACGGTAATAAATTCTTCCGGAGTGAGCCCTTCTTCCTGTTTTTTTGCCTCGGCAGTACCTGTTTCGGCCAGATCGTAATGCGATTCAATTTCGGCCAGTTCGAAGGAATCTTTGTATTCTGAGAGGTCCAACGGTAGATCCGGGAAATTTTTCGATTGCCCGATCTTTTCTGCTATCCGGGTGATTTGTTTGGCAATAAGACTCTCGGGGGCATGGAGAAGGAGAGGCCGCATTTCCTCCACCGATGCATGAACTACCTCGTCCCGAAATACGACTCC